>Ga0307515_10025953_pt1 | contig 10108 bp, 2 predicted proteins | sample 17_EM_MG_FD_194513 | JGI IMG/M metagenome (GOLD analysis project Ga0307515, IMG submission 194513) | Populus trichocarpa ectomycorrhiza microbial communities from riparian zone in the Pacific Northwest, United States - 17_EM | ecosystem: Host-associated > Plants > Roots > Unclassified | place...
AGGGATAAATAAGTCACTGTTGCACAGTCTTTATATAATATAATACACAAAAAGGACCAAATAGAATAGACTAAAGAGGAAATCCTAGACTAGGTTAAAGCTACTAAAGAACTCTTTACTTCTTCTAAACTTAATAGGATCGCTAGCCTTATACCTAACCCACTTAACTAAATTCGTCCTATAAACCTAAGTAGTTTTAGAATTAATCTTACGGGCTAAAGTATACCTAGTACCCAAGTTACAGACCGTAATACCCCCGTAAACCAAAATATGGACTAAAACCCTTCTGTTGCTTAAGTTATAGATCTGTAAACTACCTAAGTAAAGACCTATAGTAAGGAGCTAGCTAACCTAGCTAAGCTCTATACCAACAAATCCAAGTATAGTAGTAAAAATAATAACTTTAACTTTAAACTAACTATCTTTACGGACCTTTATTAGAAGGCTAATATTCCTAAATAGGAGTTTAGCTAAGCCTACTCTACTATACTGCGCGGCCTAGTACTTAACCACTACTACACTAACCTTAAAAGTAACCCCCTTGGTGTCCCCTTTAATAAGCTATATAAAGCCATATATAACTACTTTAAAGGACTGGAATATAAGCGTAATATCCTTATCTAATAGAATGCAACTAAATTACAGACCGTAATAAATAAGAATACTAAAAAATCGACTATAGAGTGCCTGCAAATCCTTATTAAAGACCTTTACTACCTATAGTACAGTCTTAATATTAAGCTTTAAATGGACAACTTCCTATATAATAAACTTATTACGGCTTGCTAGGAAATAGAACCCTGTAAATACGCCTACTATAAGCCCGTAGATACCGTAGCTAGCCTTATTAACAATTTACGGTCCTCCATTGCAATATATAAAGCCTTAAACCCACTAGGTAGTACTTAAGCCTTTATTATAGACCTATAAAATCTGTAAACTAACTTAGATGCTTACTTTACGGACCGCTACTACTGCTAGCAGTACCCGTATTAACTAGGTCCTACCCGCAACCCCTATAGTAACTTCTATATAAAAATATACCCCTACAGATAAACTAGCTAGAAGTGCTTTATATACAGTAAGGAAGGATATTAGTTTATAAGGTATACCTAGGAAGAACGTAATAAGTCTAGGAAGAGACTTAATAGCCGTATTAACTAGTTTATTTTAGAGTATAAAGGAGAGGAAGTAGAGGAGTCTCTTAACAAGTTAATAGAAGCCCTTATAATTAACTTTAACTTAAATACTTAGGAATAGGAGACCTTAAAGACATTCCTAACTACTTTTAGACCTTTTACGGACAGCTAAGCCTTTAATACTATAACCGTATTAGCCGACCGCTCCTTTATATACTTAATTGCACCTAAAAACTAGCCTATAAGTACACCTGTTAGACCTATTATAGACGTTACAGACCGTGAATAGGACCTATTTACATATATTACCACAGAACGCTATACCCCTAAAGAATTCTACGGCGTTATAATCGATATAGGTGCCTTTAAGAAGTCTACTATAGGTTACGGACAATACCTTGTATATAAGACCACCGTAAATAACAATATAAATATTAATACTACGCAAACTGGGGCTATAAACGTCTAATTCGGCATTGGCTTAACCACATTAATTAGATTAGTTATAGTTAAGACCCTAATTAGCCTAGTTAACTTCCACGTAGTAAAAGCGGACACCCCTTTTCTACTCTATTTTACGGATATAGATAGGCTATAGGTTTACTATAACAATGTTACAGACACCGTAATTGGCCCCGTAACTACCCTAGGAAGTAAGTATATTACCTTACTAATTATATAACAATTCGGACACCCGTTCCTTATATAGGGAGAGACTTTACGGACCTATATTTAGGAATCTTTTAACTATAACCCGTGCTACCTTACCAGTACTAAGATCTACCGCCTATACTGCCACTTCGGCCACCTATTAGCCGAAAAGCTATATAGAGTCCTTAAACGCTCTAGATATAACAACGTTAATAGGAAGACAATTAACTACCTAACTAAATACTGCTCTTTTTACTAGAAATACGGACGTTCCCTAGGCCGATTTAAGTTCACCCTTCGCGAGGACCTTAACTTTAACCACTTAGTATATATAGACATTATGTATATTAACGGCAGTCTAGTATTATATATAATTAATAAGGCAACCCGCTATTAAGCCGCCCGTTAGTTGCAAAATATATTTATAAAATATACTTAGGATATTTTACGGACCTACTAGATTAATATATACCTTAGACCTCCTAAGTATATTACCCACAACGCCAGTAGAAACTTTATTAGTAAGAAATTCCAATAGTACGCTATAGCTATAGCTATTTTAATAAAAGCTGTTCCAGTTAAGGCGTATTAGTCTATTAGGCTTATTAAGTAAGCTTACCTAACTCTATAGAGAGTTTACCAGATCATTACGGACAAGTGTAAGAATATTTAAGAGAACTGGCTTTATAGATGGCCGTAAAAGCTATTAATAACACCGCTGGCCCTAACGGATTAGTACCTACCCTCTTAGTCTATAGAGCCTACCTAAAGATAAGTAAACTGGACCCTTCTACCCCGTCTGTTATGGATTAAGCAGCTATAATACGGAAGGTAATAGCCGAAATAGTTAAATTACGGGCTAAATAAACTGTTAATAACGCCTTATACTACCGCAACGGACCTAATATAACCTTAGTATATAACCTCCCGCTTAATTCTAAAGTCGTTATGTGGCGTAAAAGCGGTAATTAGACTAGACCTTACCGTCTACTGGCCGTAGAAGACGAGACCTACTGTGTATAGCTCCCTAGTGGACCAATAAGCTTTAAAAGCACGTCTGTAAAACCCTATTTTCGGTCTAAAAATACCTATGACGTTAAGCTAGACGAACTAGAAGCACCCTTGCCTACCCTAGAGGCCCCCTAGAAACCTACTAAACCTACTAAACCTACCGCAAAGCGTAGCTAAGGACGCCCCCGTAAGAACCCCGTAATGGAGAATTATCTAACCTCCGTAGGTATATCCGTAAGGCAATCTCTGCCTACGGATATATTAGTTCTAGTATAGGAAACCCCTTTTACGGACTTATAACGTAAAGAGATTAACGGACTACTTAAAAAGGGAGTCTTTGCGGTTATAATGGAGAGAGACGTTCCGTAAGGCGTCCGTATATTTAACTCGCGCTTTATTAATAAAATTAAGCACCCTAGTACTAACAAAGCCTTTAAAAAGTTAAGGCTTGTTATATAAGCTTATAATAACTAGGGAAAGGACTTAGTCCTTATATAATCGCCTATAATCCAATAAGTTAGCTAATAGATTATACTTATACTTACGCCCGGCCTACAGTAAAGTAAACCCGTAGCTTTTTACCTATAGGATATCTTATAAGCCTACGTACAATCTAATACCTACTTAAGTAGGGATATCTTTATATAACCACCGCTAGAGCTTAATTTATAACTAGGAATAATTTTATAGGTTATAAAACCACTCTACGGAGTACTAGAAGCTAGAAACTATTAGTTTAAAATATACCACTAGTACCATGTCCGTAAACTTAAGATAGAGCAGTTAACCTATAACCCTTGCCTCCTATACACCCTATTAAACGGCCTTAGTATTATTAGACTCTAAATAGATAATACCCTTTTCTTAGCAGACTAAACATTTATGGACGCTAAAGAGACTAAACTATAAGAAGCTAAGTTCCTAGCAAAGCCGCGAGAGTAGTTAACTAAGTAGACTCCAATTAAGTTTAACAGAGGCTTAATTATATAAAATGGTAACTTAATCTAGCTAACCTAGGAACACTAAGCTTAAAACCTAAAGCTTATTATAGTAAAGCCTATAGACCTTACTAGTTCCCGTAAAGAGACCTATAAGACCGTAAATACGAAGGACTAATACGCTGCATAGCGTGTAAGAGGCGCCTATATTACCATAGTTTGCCAACCCAAATCTGCCTATAACTTATCCTTTACGGCCTAGGCAGTAGATCCGTAAGAAAAAAAATATTAAGCAGCTTAATAAGCGCATTTAATGGCAGATTAATAATGTAATAAAAGGACTTACTTTTATACCGCTAGACCTAAATTTTATTAGCGTAATAGTATTTACGGACGCCTCCTTCGCCAATAATAGGGACCTGTTATCGTAAATCGGCTTTATAATTGTATTTATGGACTATAATTAAGACGTAAATATATTATATTGGTCTTTAATTAAATGCAAGTAAATAACCCGCAGTGTACTAGCTTCTAAACTATATATACTAGCCTATAGCTTTAATATAGCAGCCGTAATCAAATTAACAATCTAGAAGATCCTATAATTGGAACAGTTACCCCTAGTTTTATATACTAATTTAAAGTCCCTCTACAACTGCCTAGTTAAACTAGGTACGACACAGGAGAAGAGGCTTATAGTCAACCTAATGTGCTTATATTAGGCCTACGAACGACGTAAGATTATGGAGGTTAAATAGATTAGCAGCGAAGATAACTTAGTAGACGCCATAACTAAGGCAAAGCCGTGTTAAGCTCTAAAAACCCTAATTAATACGAATAAGCTTAATCTAAAGGTTATAGAATAGGTGGAATGAGACTAACGGAGTACTTATGGTTTATTTATGGCCCGTCGGAAGGCCGTATAGTTCATTTACGGCCCGTTAGAAGGCCGTACGGTTTATTTTACGGACCGTAAGCAGGACTTATAGCCGACTTAGAGCACCGTTTAGGAGGCAGCCCAGAGGGCACCTTAGGAAGGATCTCCTATGTATTTTCCTTTGTGTTTTATGGTTCTATTAAAGTAATTACGGAGGCTATATATAAGTGGTCTCATTTTCTAAGTACCGCTAGTGTATAATTATAGCACCTAATGTACGAACGCGTACTTACGTATTCGGTGCACTAACTACCTATATGCTAACTAATTAGGGGGGAGGCGCGTTAGTATATAGACTACGTAGTCTACCTTAATAGAATCGACAGTTACTACCATCCAAAAGAGCATACGATACTATACGTATTTCGTGCCCCTGGATATGACTTACTTGTATTATTAAGTTAATATAAATATTAATTAATTAAGGGCAGATGTTATCTCTTATAATAAATAACTATTTATAATTATTCAGTAGCTATATAAAAGTCTTTGTTTTAAAGGTATCTCCTATAGTAATTTAGTTTATATATACACTTAATATCGCTTTAAATTTATTTAAAATTTAGGTATTTTTTACTTATATATTAACCTTCCTTTATACCTTTTAATAAAGGTTATAGAATTTTTAAATTTACTTTAATTGTGCCATATTAATTTATATACTTTCTATTAACTTAGTAAAGAAAAATTTATATAAATTTTTTATTTAAAATAGCTAATTACCTATATTTTACTAGAGGGCTTAAAATCGTTATTTTAATTAAGGGTTTAGGTTACTATTTTTCTATAACTATATATATAAGCAAGCAAAACTTTATAAGTCCTATTTAAGTACCTAATTAATAAACAAAGTCTCCTATATAGGAGTTAATTGCTATTTATATTAGTGTATAAATTGCCCTAGTAGCGTACTACTTAATTAATCGCTTAAAATTGACAAAGGGACATTATATGCAAGCATAGCTTTTCGCGCAGACTTATAAATACCAGATTTAAAATCTATAATAGCTATTTATAAGTTCTACTTATTTTAGTCTATATTGATACATTCGTTGTGGAGAAAATAGGTCTACAAATTGGTGGTTCGGTTTTGGTTAGGTGGCCGAGATCGGGGTTGGCCGAGTTCTAGGGGTCCGAGCTTATATTATATTTATAAATATCTAGGTTACTTCTATCTAGGGCTACCCACTCTCTCTATATTAGACCCTACGTCTCTTTAGAAACTATAGTATATCTTAAAGATTATAATAAATTCTAAAGATATTTGCACTGTTTTACTTCTAAATAATATATTTTATATTTTTTACCTCTTATATTTAAGAGAGTGGACGTTATAGGCTTAGGAGTATATACTTATTTAGTTTTATATTAGATCTAAATACGTTATAAACTAGTTATAAATATAGTTAGAGTATAATTTAGATTTTTATTAACTTACCTATATAGCTTTTTATATATCTATGTCTTTTAAGTTAATATAATAAGTATAACCTTTATTTAGCGTCTATAGGTACTCTAAAAGGCTTAAATAATCCTTAATTATAAGTATAGTAAGAGGATTAGTAGATGCCTTAGTAAGAAATATAATATAAGGAACTTTGGGTTAAATATATTTAGAACTAAACTAAAACATATTTAGAATATATTAAAAACTTACCTTAATCTAATCTTACGGCTATATTTAACTTTCTTCTAGTATATAATCTTTTAACCTAAGAACACTATCTTCTAAATTAATTTTAAACTTATTTTTATTATTACTAGAGAAATCCAGTGGCTAGTAATTATTAGATAGATTTATTTAAATTAAAATATATTCCAAATACGTTATAAATACGTTATAACTAGTTACCTATAATAGTTGGTTCTGTTTTAGAGCTGGGGTAAGTTATATAGTAGGATAAGCAATTTAGGCTCGGTTAACCACGTAATCTTATATTTTCAGCTAAGGCTGCCCCGTGCAGGGATTGTGCATTAGCGCTTATGGTAGACCCACCCTTTTAGCGTGGTAAGACTGACCTGCATCCACCATACATACTACAGGGTATCCGACCTCCGGTGTCCCCCCCCCCAAGGTGCGCGCGCGACACACACCTAATTTCGCTACGTCTGCAGCTAAATTAGTATGTAGAGCTAGCAGGAAGGGGTGTAGTACATAGCCAGGGCTTGAGCCACGGCCCACTTCGACCTGGAAGCTCGAATTTGAAGCTATTCTGAACTTCTCTCCCTTACCAAAAGTCGTGATATCTGCTTCGGATCGTGGTGTTGTGAAGTTTCTTCCTCTTCTTAATATAAGCTCCAAACGCCCTGCTGCTGCCTCTATAGGTAGTCCCTCCAGCCGCCCACCTACTTAGCGATTGCGACTATCACCAGTATTACCCTATTAACCTCCTTTAATGCAGAGCTTAAGTATAAGTACGGTTGTCAATCTTCCACCCGTATATAGTAGTTAACTTAATATATAGGTTAACTACCCTTTACCGCTAATATATAGCGCCCCACCTACATTATAATAAGCTGCCTTATTTGCTGCTAATAAGCTTAATAAGATCCTTAATAATCCGGAGGCTGCTAAAGAGTATAATAATGAGGAAGTTCGATACTTTTATCTACTGTAAGAGCGGAATATAGTAAGAGCTCCGCAGCGCCCGTAACTTATATAGTGTACAAATATAGCTCCCTCTATATTACCAAGTCAACCGCCCACTAAAAGGCTTTAATCGCTAGAGGCTCTAATATCTAAGGCTTTAGTAGAGGATAAGGAGGAGTTAACTCTAAGGCTTTAAAGAGAAGTAGAGGAATATATAGTAAGGCCTTTAGGCAAAGGCTTCTTCTTTAAGTATTATCTACTAGTGTTAGCAAAGGTCATAAAGCTAAGTCGCTTAACTCCTATATTGGCTCATACGTTTCCTACAGCTCGCCTTAGCCTCTTAGTAATGTATAATCGCGAGGTTCTTTATAGAATTAATAAGGCTCTATAGCAGAAGTTCACTGGCCATACTTTTTAAAGGAAGTTGTGTAATGCTATAGTAAAGCTTACTAGGCGATTAAACTTCATTAAATCTACTTTTTAGCTTAACCCAAGCCGTATAATTAATTGGGCTAATTCCAAAGGTAAACTTATAAGGATTATAAGACGATGTTATAATTAGGGTAATAGCTTAATCGAGCGGCTTAAAGTTAAACTGGCTCTAGAATATATTAAGATAATTAAGCAGTAAGTTGCCCGTGCTCCTACCCGTTCCTCTATAATATTATAATTAGCTTTATAATTAGCTTTAAAATCTTTATAGAGCTCTTTACTAATTACGTTATAGCCTCTAAATAGCAATATTACTACTTCCTCTACCGCTCCTAAAATAAGCTTTATAAGAGTATCTCAACGGTAGCAGTATTATAAAAACTACGGTAGTAACTGGTACTGGGTACATTAGCAAGTCGACTATAAGCTAATATAGGAAGATATAAGAGAATAGGGTAGAGCAATTAACGAAGGCCTTACTACTAAGAATAATCCTCCAATTAACTTGGCCTAAAAGCTTTTTAAAAGAAAAACGGGTAATAAAAAGAAAGAGCAGCTTACCTTTAAGGCCTCTATACTAAGTACTCCAGGCATTATAAATTAATTCTATATTAACCTAATTGGCAGTTACTATAGGCGCCTATCTATACCTCTAGCAGCTTTACTCTTAGACTTAAAGTCGTTACTAATTGCCCCTCTACTATATACTTAAGGCGTTAATCGGCTTGCAGATTTAAGAGAGTATTTTAAGTAGTATAAGAAGGCGGTAGAGGACTTAGAGGCCTAGGAGCAAGATATTAAAGCCGTATATTAAGTTACCTTTACTAAGCGGTGGGACTTAAAGATAATTAGAGAGCAGAAGCTAAATAAGTAAGAAAAGACGCTAAATAAAGTAATAATTAAGGAAGGCGTTCTAGAGGCAATTACTAAAAGATTATAAGCAGATATTAAGGAGTAGAGGAGCTTAAGAGGCGTACTTAGTGGCGATTTGAAGAGCCTTAGGCTCGGCCAGTAGTAGATTTTTAATTTAAGTGTGTGCCTGCTTATAGGCACCTATTATAGTATACGCTTTAGCAGTAATTCTTATATAAATTAAATCTTATAGGGTTAGAATTATAGCTATACTTTCCTCTATATAGTAATAACACCCTATTATATTATAGAATCTTACACCTCCCCCCTAATATACCCGCTATGGAGAAAATAAGCTCTTATATTCTTACTTTTACTTCCTATAATCTCTATATACTAACTTAGAAAGCTATTAAAGCTATTACCCCACTACTTTAGCGCCTCCTTCTATAAAATAAAGTGTCGCCAAATAAACTCCTTTAGCTCACCAAAGAACTCCTTAATTAGATTTAAATTGGGTAAGTACGTAGGTAAGTATATAAGCTTAACGCCGGCTTACTTAAAGAGAGTATAAATATAAACTAAGTGATGGAAGCTTACGTTATCTATAATAACTACTAACCTTAGTGCTAGATAAGGATTACAATAAGGTAAAAGGACGTGTTTAATCCAGTAGTCGTAGCCCTCCGCATTTATTAAGCTACTATATACTAACAATATAAGTACGCCGTTAACGGTATAGGTAGGTAGTATATTAACTTGTAGCTTATTACAGTTATATAGTGTATATAGAACTAGTGTAACTCCTACTAGTAACTAAGACGCCTTCCATATACCCGTTTTTAAATTAGCTCTAGATTCGTCTATAAACACTAACTAATTAACAGCAAACTGTAAGATTATGGCCTAAAATAAGGTACAATCCTCTTGGCTTCGCTCGCGGGTAACTCGGCGAGCCTTATATATAATTAGTAACTTCCTTACTAGCTTCCTACTCTAGCTAGTAACCCTTAGTTCTATACTAAGCGTCTACTTACTTATAATAACCTTAAACCAGTTATAGATAAACTATATTATCTCGTTAAGGTATAAGTTTGGAGCCTTATCTAGTCGGCAGAGCAATGCGACAGTTATTTTAATACTTAGTATACGCCTTAACTTATATTCATAACCAAGCCTTATTTTTCCGTATAGCCTCATCTTCCTCTAAATACGTTAAATTGCCTTAGGGGAGCAATCGGCTTAATGGGCGTATATACGCTTACTAGCGCCAGCTGCAAGAAGAATTTCAATAAAGGTGTGCTGCTAGTCGCCCATATTTGGAGCCATATTGAGGAAGGCAGCGAGGTAAAACACCACGATCCGGAACAGATATCGCGACTTTTGGTGAGGGAGAGAAGTTTAGTCGAGCTTCAAATTCGAGCTTCCAGGTCGAAGTGGGCCGTGGCTCAAGCCCTGGCCATGTACTACACCCCTTCCTGCTAGCTCTACATACTAATTTAGCTGCAGACGTAGCGAAATTAGGTGTGTGTCGCGCGCGCACCTTGGGGGGGGGACA
>Ga0307515_10025956_pt1 | contig 10107 bp, 5 predicted proteins | sample 17_EM_MG_FD_194513 | JGI IMG/M metagenome (GOLD analysis project Ga0307515, IMG submission 194513) | Populus trichocarpa ectomycorrhiza microbial communities from riparian zone in the Pacific Northwest, United States - 17_EM | ecosystem: Host-associated > Plants > Roots > Unclassified | place...
TATTCCAACGAATAACATATGAGAAGGGGAAATATCCCCTCCTCGAGCAGCCCCTGTTAAATAATAATAATATAATAATAATATATATGGTTTGCTCATACATTATTAACTTATTTAAAAATATAGTTGTGATTGTTTTAATTTAGAAATATATTAAAATAATATTTTTTTATTTTTAAAAGTTATTTTTAATATCAATGTATCAAAATAATTTTAAAATACTAAAAAATTATTAATTGAAAATAAAAATAATAATAATAATTTTTTTAAATTACTTTTAAAATATAAAAACAAATAGTACTTTAGCACCACCAAACAACTTCAAAAGAAGACTTTTTAATATTTTTTGTATGTAACTTGTTCTAAATATGTCTAGTTGACCGTTACAAAATCATGAAAAAAACAAAAGTTATAAAAAGAGGGGTCTATTTTTTAGAAGAAAAATCAAAATTAATGAACTCATGCCTAAAAATTGGGTTATAAATTGGATGTCGACAGAATTTAATTTGGGTTGATATAAATCAACCTCATTTTATTTATTTTTTAAATAAAATAATATTGATTTAATTTAAAAAAACAAACAAATAAGGTTTTAATAAAATTAATTGGATTACAAATTAATTTTTAGTTGATTTTTAAAAAAACTTAGCTTAAATGGAAGATCGAGTTGGCCGGTTTTAAATCAACTCATAAATTAGATTGGGTTTTGTAAAATTAAGATTTTGAAAGTGAGGTGTCTGTATCATTATCGAGAGGAAACGACAGCCTATAACGTGGCACCGAATGCGGGTGTTTGTGCAAGAAAAACTACAAGACTCAAAAACACTTCACCTCTTCCATACGAAAACAAAAACAAAAACAAAAACAAAAACTCTCTCCTCTAATAATTGCAACAAGAAATTTCAATTTCAAAATAATAAAATAAAAAATATATATACATATTAGCTATACAGTTCCATCATCATTCACCACCACCATTTAATTTCTCAGCCTTTCTCTTTCTCTAAAGAAATGGGTTCGAATAGTAGTAGACCGGGGTCACGCACATCACGGACCCGACCGAATAGCAGGTCGTCCAGGTTCTTCTCTTCTCTCATCTGTGGTGGCTCCTCTTCTTCTCGTACAGCTCGTCACGAGGTACCAAAAAAGAGAGATTAAAGATTTTCGACTTGAAATTGATTTATTACTTCTGTTTCTTTTTAATTGGTTTTGATGATCTGGGGTTGGTCAATTAGTGTTGATAATGGATTGTTTATGTGGTTATAGTGTAAAAGGAATTGACTTTAGAGAAAATAATGAGTCCCCGTTTTGTGTTTTTTTTTTTTTTTATCGAAGTTTGAATCTTTACATTGAAATATTTGTGCTTTTTGATGATCTAGGATTGATCATGTGATGTTGGAAAATTTGTCTTGTTTAGGTTTTATGGAATTTTGTTTCTGTTGCTTGTTAACTGTTTGTGGAAGCAATTTTTTATTTTTTCTTTTGTGTTTGTCAACAAATTTTGATTGGAATTATTTGTTTATCGATATTTGTTTATCCCTCCAGTCATCTGAATATTTGTTCACTTTGGTTATTTGATTAAAAGTTCAAGTTTTGTGTAGTTACCATTACTTGGAATAGAAAATGGTTTTAATTTTAAGGCTTTTGTTTTCCATGTGAGTTCTCATTGAGTTTTTAGTTACTTGGGGGTTCTTAGAGATTTCAGTCGAATTTCAAGATGTTCAATTTAATGGTTGCCTTAGGTTAAGTTAACGTTAACAAACAAATGGTTTCCTGCAAGATAATGTATCCCTGTATTTGAAATTGCTATTTCAGAATGTTTTATTAATTAGTTACATTTGACATTAGAGTAGCACAACTTTCTTAGTATGAGCACTTTCCCACCATAATCAATGATCAATTTATACTCGGCAGCTTTGCACAATGCCCTCAATTGATTTGCAAGTTTTTTAAAGAAAATATTAATGCTTGTTTTGCTGTAAACTATTTCTGTAAGTTTGTAATTGAAACTCCTTTATCTTTTTTATTATGACTGAAACTGACTATTGCGATTTGTGAGAGCATGGTTCTGCCATATGGAGCAATTCCATGGTGTTGATATAGGGTCTATACAAATCTAGACAATAGGCACTTCTCCTATCATTCAAGAACAAGATGTGGTGAGGTGGCAGTATTCATTTCCTGTGACATTTCTAGTCTTGATCAATGTGAAATTTATTTTTTAATGTTTGGAGAAGTCTTTTTAAGGATGCTATTATTCAAATGTTCGTGGCTACCTTTTATAGAGGATACTGATATGTGTGTGATCTTTTTCCAATAGATGGAAGACTATCCAGACAAGATTCTGATGAATTCTGCAGAACAGTGTTGTCCAGTCATCGAGGTACAGAATTCTGCAGAGGAATCATCTGTGGTTTCCAATACAGTAACAGGGTCTAGAAGCTCAGATACTGAAACTGGAGGATCATCTGGAAACAGAATAAGAGCCAGTGAGGGAACTTCTGAGAAATATGGTTATAGAAATCTTGACACAAACTCTCGAGGAAAATGCCTATCTGATAGTAAGGAGTTAGTTGGCCCAGATCAGGTAAGTGATAGTCATGATGAATCAGGTAGAAATATAAGTATTGCTGAAGCTAGTACTTCATTTAAAGAACGACAGTCATCAGATCCTGTATCAATGAATGTTTCAACTAACATGGATTCTGTCAATGGCATTGAAAATTCAGAGAACGAGGGTTTCTCTCAGATCTATCCTGATATAATACATACAAGCAGTTCAAACTCACCGAGGCATGGAGATTCATGTTCTAATGGTTTGGCTTTTGACAATCATATGGGTGAAGTAACAGACATGCCAAATTCTAATTCTGATTCAGTAAATCATAGATCTATTGTCCCAGTAACCTTTCGCTCAACACAAGATGAGTCTATCCAAGATCCAGTACCTTCAGATTTAGGACTTCTTGTGCCCAATAGGGAACAAGGGAGGACAGATGGAAGTGTACTCCATGTAGATGTTGTGAGTATCTCTTCCAGCATTTATTCAAGCAGCAATTCAGATACAAGCAGTCGTGAGGCCAGAAGGAATAGCAGAAGATTGTTTCGGGACGCATTTTCAAGGCGCAGTTCTAGGAGGCATGTTGATTCTCCTACTATTGTCTTCTCAACAGATAATACTGATGATCTTGAATCCCATGACAGATGGCTCCTTGATTTCAGTGGTGATTTTTTTGACGATGGGATAGGCAGTGATTCTGGATACATGAGCAGGAGAATTCACAGATTGAATGAACGAAGACGACACTCAAGATCTGAGGTGATATTTCTGAATAGTTTTTGAGGAAAGAATGCTATACTATCATTTACTTTTGCACACACACTTGTGATACATGTTGGGGATTATAGTTCTGTATATTTTTGGCGTTGATCAGTTCTTACAATCATCAAGAAGACCCTTGTACAGCTATTAATCCACTGAAGTTTGGATTTGGGAAGGAAGCCTAGGAAGACAACCCTGTACAGGGACAAAACCTAACAGGGGCCAGGGCGTTCAATTTTTTTTTAAATCCCCCTTATTCTTGGAAACATTTTAAATTAGTCCTAATGAAATCGCCACTTCAAAATAGAAATTTTATGTTCTCATCCTCTCAAGCTTCAAAGTCAGGGATCCTGGCCCTGTAATTCAATATCTTTGCACGAATCTTTGGCTTGATAGAGGTTTTTGTTTTTTATATAAAAAAAAACAATTGCAAGCCCTGGTCTTTTATTGTTGCACTATTCAATTGTTCTTTTAGTTTCTTTGGTATAATTGCATGCCACTCCATTCTTTGTCTATCCAGTAGTCACGGGGGCTGGGTTAGCAGAACATAAAAAATAAGGTTAAAATCTCTTTCCTTCATTTGTAATTCTTATGAACTACTCTTGCTTACTCTTTGCAGATCTGGGAAAGACTTCGTGGTGGCCTTGATGAGAATGGTCGACGAACAACCTCTTGTCCTTCTGGACTCCACCCTGACGGTACATGCTCGTGTGAATCATTCTTGATGGCTGAGGAGTCGAGTGCTCGTGGAAGTATATCACGAATAGTCATGCTTGCTGAAGCTCTATTTGAGGTAGTTCTCCTTTGACATAGCTTCTCCTGGCTTCACTAATCCCATTCATGAAAAACGGATATAGTTTGAAAAGCAGAATGCACCTATGTGATAGAGTTGCTGATTGAATCCATTATCTTGGTGCTAATGATAATTTAAGTTTCTATTTACACATCTGTCTTCTTTCGAGACTTTTGTATAAATTGCAAATTCAAGGTTATGATTGTGCTGAACCATGTCCAACCTGCTGTAGAGGTTTTAGTGCTAATCCCATTGTTTGAGACACTCCATTCCATTCGTTTGAGGAATCCAATGAGAAAAGGTGGGCATGATTTTGCAATTCTTTTGAGGACAAGGGTGAATCCTGACTAATTTAATACCCTTTTTACTTTGCCTGGAAAAATATACACTAGGGTGGCTTGCATTTAGATATTACCTGTGATTATGTCTTAACGCTAACAAGACTAAGATCTAGCAGTAGGTTTTTTGAAACTGCTCAGCTGTCTTTCTATGTAGAGGTTCTTAAAGAGGTGTGGAAGCCACCATCAAATTCATGATAAGGGAGTTGCTTTGACCATGAAATCTGTGCTAGGCAGTTTTACAATGATTTATACACTTCTTGGCCTGCATTATGTTGCTACTAAGTTCTGGTGTCATGTTTAAGCTGCAGGTTTTGGATGAAATCCATCGTCAGCCTGTGTCACTTTCTCTATCCATGATGTCGCTCCCTGCCCCTGAATCAGTTGTTGACTCTTTCCCTCTTAAGAATCACAAAAAGTTGGACAGAGTCAAGGGCAATGATGAGGATGAACAGTAAGTTTCTCATTGATTTAAATTTTGTGGTGTGAACATGCATGTACTCTAGATTAAGCCAGGTATTATACTTGCACATGAGTGTTATCGCGTGTAAAAGTGGTGGGGAACTTGGAGTTCAAGGTGTTTCATTACTTGGTTTGCACTAATATAAACTTGTCGTCTTTTGGACTGTGTTTGGTAATAACTTTCTGACTGACAGGTGTTACATTTGCCTGGCCGAGTATGAGGAAGGTGACAAAATAAGAGTTCTTCCCTGCCACCACGAATATCACATGGTTTGTGTGGATAAATGGCTCAAAGAAATACATGGGTATTGTTATTGCCACCCACCTGCGTTTTTGCTGCTTATGTTTTCATTCTTCTTAAACCGTATTCATAATCATTTTTTTTCCTTCTCTGGTGTGAAATTTTTGTCACATCCTTCTTCCCCCCTCCTCTCCCCTCTGATGGTATTTTACAGGGTATGCCCGCTTTGTCGAGGAGATGTCCGCGAGGGTGGTGCCAGCGAGCCTTCAATACCAAATCCAGAAATTACTTCTACTTGATTGCATTGTAAATATAATTGTATATAGTGTTATATAAATTCCATCTCTTGTAATATGGTTCCCTGAAGATTGGATTCTGTAGAGTATAGATCTTACATAAAGCTATACGGTATATAAGATTGGATTCTTGAGCTCCATGTTATGCTTCTGTTGCCTTGTTAAAACAAATACATCATAAATAATCCCAAGTTGGAAACCCAAATATGATGCAACTAAAACTAGGTTGTCTTGGATTAGTTGGAAATCCCATGATCCCCATTGAAAAACCTTCAATGGCTATCTATCATCAGTAATGCTTGGGGGGGATTAAAAACTTTTATAGCTGCTGAGGAAGATAAAAACGTTTACATTCTTCTTGCATGGGTTTGATGAAACCCAGCAGAACAAAAGGGGGTTTAAAATCCAGAAGAACAACATTGTTCTTCTGTCAGAGTTCATAACCAGAATTACAATAGAATACAAGCAAACAAAAAACAAGAATACCGCTTGCTTATCAAGCATAGAAACTCCCATATCACTAATATTGTTGCCTTGGGATCCAAAAGGGATTCTGGAATGATTCAGTCCTAAGCTTATTCCCATTGCTTTCAGAGTAGTCATGGGAGAAGGGATTAGTATAGGCGCTCTGATCATTCTTGGCAGTGAAATTTTGTTGCTTCTTTGGAAATGAATGATCCTGTTGAGAAAAAAGATTTGGGTGACAATTTTCGTCTTCATCTTCAAATGTTGTCCATCGCATTGAATTGTTGTGATGTTTTTCTCTTGCAGCATTTCTCATGTTCTCCATCTCTCCAACATGATCCTTGAACTCTTTCTTCACCACATCCAGTACAACATCACCATACCGATCGCACCATGACCTTAGAACACAACATTTTTGTAGTTCATGTGAGGATCCAAATAATAAGTTTGATATGCTGTAGCAAGAATGCCTATGATTAATTGCAATAGCTACGGTTTTTGGCAGATCAATAGATCAAATATGCTGCGAGGAAACAAACATTAAATTGAGATAGGTAAAAGAAAGAAAGCTGTTGTTTTCTTACTTGGGGAAGAACTTTTTCAGGTCAGCCTTGTCAACAGGAAGCTTGGTGGAAATTGCTTCAATTTGATCATCACTAATAGAACCACAAATAACAAGCACAATGCAATACAAAAGCAAGTGATTAATTGATTATAAAAACACACAAAGACAACTACTTCAAAATCATCTGATCAGTAAAAAAAAGCTTACGAAAATTTAAGACTAGGGTTTGTTGTGCAGAGTTCTGTTTGAATTTTTGAAAGCTCCTTCTTTATCTTGTCCCCTAAAACCTGTATAATTAACAACAGATAGACAAAGGCATAAGTTAAGGTTGAAGGATAAAGATTTAGAAACAAAGTTATATATATTGTCTAGACTGAACCTTATCAATGAAAAAATCTGAAGAAGAACCATTAGAATGCAGTTTCTTCTTTATCTGCTTAGTGTCTGGTCCCTCTCCAATGGGACTATTAACAAGGTTGCAAGATCCTGAATAAGCCTCACTGTCAGATCTTTCATTGTTAAGAGGCAGAGGAGCAGTCTCACCATCTGAATCATTTTTCTTCCATTTCTTAAAACCATCAAAACCCCAAGGCTTTTTTGCTGATTTTGAAGGTTTCTCCTCACAATTAAAACCATTAGCACCACCACCACCACCACCACCATCTCCCTCTCTTTGCTCCTGTCGAAACAAAGTCTTGAAGGGTTTCCTCTTGGGCTTATCATTGCTTGCGCTTTCTTTTACAGATTCATTTGGTAAGCTTGCTTGCATAAGAATTGATTTGGTTTCACTTTCCTTATCCTTCAAATGACTATCCCAAAGTGGGTTCTCTCTCTCGTTACTAACATGGCCAGAGGAGGGCAATCTTGCTTCAATTTCAAAAATACTCTTTTCTTCTTTGTGTTTGCTCAGCTTGTGATCTGATCCAAAGCCAAAAACGGAGGCTGCTCCTTTGATTTGCTTCATCGCTGAGTTAGGCTTTGATCTATTTATGGACTGTAAAGTTTCTTTACCAATCAACCTTTTCTCATCTTTTAAATCAATAACCGACCACTCCTCTTCTATCTTCTCTTTTGTGTCTTTTGGACCAGCAACAATAACATCTCTTGACTCAATTTCTGCTCCTTGTACTGCTAGCCTCTGTAACAAAGGTCTCTTTGATGAATGGTACTCATCTTCTGATATACATTTTGCATAAAGCAACTCCTACAAAATGTCCAAAACAAACAAAAAAAAAATAAACAAAAATTGGTTCCATTTGATTGTCCAAAGAGAAAATTTTGAAATAAATCAAACCCAGGTTCTAAAAATTAGAAATTCACCTGCAAGAAGACCAATTTATCTCTTAAAATGACTGCTTGTTCATGTTCAAGTGGAGAAGCAATAAGGGTTTCAAGCAAATGAGTCTTGAAAGCAGAAACCTCATTCTCAGCTAAAATACCTTCTTTATGCAACCCCATCAAATTCAATATTTGATGGAATGAGTCTTGCTGCCACTTCAAGTTATCAGACTGCAGCTTTGAGAGCCTGTGCTCCGCCGAGGTCAACCTCTTTTTCTTAAAGGAAAAAGGCAAGATTGTCTTGCAAATAGAGGTAATTGAGTCATGGAGAGTAGAGTAGTATGCTGGTGTGTATGTGTATACCATTTTTGATGATCTTTTCTTTGTTTCTCGATTTGAACAAGTGAATAAAAGCTAGCCAAGAATTATGATTTTTATGGGGTGCTAGAGCTGTTGTGATTTGAATGATGATTTTTTCAAGTGTTTCAGTTTATTCTTTTTTGTTTCTGTGTGGTGTTTTTCTTTATTCAGGGTTCTTCAAGTTTGAATTTTTGGGCTGTGAAACGGTCACTAGGAACTAGCCGTTGGAGGAGAAGGCAAGCAAAGCGAGGTGGAGTAAGAGGTGGACAAGAATTAGTGGAGTAACACGATGTCGTTTTCCAAATATGACTTGCATTTTCCGTTGATAATCTTCGGGTCCCACATGTGGCTTATCTTTCTTGCATCGTTCTAGTAATTTGATCAAAAGAAAAGTCGATATGAAAATTTATTATTTCCTAAAAATCATTTTTTTAAAAAAATAATATAGAATTCCTCGTGACTTATTGGTCAGTATGATTCAGAAAAATTAGTATTTTTATATTTTTTTAAAATAAAATGACTTAATCTCTTAAAAGCAAAAGATAAATAAAATAAAAACTATGTTAATGGGCTTTTTAATCTTGTCCTTCTTTTTAGCATAATTAAATAAATTAATTATTTTAAATCAGAAAAATACTAAGGTAGCTCTCAAGTTGTTTTTTGTCTTTTTAGTTTTTTTTTATTATTATAATCAGGTTCACTTAAAGATAACTTGGTAATGTAATTAAAATAAATATTAATAAAAAAATTGGATGACGTGTGTATTATAAGCATCCGCGCATGGACAATACTTGTGCTCTTTGGATGACGTATGCAACGTCGTCTAGTAGTTAACATCACCTTCCGCAACAATATTGTAAGTGTCCGGACATGGTCTTCATGATAGTCAGGTGCGTGTATACAACAATGCAACGGCTGAATTCTAATGCATTTTTTCCTTCTCCCTCTCTTCTCTCTCTCTTCTCTTTACTAAAACATAAAGGTGTCTGGTAATTTTATTTTTTTTATCCAAGTTGGTCATCATTCTCTTGATTACTATTTGTTTTGTTTTTGTTTTTTTTTATAATTTTTTCTTCCATTTCTCCCCTTGTCATTTGATTTCACTTAGTTTCTAAATTAAATTAGGTTCTTGTTCTTTTGATTGCTTTTAGGAATTTTCTAATTAAGTTTGTTTTCCAATTACATCCTTCAACATTTAATTTTCATTTATTTTTATGTCAAATTTGATCCTCATTCTTTTTATTGTTATTTTATTTCCTTCTTATCCTTTTTTAATTTCATTTGTTTTTCAATTTCATCCTTCAATATTTTATTGATTGACGATTTTGCTTTATTATTTTTTTATGGTTTGCCTTTTATGGGGTTAGTTCCGAGCTCATGACTAAAATCACAAGTTTCAAAAGTTAACATAGGTTGACTTTGGTTTTTTTCAGATCTTTTTTTTTTCAATTTCATCATTCAACATTTGATTTATTTGGATTTAATCTTCTTGCTTTTTTTTTTCACTTTCCTTTTTATGGGATTATCTCAATCCTATGCCTACGATTGCAAGGTTAGCGAGTTAACCCGGATTGACTCGAATAAATTTTTTTCATTGCTTTTTAATTTTTTTTTCTAGTTTCGCCATTTAACATTGAGTTATTTGGTAATTGAAATTTAAGTTTTATTTAGTTTGCTTTCAACGAGGTTACCTTGGTATCATGAGTAAGTCGCATATTTAGCATGCTAACCTGGATGGGCTCGTGTCGGCTTTTTTAAACCTTTTTTTTTAAGTCTATTTATTAACATTGTATTTTTTTTATTTGAATTATTTAAATTAGTCAAGTTTATTAAACTCAATAAGATCAATAACCCTCTTAATTTTTAGATCGCTTTAGCATCTTTTTTATATTAAAAAAAATTGTAAAGATTTTGTAAAGATTTTGAATTTTTTTTATTTTGAATTAATTTTTTTAGTGTTTTTGAATTATTTTAATGTGCTGGTGTT
>Ga0307515_10025957_pt1 | contig 10107 bp, 6 predicted proteins | sample 17_EM_MG_FD_194513 | JGI IMG/M metagenome (GOLD analysis project Ga0307515, IMG submission 194513) | Populus trichocarpa ectomycorrhiza microbial communities from riparian zone in the Pacific Northwest, United States - 17_EM | ecosystem: Host-associated > Plants > Roots > Unclassified | place...
ATAAAATTTATATTATTTTCTAACACTTAATATTAGGCATTTGATCTATTTTCTTTTTCTTTTTAGATTGTTGTGATATTCTAATACGTGAAAATATGTTTCTTCAAAAGTCAAGAAACTTCTTCTCTAATTTACATAACTTATACCAACTATTATGTGCAAATTTGGAGGTTGAAAAATGTGTTTATTTTTTCATATGTTGACTTGGGTTTGAATTCTCTCTTACAAAACTTGAAAGGGATATAATGTTATACACTCTATGCTCTGGTTTGGGATTTCAGATCTAACAGAAAAAGGCTAAAATTCATTTTTTTGTTTAAAATTATTTTTTATATTTTTGGATCATTTTAATGTGTTGATATTAAAAATAAATTTTAAAATATACAAAATTATTTTGATGCATTTACAAGCGAAAAACATTTTGAAAAACAACGACTACTACTCTAAAACATCCTCTAAGTAAAAATGTGGTCATCGTTGTTCTGTTTAGGGCTATGACTCCAGAGATTCCAAGAAAAATAAAGTTTCAATTTCAAACAAAGATTTTAATTCTAAACCTTCTTCAATTAAGTCACAAGATTACATCTCAGAAGATGATTGTGTCACAAGTATTACTCAACTCAAGTGAGGAGTGGAAAGGGTCAAGAAATGGGAAGTGAAGTTTTGCATGCAAACTACATAAAAAATGGATAGTAATACCTCTCAAGATAACAATGCATAAGGGTAGGAAATGGAAATTGAATCATAGGATGTGGATGCCTGGAGAGTGAGGAAGTTAATCGTAGGTGTTTCTGAACATAGAGATCTAAAATGAACTCACATTAAGAAGCTATTTTTTTTCATCTTCTAGTCGCACATGTTTCGATCTCAAGGTAGTTCACTTCATAATTATAATTATAAGCATATTTACATCATATGTTTTATGCTATTCTTTATGACTATGATGCTTCTTTTTTTTTATGAGAATGAAACTTAATAATACCTTGGTTTCAGGACAAATGGCGAAATCTTTTAATGGCTAGTATTACTCAAGAGCCGAGAAAGAGCAAGGTCAGCATCTTAATGCTTGTGGACCTTTTGTTTTCTCAAGAGTAAGAGAAATTCTGACCATTTTTTTTCCGGAGGAGGGTGGTTATTACGAGACTTTTGAGCATAGATGTGTGAATATTGAAACTAAACCAAATTTTGGATTTTGAATAAATTCAAAAATAGTCAACCGATTTAGTTGGCATATATAATATAATTTCTGTTCAGATTAGAATTTCCTTGTGTTAGTTTAATTCCATGATTTTCTATTACTTTAAGCCTATAAAAAAACTTGTAATTCAGTATTATTAATAAACACAAAAGAGAGAGAAAAACTAAGAGAGCTTAGAGAGAAACACTTAATGAAAGTATACCTTCCACTCAATCTTCTTCTTATTCTTGAGTTCTTGAACTTTCATTATTGTGTTGATCTCCACACCTCCCTTACTTACAACAAGAGGTATTAGAGCTTAGGTTTGGTTATTTGACATGGCTAATCCAAACTTCTCACTTCAATATCCTAGGTTGATAAAAGACAACTATGAAACTTAGTGTATTCGAGTAAAAGATTGGCTAGGTTCTCAAGATGTATGGGAGATGGTTAAAAAAGGCTTTGAGGAGCCTATAGATGGAGCAACGTTGACTTCAGCTCAAAGGGGGTCCATGCAAAAAGCACGAAGGAAAGATTAACAAGCACTAACAATCATCCACTGATGTTTATGCCACTTTTGAGATAATGGCCAATGCAACCACTACCATGCAAGTATGTGAACTTTTGCAAGAATCAAACCAAAGAGCTGACAATATGAGAAATGTATGTCTATAAAAGCTATGTGGTGACTTTGAAAAGTTACATATGTTTGAATCAGAAACTATTTCAAAATACTTTGCAAGAGTATTGGCCATATACAATCAAATAAAGAGATATAGAGAGAAGATGAAAGAGACATATGTGGTAGAGAAGATCTCACGCTTGCTGCAAAAGAAGTTCTATTATATGGTGGTCGCGATAGAGGAATCACAAAATATGAATGTTCTTTCAATATAAGGTCTCATGAGAAAATTACAATCCTATGAGAAAAGAGTCAATGAGATTCAAGAGGATATAAGTGCATAAGTACTTTTTCTTTCTGAATATCTATCTTTCATTATCAAGAGAAAAATCAAAACTGATCACTGAAACGATAAGTCAATTTATATTCTAAATATCTATCTTTCCTCAACATTAGTTAGTTAACTGATCTGTAGTGTAACTAACCATAACCATTAAACAACCACAGTGTTCGCACTAGTAATTTTATTCAATGGTAGCCTTAAGAACTAGATAGGTTGATAAATCTTAGACAACATAATTGTCTGCAATATATTGTTGATTTAGTTGAATGTTTTTCCTAAGATTAACAACTTAGATCCACCATCATTATTAAACTTAGTCGTTTCACTAGTTCAAATATCACAACTCTGGTTTTAATAGCAAACTTAGTAGTATATTCGTTTAGAATAATAAATTGCAGTCCTCTCTAACAATCAATCTAAATAATCATAGGAAAAAAGCATAAGAAAACATTCATACTCATCATATAAACTAAACAAACAAATTAGAATAGATCTCATTGTTTTTGAAATCCAAAGGTTTTCATATCCTTTAAACCAAGAAAAATAACTTAGCCTTTCATGTCTATTGAATAACTAATGAATAGAACAAATGAGAGTATAATTTCAGATACATGAGAAAATGGTGGAGTTTTTCTTCTTCTTTCTAGTCGCCTCCTCTCTTTCTTTTTGTTTGATAGGAAACCCTAATACCTAAATCCCTCAAATCCATTTGTATTCTCCTAAAAAATATAAAAATAGTCATTTTCAAAGTAAACAATCTATATTTAAGTAAGTCGGACTTGTTTCTTCACAAAACTTGTCTGCTGACAGAATTTATAGGTTGTTTTATAAAATTCATATATATCTCATATGAGCTCCTTTTATGCTGGCATTTGGTAGGTTGATAGGTATTTGAGTGAGAAATCCAACAAAATTGAGTTTGTATCAAATGGACTACTCTAACTCAAGATATTCAAGTTGGAATAGCCAAAGGTCAAAACTGGCAGAATGCAAGACTTATCTTTGAAGGCTACCATTTCACCCCCTTTTTTCCTTATCATATATGTGCAGAAAGGTATGGACGTTAACTTTATAATGCCACTAAAATCACTTCATTTCGACCTCTACAACTCAAATTCTGCATAAAACATCAATCACAAGTCAAATCTATCAATATTCGACACATGTTAGAACATGGTCTGAATTTTATCTCCAGTTTACTCCTTTTCCAATCTCACATCCAAAAGTTCCTTCAAAATATAAAACAAAGATTATCAAGGTATTTTATATATAAAACATTAACAAAATACTAGGTAAATGTAGGAAAAACTATTGAATAATATGGTTGCATCATGAAGTAAAAAGGATATGAAAGCAAGGTTTTAAAGTTGAATAAAATCTTGTATTGATTGAAGCAAGCCCCAAGGGCTTGGTATAGTCGCATTGATGGTTATTTCTTAAGAAATGGATTTGTTAAATGCCTCAATGAATATGTTATCTATGTAAAGATCAAAGAGAATGATGATACTCTTATTGTATATTTATATGTAATTGACTTAATCTTTACAGGAAATAATCCAAAGATGTTTGAAGACTTCAAGCCAGCAATGACTAAAGAGTTTAAGATGATGGATATTGGTCTGTCTTACTACATAGGGATTAATAACAAACAAGGAGAATGTGGAATCTTTGTGAATCAAGATAAGTTTGCAATGGAGGTTCTCAAGAAGTTCGAGATGGAGAATTGTGTAAAAGTAAATACTCTAGTTGAGTGTGGAGTGAAGATGTCAAAGAATAATGAAGGGGGGAGGATAAACTCTACAACATTCAGGAGCCTAGTTAGGAGTTTGAGATATTTGACATGCACCGTCTATATATTCTTTTTGGAGTGAGACTTATGAGTAGGTTTATGGAGACATCTACTATGACACACTTCAAAGTTTTGAAGCGAATTCTTTGGTATATTAAAGGTACTATTGATTTTGACTTATTCTATGGTTATTCTAATAGCTTTGAACTTGGGGTTATAATGATAGTAATTGGGTTAGAGATATGGACTATAAAAAGAGCACTACGGGTTTTGTTATATATATAGGAGACACAACATTCATATGAAGTTCATAGAAGCAATTTATAGTCACTTTGTCAACATGTGAAGCTGAATATGTAGCTAGTACATTATGTATTTACCATTCCATATGGCTAAGGAGATTATTGAAGGAATTATAAATGCCACAAAAGAAGCCTACTGAAATATATGTGGACAACTCATCATCCATTTCATTGCAAAGAATCTAGTATTTCATAATAGAAGTAAGTATATTGACACAAGATTTCATTACTTACGAGATTGCATTACAAACAAGGAAGTTGAAGTCAAGTATGTAAAGACACAAGACCAAGTCACAGATATATTCACAAAGCCACTCAAATATAATGTTTTTATCAAAATGAGAGATATGCTGGGAGTTATGAAGAAATCAAGTTTAAGGGAGGAAGTTCAAAGTAAACCATATTTTGTATTCTGAAAAATTCAAAAACGGTTGACCGGCTTAGTCGACAGAATACAATTCTTGTTCATATTAGGATTTTCTTGTATTAGTTTAATTCATTGATTATCTATGATTTTATGCCTATAACAAGGCTTGTAATTCAGCACTATTAATAAGTACAAAATAAAGATAATAACTAAAAGACCTTAAAGAGAAACACTTGATAAAAGTATACAATCCTCTCAATCTTCTTCTTATTCTTGAGTTCTTGACCTTGTATTATTATATTGATCTTATACCACATTTGTCTTCCTTACAACAGTTAACACCAATGATCAATTTCAATTTGCTTAAGATTTCATATTTTTTGTGATACACATGCATGCCTTGTGTTGCAACCTAAATTTCAACCTTATTTTTTTAAAACATTTTGAGAAAAAAAATCCAAAAAATATGTTCTTGATATATTTGCTTCATTTTCAGCGTCTTTTTCAAAGAATTTAAAATTAAAAGAAAAAAAAAGGAAAAAATGCAGTTTTATTTTTATTGATTTAATTGTAATTGTGGAAGGGAGAGGATCAATTTGAAAGTTTAAAACCCTATTACCAAGCAATCCATTTTTTTAATCAAATGATCTACAATCAATTCTTTAAATTCAAGGGTCCATTTTTCTTTGCTTTATCTTAAGTTATTAAATGAATGGTTGAGATTCATTTTTGAAATCCAATGGTGGATCTTAGTTTGCTTTGCCTTCAAGCAAAAAAAAAATTATTTACCTATAAATATGTGGTTACACCACACACAAAGGGGAAAGAGAAAATTAGGGAAACCAAAAAAAAAAAGGTATTCACACACACTCTCCTCACACCCACACAACATAAAACAAACCTAGCCCCCTATAAACCGAAGTGGAGTAACCACCCAACAAAAACAAAAACAAAAAAAACTGAATTACCACCCTCACCCATGGTCTCTCTTTTGTCCACCAAATGACACAAGAAAAAACCATCAAACACCCACCACACCCTCTTCAACCTGTAACAGTCATTCAACCCTAAACAGAACCATACCCATGACCTTCATTCCCTCTTCCACCCGTGACATCTTAAAACAACCCCGATGTCGTGTGCCCACATGCGACAAAATGACGACTCCATTGGGGAAGGTATTTTTTTTTACAAGTATTGGACTAAGTTTTGTGTATCTGATGTGTTTAAATTGTTGCATTTGACTTATTTACATTTTAGCATATTCTATCATGTACATACATGCATGTTTTCATGCATCATTATTTTATTTGAGATATGTCGCTATGGGTTGCACACTTGGAAACTTTAGGTTAGGTGGAGGAGTAACGACTTACTTTATGACTTTCAGTCAGGGTTTAAGTTTGTGAAACCATCAAACTCTTTGTTAAGTGCTTGGAATGGTAGTGATTGGTATACATGCCATCTTATTATCTATTGAGCCCCTATATTACCTTCACGAGGGTGATCACTGGGATGGCAAGAGACAATTTTTCAGAGACTAAGTAATAAACCTACCCTTTGTATCACGTAAAAAGACTAGAACCTACCTTTAGGGTGTATGCTCCCTACACATTTGTTTCACATCAAGACAAGCCCTTTTTGAAACATCTTGAATTAGGGATTTATGGGTGACACAATAGTTGTCGCTCAAGAAATTTATGTTGTAGAGTTTAGGCAAGAATCAAAATTCTTGTTTATCATACATGTGTTGCGACCGTGTGTCACTCCTTGAAGGGCAAGTTCATCATATAATGTCGTATAAATTTAATTTGAAAATTGCTCCTGACAGAACCAGCTTGATGGCCATGAAAAAAGGAAACTAAGAGTCTATGAGGGCATATGCACAAAGATGGTGAGATATAAATGGTGATGTTGTTCGTCAACACCTTCCAATCCCTTTATTATGAGCATTTGATGGGAAGCTTAGCTTGACATTTCTATGAAGTTGTGAGGATTGCTGAAAGAATTGAACAAGTTATTAAAATAGAAAAATTAGAGGTCCTACCATGGATTTTAGAACAATTACGAGAGATGAATCAAAAGATTACTTTCAGGTAGGAAACCTTAGTTGTGTGGTCCAGTCGGGTCTTGCTGTAGCATCAACTGCTCAAATGTCTTTATTAAAGATTGACATACCTTTGCCACTCAAGTTTGTCTACCAGCATTTATTAGACTCTGGACTTGTTTCCCTGACTCCATCAAATCCCATTTAACCACCATTCCCTAGCTAGTATGATCCAGACAAGAGATGTGAAATATCATGATGGGGTCTTGGGCCATTCAATTGAAAATTGTAAAAACTTCAAGTATCAAGTTCGGAAGATGGTGAGCAAAAAGCAAGTTGAGTTTGTGAGGATGGTGTCATCGACCATATTATTACTAAATCATCATGAGCATAACAAAGATCGATAAGCAATGACAAGACATAAATGTTTACTGGAGAATTAGGGTGTTGCATTGTCAATGATTTTGTTATGAAATTGTGCTATTCAACACTTTTGTTTTGGGATCACATCTCGTCTTTTTAATGAAATGTGTCTTTTTCTTGCCTCTTTATTGTTCTAAAATCAAGGTATGTTTAACATTTTATTTTGACAAAATATTTTGATCGAACTCCAACGTGTAAAATCAAGGCTAGTCAATCCTAAAAGATTAAAAGTGTTTTGATTACAGAAATGACTCAATGTTTGTTAAAATGACATGATAAACAATGTGGGGTGACCAAATAAATTTTAAGCTCACCTACAAAATTGAACCACACATCATGGAGCTAAGTTTTAGCAGATGCATAATGACATATATTAGATTCGGTAGTTATAGACTCACGAATCATGATTCTTTACAAGTCCAAATCATTATACTAGATAAGGTTAAAATTTATCGATTTTAGCCGACCTTGCTTGAAATGAGAAAAGGTCATCTTTGTTTATTCTCTTCACTATTCTTAGAATATATATCCCTTACAAGTCCTAATTTAAGCTTAATAGAATCTTTCTTTAACAAAAAAACCTTGACATGGACCACATCCTATATTGGTGGCAAGTGAGGATTTTTTTTTTGTTGGAAAGATGAAGACAATGTTAGAATCAATGGTAAAAGAGAATGCTAAGAACAAAAGCCCAATAATTGAGAAATGGCTAAAAGTAAAAAAGCCCTAGATTTAGGGGCATTCAAGAAAACTTTGAGAAAGGTTGTGGGAAAGCCAAAAGTAGACTGCACTTAAAGGCAAATCAAGGTTAAAAGTTGGAAAATGCCTATCAAGTTTAGGAGGGGCAAAAAAGTTTTTTTAATTAAGAAAAGGCATAACAAATGCCAAGAGTCAATGCTGAGGGCAAGTTAAAAAAAGATATTGAACTATACATATGTCTTTTGGTATCTATGATAAAACTTCTGGTGCTTCAAATGATTGGTTATCCATTAAAAAAAAAGTTGGATTTGCATTATAGCCTCTATTAAGAGAATATTGATCTTTTAGGTGAACACGGAATAAGTGGCATGGTTATATGTCATTATTTTACAAAGATAGTGAAATAGAAATAAGGAAATAACAAGGCTAATGATTGATAAAAAAAACCTTGACTTTTTCTTTGAATTGAAATTTGAGATAAAGAAGTATCAGGAGATAAATGATGGACAATGAGTTTTGGTATTCTCTTTAAATTTGAGATTAACCATGAAAGAAGTGGCATGGTTATATGCCAATGTTTGATCTTGATTGATAAAATTGAAAGTTTTTTACTGATAAAAAATCTTATTAAGAGTGAGTTTCCTGTCCAGTTTTAGAAAACAAGATTAATTGATGAACTATATGGCATGGTTTGTCATTTCTTCTATAGCAAGAAAAAAAAAATTTAATGAATAGTTGATGGTGATCCCAAGTCTTTGAAACCCTCAAACACCTTTTGAGCCTATAAATTTCCCTTTCTTTCATAGTCATGAGTCATAGCCTGCAACATGCTTTTAAAAACTCTTTTTTAATCAAGTAAGCAATTTGAACCAATAAATGGCGCTCTCAAAACTTGAAGAGCTTTTCCATAAGGGTCGCGGCTTCACAAACTAAGCTACTAGTTATTATGCATGCTGATAAAGTAAGTGTTGAAAATGAGACACATTTTTAAGGAACCTTAAGTCTTTGCTCAAACCTTCTACTGTTGAAATCCACAGAAGGTCACCTCGTCACGTACCATCAAATGACATACCCAAAATTAGAGATTAAATTGACACAAAAAACTATAGGAAAACTATTTTAATCTTAAAATGGGTCAATTTTTATTTTCAAAATACAAGACCATCAAAAGATTGCATGTGTTGAGTGGTGTGTGTTGGGTCTTTAACCAAAGAAGCTTGATTTTCAAAAATTAACTCTCTTATTTCATTTCAATAATTAGATTTTAATAGACATGATCTTTAAAATGTGCGAGTTGATTCTAAAACAAGAGAAAATTCTCAAACAAAAAAAAACCATGGACCAAGTTTGCAAAATCCTTGATGAAAATGACTGTCGCACGGGTGCGGCGTCGCGATGATCGTCCACCAAAAAGGAAATAAACAGGGCAGAAGGAGGTTACCTGGGGGTGGTACAGCCTGATCATGGCCGTTAGCGGCGGCGATGGTGGCGGTGGCAGAACGCAGCTGCTGGCGGCGGTGGAGACGTCAGCGATGACGGTTTTCACCGGTTCTTCCCCTGTTTTTCCTATCCCTCTCTGTTTTCTTTTTTTTTCCCTTCTGTTCTTCTTCTTTCTCTCTCTTGTTTTCTATTCTTTTTCCTCTCTCGGTTCTCTCCTCTCTATCCCTATTATGCTTCTCTCTTCTTTCTCTCTATTTCTCTTTGTTTTTTTTTCTCTTCTTCCTCTGTATTCCTTCTCTTCTTTCTTTGTTTTTTCTTTTCTTTCTTTCTTTTGGTTTTTTTTTCTCTTCACTGTCTCTTCCTTTTTTCTCTCTCTCTTTTCCTTTTTTCGGTCCCTTTTTTGCTCTCTCTTCCCCTGTATTCATAGGAAAAACAAGGGAGAGAGAGGTAGGGGCGGCCACTGTGCAGCCGCCCCAAAAGCAACCCGAGGGGCACATTCCCTCCTTTTTTCACCGCCTCGTGGTAGGCCACGGGTCAGAGGTTATACAAGTGGGTTTATAGTCGACGTCTTTTTGATGCTTTTCGGAGAAAGAGGGAGAGAAAAGTCGGTAAAAAAAAGATCTTCTTCTTCCCCTGCCTCGCACATCCAAGGAAAGAAGAAGACCCATTGTGCCGTTCAAAACGGCACCATTAGGGTCTTTTTTTTTCGTGAAAAGTGCATGAAACGGCGTCGTTTCATTTAAAAGGAAAACGGGGCAAATGTGTCAGAGTTCACATTGGTCCTTAATTTGTGATTTGTTCAATTGAGTCCTCAATTGCAATTTTCATTGTAAAAATCAATTCAATTGCAACCCTGCCAAATTCAATTGCCAGCCCTAAAGGTGGCCGCTTTTTTCAC
>Ga0307515_10025958_pt1 | contig 10107 bp, 8 predicted proteins | sample 17_EM_MG_FD_194513 | JGI IMG/M metagenome (GOLD analysis project Ga0307515, IMG submission 194513) | Populus trichocarpa ectomycorrhiza microbial communities from riparian zone in the Pacific Northwest, United States - 17_EM | ecosystem: Host-associated > Plants > Roots > Unclassified | place...
TTAAACATCAGCGGCGTTCCAGCCTCATGAACAGAGGTTTACGAGTCCTCAAATTGATTTGCGCCTCGAGCGCGATGGGCTCGTCCGGCACGTAAGTGAGGCGATAACGCCGTGCGACTTTGTATATGTGAAACAACATCTCGTAGATCGCGAAAGTCTCCCCGATACAGTGCCGGGGCCCGGCTGCAAAGGGCATGTATGCAAAACGCGGCCGCGTCGCTTCATGTTCCGCCGAAAAGCGCTCGGGCTTGAAGACGCTCGGCTCGGTCCAGTAGCGTGGGTGGCGATGGAGCAGGTAAGGGCTCAATAGCACATCGGCGCCGGGGGGTATCTCATAGCCACAGAGTACATCCGCCGAGATCGTACGGCGCGAGAGCAACCAGCCCGGCGGATACAGCCTCAACGTCTCATCGACGACTTGGCGCGCGTACACGAGGGCTTCCATCTGCGCGAGGCTCGGTGACGGCAGTTCTTCGGACGCGGCGATTTCCGCATGCAAAGTCGCGTCGACGCTCGGATGTTGAGAGAGCAAATACCAGGTCCAGTTCAATCCGGACGCCGTGGTTTCGTGCCCGGCGACGACCAGCGTCATGACCTCATCGATCATTTCGCGATCGCTCATCGCTTCGCCCGTATCTTTGTCGCGCGCGTCCATGAGCATGCCGAGGTAATCGAAGTGGTCCGCTTCATCGCCGCGCCGCCGATGGATCAGCTCCGCAATCAGTTTGGACAACGACCGGAATTTGTAGGCGAACTGCAGGTTGCGCGCCTGTTCCTTCGTGACGACTTCGAAAGGATTGCCGCCCGGCTGCCGCGCCAGGCGATCGAGATCTTTGCCGAAGATGGATTGCAGCACCACGTCCAGCGTGAGCTCGCTCATCTCGTCCGTGATGTTCACCAGCTCGCCGCGCGCGGCCTGCTGCTCCCAGCGGTCCAAGAAGCGATTGTTCGAGTCGTCAATGATCCGGGCGAATTCGGTGACGACTCGCCGATGGAACAACGGCTGCATCATGTAGCGCTGGCGTTTCCAAAAGTCGCCTTCGCTCGTCATGATGCCGTTGCCTAAAAGTATCTTGACGCGATCGAGCCCGGTGCCCTTGGTGTAGTTACGATGATTCGAAACAAGAACCCGCTTTACGTCATCCGGATGATTGATGACGTACGTATATGACCTACGTCCTGGGGCGTAAACCCTGTAAATATCGCCAAATCGATCGAACAGCTCGCTCATGCGCTCCAGCGAGTCTTCGGTCGCGCCGATGTCGAACTGCACCTCAGCGGTGGGCGGCTGGCGGTGTTGAGTGGGTTTCGTAGCGTTCATACAACGATTAGGCAACCCCAAGTTCGTTTTAGTTTACCCGGACTTGCGTATCGGGTGGCCTGTCATAAGAGGTAGAGAGGTGTTCTCGCCGCAACCTTGTGCGAGGTGCGGTGATCGCGGAAACTGCGCAACCTCGCGGGGCGCCCGGGCGTCACTGATTGGGTCGGTAAAAGTTGGGTTCAAGCGTTCCATTGGTTATTTGGCGCACAGCATGACCGAAAGCGACCCCGGCAGGCGCCTGATCAACAGTCTTTACAGCAAGGAAACGCGCTCCGGCCGTCGAATGACCTCGGCCCGGCGGATACTGTATTCCGCCGCCACGCCGGTCGCGCTGGGCATTTTGCGGTTCTGGTGGACCACGTGTCGCGTGGTGCGCATCGATGGCGCGGACCACCTTGACGCCGCGCTCGCAAAAGCGCCATCGCTCGTGCCTTGCTATTGGCATCAGCACACACTGTTCTGCGGTCGCTATTTGCTCGATCAAAAGCCGCGTGGGTTGAATGTCGGCTGGCTCATCAGTCCGTCGGTCGACGGCGAGATCGGTGTCGTGATCGTGCGAAAGCTCGGTGGCGAGGTCATTCGCGGCTCGTCCACCCACACCGGCGCGCGCACGCTGCGTGACTATTACCAAGGGCTCATGCAAGAAAAGATCTCGCCGATCATTACGCCCGACGGGCCGCGCGGGCCGCGGTTCAAATTCAAGCCGGGCGCCATCTTGCTGGCGCAGATGTCGGGCCGGCCGATTCTGCCGATGGCGTATGCCGCGAGCCGGGCCTGGATGATCAAGTGGGATAAATTCGTCATCCCCTGGCCGTTTGCGCGCATTGCCATAGCGATCGGAGCGCCACGTTACGTGCCGAGAGTGTTAGGCGGCACCGGCCTCGAACAGCTGCAAAGCGAGATGGAAGGCGAGCTCAAAGCGCTTTTTCAGCGCGCTCGCGCTTTGCTCGAGAAGCCGCCGTCATGACACTGGAGCTCTCAGTGGTCATTCCGGTTTGCAACGAGGCGGAGAACGTCGGGCCGCTCGCTCGCGAAATTGCACAAGCCCTGCAAGGCCGCTCTTTCGAGATCTTGTTTGTCGATGACGGCAGTACAGATGGCACGGCCGATGCCGTGCGAGCCGCACGCGCCGGCGGCATTTCGGAGATTCGTCTGTTGAGGCACTCCTTTCGAAGCGGGCAGAGCGCTGCAGTGACGACAGGCGTACGAAATGCCCGCGCGGATTGGATTGGGACGCTGGATGGCGACGGACAGAACGATCCGGCGGACTTGCCCGTGCTTTGGGCCGCGCGCCTCGAACCGGTGAGCTCGGCGGTGCGCTTGTTTCAGGGCAACCGCGTCACCCGGCGCGACACACCCTATCGGCGCTTGCAGTCACGCATCGCAAACGGCGTGCGCAGCTCTTTACTCGGCGACGGCACGCCAGACACCGGATGCGGCATCAAGCTCTTGCACCGTGAGACGTACCTGAGCTTGCCGTACTTCGACCACATGCATCGTTTCTTGCCGGCTTTATTTCAGCGCGCCGGCGCGAAAGTGATTTCGATTCCCGTCAGGCATCGCCCCCGCAGCCGCGGCCAGTCCAAGTACGGCATGTTCGACCGCCTTTGGGTGGGCATCGTCGACATCTTCGGCGTCATGTGGCTGCGGCGACGCTACAAGCCGGGACTGCAAACGCGCGAAGAGTAGATGGCGTCGATCACGGAGAGCTTTCGCAGATGAACACCCTCATCGGACATTTCTTCGGCGTAGTTATCACGCCCTGGAAGCTTATCGGCTACATCGGCGTGTTCCTGTTCGCCGGCCGGTGGGTCGTGCAAGTGATTGCCACGCGCCGTCACGGCAAGCCGACCATGCCGAGAATGTTCTGGATCATGAGCGTGCTCGGCAGCGCCCTGCTGCTGTCGTATTTCATCTGGGGCAAGAATGATTCCGTGGGGGTGCTTTCCAATCTGTTCCCCGCGGCGGTCGCTCTCTACAACTTGCTCTTAGATGTGCGCGCCGGTCGCGCGGCGCGGGGCGTATGAAGCGGGCGATACCGGATGTGTTATGGATCGGAGCTGCCTTATTGCTGGTCATCGCCACCGGCCTTGGGCTGCGCGATCCCTGGCCTGCGGATGAGCCGCGTTTCGCGCTAATCGCGCGAGACATGGTTGCGAGCGGCGACTGGCTGTTCCCGCGCGTCGGCGGCGATCTCTATGCCGATAAGCCCCTCGTCTACTTCTGGTTGCTCGCGATCGGATACGCGCTCACCGGCTCGGTCCGCTGGTCATTTCTGATTCCTTCGTTCTTGTCCGCATGCGGTGTCGTTTGGCTGGTCTTCGACTTCGTGCGGCGATTGATCGATCGGCGAGCGGCGCTCGCGGCAGCGCTCACTTTGCTGTTCTGCGTGCAGTTCATCACGATCATGCGCGCGGCGCAGATCGATGCGACGCTGTGTTTCTTCACCACGCTGTCTCTGTATGCGCTGCTGCGGCATATGCTGCTCGGCCCGAACTGGGGCTGGCTGCTCGTCGGTGGGCTCGCAGCCGGCGTCGGCGTTATCACCAAAGGCGTGGGCTTTCTTCCGCTGCTGATCTTGATTCCTTACGCCGTAATGCGGGCGAAAGGCTTTCAGCCAATGCCTCGGTTTTCCGGCGGCTGGAAGTGGAGCGCCGTGGCGATCGGGTTTCTGATCGGCGTGTCCATCTGGCTCGTGCCGATGCTGCTCACCGTTTCGCAGAGTAGCGACCCCGCGCTGGTCGCCTATCGCGACGAGATTCTTTTCAACCAGACCGTGCATCGGTACGCCAAGTCCTGGCACCACTTGAAGCCTTGGTATTTTTTCCTGGTGGAAGTTATTCCGGCATTGTGGCTGCCCGTGAGCCTGTTGCTGATCTGGCTCGTCCCACATTGGCGACGAGCTTGGAAGGAGAAGGACGCGCGCGTCTGGTTGCCGCTGTCTTGGGCGCTCCTGGTTTTGCTGTTCTTTTCGGTCAGCCCAGGCAAGCGCGGCATCTATATCCACCCGGCGCTGCCGGCGGTGGTGCTCGCATCGGCTCCGTATCTCAATGGTCTGTTTAGCCGCAGAAGCGTTCAGCGCACCGGGCTCGTGTTGTCGGCGTTGCTGCCAATCGCGGCCGTCGTGCTGATCGTGGCTTACGTCGTCGGCGCGAATTGGGCGCTCAAGATACCGAGCCGGGTGGGGATCTCTTCAATCGTGCCGTTCGCGGTCTTCGCCCTCCTCAGCGCAGTCGTTTGGCTGTGGGCCTGGAAATCCCGACCGATTCTCGCGTGGGCGGGCGTTATGACAAGTGTGATGCTGGTATGGTCGTACGGCATCAATCCGCAAATCGATGGCGAGCGCTCGGCGCGCACTTTCATGGAGAGTGTGCTCAAGCAAGTACCGCGCAATCGCGAGCTCGCTTTCATGGGATATAAAGAGCAGTTCTTGCTTTATCTCGATCGGCCCGTCTATAACTTCGGCCACCGTCGTTGGATGGAAGGACCGAAAGAGTCGTACGACGCGGCTCAATGGCTCAACGCAAGCAGCGATCGTGTGCTGATGATTCCAGCGCATCAGCTCAGTCCCTGCTTTGCATTGTCTCCCCACACCAACGGTGGCGCGGCAAGCGGACAGCAGTGGTTGTTGATAAATTCTCCGGCTGCCAAGGAATGCGCGGACAAGGGGAATTCTCGTAACCTCATCCGTTACGAACCACCGGCAACTCGTTGACGACGCTGAGCGGGCAATCTAAGTTCAACTTTCACAGCGTGTTAGCTTGTCTTCCTGCACGCTTGTGCGAGAATCCGGCGCAACTCGATAGAAAGCCGAAGGCAGCGTTGAGCTGCGGTTACACCAAACCTCATCGGGCCAACACTTCGAATATTGAAGTCGGGGTAGGGAGAAGACTCTAGCGATGTCCACGCTGCCGCCGGACCGGCCTGCGGAATTCACCGCATCGGACATCCTTTCCGCAGATGTTTGGACCGGGCGTGCACCACAGACTGTTTTAGGCCTTGATATCGCGTGCACCAAGATCGCCGTCGATTTCCAAAACGTCAAACGCGACACGCTGGAAGATTGCATCTCCCGCAATCTCGAGCGACTTGCCGAAGTCACGAATAGCGATTGCGTATTTCTGGCGTTCCTAGGCGCGGACGCTGTCTTCGGCAATGTGCACGTTGCGCGTCGAGGATTCGCGCAATGCCGACCTGAAGCCCTGAGCAGCGAATCGATCGAAGGCTATCCGTGGCTCAAAGGGCGTCTCGATCATCTGCGTTTGTCGGAGTTGCGCGATACGTCTGTGCCACGGCGCGAGCAGTTCGCGGAAGCGCGACGTCTAGCGGAGCTTCAGATCGGCTCGGCATTACTCGTCGCATTCCGCATTCAAGGTCAGCCGGCGGGTTTTCTAGGTTTAGCGCAATCGCTACCGCGCGGCGCGTGGGATGTGAACCTACAGTTGCTGTTGAAGCTGCTGGGGACCAGCCTCGCCACCGGCCTTGAGCGCTTACGTCTCGAGATACGCCTGGCGAAACTCGAAGAGCGCACGAACCTGTCTCAAGGCGCCGCGAACGATGGACTCTGGGACTTCGATGTCGAGAACAACGAGGTCTATTTCTCGCCGCGCTGGAAAGCGATGCTCGGCTACGCAGACGAGGATATGCGGGGTTCGCCGGACTGGCGCAACCTCGTCCATCCCGAAGACATGTCGCGCGTGCAGGGCGCCATCCGAGATCACGTCGCCGGCAAGACCCCTATCTTTGAAAGCGTGCATCGCATGCGCCACCGCGGCGGCGAGTGGCGATGGGTGTTGAGCCGCGCACAAGCTCGAGTGGATGCGCACGGACGCTTGCTCCGCCTGGTCGGCGTCGAGCTGGATATTACCGAACGCAAGATTTACGAAGAGGCGCTGTTCCGCGAGAAGGAGAGCGCGCAGATCACTTTGCAATCGATCGGCGATGGCGTGATCACGACGGACGCGAGCTCCACCATCGATTACATCAACCCCGTCGCCGAGGAGCTCACCGGGTGGCGGCTCGAAGACGCCATGGGCCGGCCGGTCGAAGAGATCTTTCGCGCGTTCCACGAGGAGACCTGCGAGCCGCTCGAGAACCCGCTGAGTGTCTCGATTCGCCGCATTCGCCCCATCAAGAGCGTCCGGCCCGTGCTACTGATTCGGCGCGACGGTAATGAGCTGTACGTGGAAAGCACCGCTGCCCCGATTCGCGATGGCTCGGGGAATGTGTCGGGCGGCGTGCTCGTCTTTCACGACGTTAGCGAGTCCCGCGAGCTGAACCGGCGATTGTCTTATCACGCCAGCCACGACTTGCTGACGGGTCTCGTTAATCGTCGCGAGTTCGAAGCGCGGCTCGAACGTGCCTTGAAGAGCGCCCGCGCCCGCGAAGCTTCTTATGCGCTCTGCTATCTCGACATCGATCAATTCAAGATCATCAACGACACCTGCGGCCATAGCGCGGGCGATGCGCTGCTCGGTCAAGTCGGCGCGCTGCTGAAATCCAAGGTCCGCTGGCGCGATACGCTGTCCCGCCTCGGTGGCGATGAGTTCGGCATCCTGTTGGAGAGCTGCTCGCTCGATGAGGCCATGCGGACCGCCGAAACGCTGCGCGAAGCCGTGCGCAACTTCCGCTTCACTTGGGAAGACCGGCTATTCCGGCTTGGCGCGAGCATCGGTGTCGTGCCCATCACCGCGGACAACGAGGATGTCGCTGCGATTCTCTCAGCCGCGGACAGCGCATGCGCTGCAGCCAAGGAAAGCGGCCGCAATCGCGTGCACAGCTTCGCCGAAAACGACATCGAGCTGATGCGCCGCCGCCGCGAAATGCAGTGGGCGGCGCGGATCAATGCGGCGCTCGAAGAAGGGCGCTTCGAGCTGTATCGCATGCAGATCCAACCGCTGCAGCGCCCCGAGGTCGGCGCTCACTACGAGCTGCTGTTACGTTTGCGCGATGAGACCGGCCGCATCGTTTCGCCGGAGAGTTTCATTGCGGCGGCTGAGCGCTACGGCATCACGCCCGCAATCGATCGATGGGTCATCGAAAACGCCTTTCGTTGGCTCGTGTCCGAGGCGGACGAGCGTGAGCGGCTGCTGCTGTGCTCGATCAATCTCTCCGGTCAAAGCCTCGGAGACGATAAATTTCTGCCGTTCGTCATCGAACAGTTTCACCGCAGCGGGCTCGATGCATCGAAGATCTGCTTTGAGATCACAGAGACGGCGGCCGTCGCCAGTTTCTCGCAGGCGAATCGCTTCATTCAGGCACTCAAAGAGCTGGGATGCAAATTCGCGCTCGATGACTTCGGTACGGGGCTGTCTTCGTTCGGCTATCTGAAGCATTTCCCGGTCGATTTCCTGAAGATCGACGGCAGCTTTGTGCGGGAGATTCTGCGTGACCCGATCGATCGGGAGATGGTGCGCTCGATCAATGAGATCGGGCATCTCACGGGGAAGAAGACGATCGCCGAGTTTGCCGAGAACGCCGAGATTATTCAGATGCTCACGAGTCTTGGCATCGACTACGCGCAGGGCTATGGCGTGGGCCAGCCGCAGCGTGTGCTCAAAGCAGTTGGCGGGCTCGAGCGACCCGTCTAGTTTATTGGCAGAAAATCGCCTTGCGACTATGCTTTGTCTGCCGAAAGTCGCCTCCGGCGCTTTCGACCCACGCGCGAAAGGCGCGACTTTCGCGCGTTCTGCCCGCTAGCCAGTCTTAGAATTTAAGCCGCATCGAGAGATCGAGCGCTCGCACGTGCTTGGTCAGCGAGCCGACCGAAATGTAATCGACGCCTGTCTCGGCGATCCTTCGCACGGTTTTCAGCGTAACGCTTCCCGACGCTTCCAACTTCACCGGACTACCGATCGCGCGATTGCGCGCAACGGCGGTGCGCTGATCTTTGCGCGAGAACTCGTCGAGCATGATGATGTCCGGCCGTGCCGCGAGTGCTTCGTCGAATTCCCGCAGGTTTTCGGTTTCGACTTCGACGCGCACGTGGCGTGCCGCCTTGCGCGCAGCGGCAATTGCGCCGCTCAACGAGCCCGCGGCGGCAATGTGGTTCTCCTTGATGAGCACCATGTCGAACAAGCCGATGCGATGGTTTTCGCCGCCACCGCAACGCACAGCGTACTTCTGCGCGGTTCTGAGTCCTGGAAGCGTCTTGCGCGTATCCAAAATTGCGCACGGCGTGCCTGCGATCGCATCGACGTATTGGCGTGTGATGGTCGCGGTGCCCGAGAGCAGTTGCAGAAAGTTGAGCGCAGTGCGCTCGCCGGTGAGCACCGGCCGCGCACGACCTGAAATGCGAAACACCGCCGCGCCCGCTGAGACTCTCGCGCCTTCTTGCGCGAGCCACTCGATCGATAGGCGTTCGTCGAGCCGGCGAAAAGTTTCCGTGACCCAAGGCGCTCCACACAGCACAGCGTCTTCGCGCGTGATGACTTCGCCGACGACCATTTGCTCGGCAGGCACCAAGTCGGCCGTGACATCGCCGCTGCCGATGTCCTCACGCAAAGCAGCTTCGACTTGTGCGGCTAGATCCTCCGGCGGTTGTAGATTCACGAAAGCCCCCGCAAGCACGGCTGCAATGAAAAAGCCCGACCCGCAAAACGCGAGTCGGGCCTGAAGCTTACCGTTTGCCCGTGAGCGCTTCTAAACCGAGCTTAGAAAGGCAGGCCGTGCGACGCCGAGCCCATGCACAAGAGCATCGGTATCGACAAAGCGAAGTTGACGCGAGAGGCGATCAAGGCGGTCTTGCGGGCCTTGGCCTTTTCTTCGTCGGTGGCGGGCACGATGCCGAGAATCTTTTTCTGATTCGGCCAGATGAGCGCCCACACGTTGAACAGCATGATGGTGCCGAGCCACGCGCCGATGCCGATGACGAAACCGTATTGGTCGGCGCCACCGTGACCCAGCGTGAAGGCATTGACGAAATTGGCACCCAAGAGCCAAGCACCCGCGAACCAAGTGACGAGCGCCGACCAGCGGAACCACAGCAGCGCGCGAGGGGCGATGTACTTCGTGATACCAGCTCCGCCGGGACCGCCCTTATCCGCGGCCGCCGCGGCTAGGCCTGGGACCTGAATGGCGTTGAAATAATAAAGCAGGCCGATCCACGTGATGCCGCTCAAAATGTGCAGCCAACGTGCGAGCCCGTGATGGTTAAACTGACCAGCCGACAATCCGATGGCTGGGGCCACGACCAGAACGATCACCGCCAGCACGACGCCCGTTATGATGGCGCCGCGAACGGTATTGAGTGGGTTCATGGATATCCTCGCTTCGACTTAAGACCACCGGCCGCGTTGGGCCGCCATACACTATTTATGTCTGCCAAGTTGTTGTTCTATCTAGCTTGTTCTGACGGGCCTTTACGGCCGAGTTTGGGTTTGAAGAATAGGCGAGGGGCCCCCATAATTCAACGCCACTATGTACCCCGGCGCCTCAACCGGTCGACCGGAGTCCCCCTGCATCAAGGTCTGTGCGTTGGACGCGAAGGGTTTTTGCGTGGGTTGTCTTCGCACCGGGGACGAGATCGCGCGGTGGGTTTCCATGAGCGGCGATGAGCAATGGCAACTGCTCGCTACCCTCGAAGCGCGCCGCCGGGCGCGGGAGCAGCAATGAGCAGAATGCTCGCCGTCGCGGTGCTGTCGAGCTGGTTGCTGGTCGGCTGCGCCGCGGCCTTGCTAGGCCGCGCATCGTCGAGCGGCTCAGCGAGTCGTGCGCCGGCGCCATCTTCCGGAACCGCGCAGCGCCCGGGAAGCTCGAACAACGGTGGCGCAGCGAATAGTCGCAGC
>Ga0307515_10025959_pt1 | contig 10107 bp, 9 predicted proteins | sample 17_EM_MG_FD_194513 | JGI IMG/M metagenome (GOLD analysis project Ga0307515, IMG submission 194513) | Populus trichocarpa ectomycorrhiza microbial communities from riparian zone in the Pacific Northwest, United States - 17_EM | ecosystem: Host-associated > Plants > Roots > Unclassified | place...
TCCGTCGGGGGTTGTGGTTTGGGGGGGGGGGGGGGGGGGTGCAAACTTCGAAGGAATGCTTTTTTTACTGACTGCTGGCGTAACGTCGTGTATTACTTCTCTCCTCCTTTTTGCTCGGTCTTCCCGGTTGCTTTATCTGAGGTACACTCTCGAAACACCCATTCGTCACGGATATTCCATGGCCACTCGCCCTACGATAACCCTCATAAATAAATCGAAGAAAATACCCTGCGACTCTAGACAACACAGATCAGAGGAACCGTGAACCCGGAACCATTGTCAGATGTCGTGTCGTCTGTCACTGTCGTCGTCCCCATCGTTGGCCGGTTTAGCGGGGACTCGGAGGCTGCACCATCCACAAGCGTGAAACGGCAAAGCGGTGTGTTGTGGTACATAAATGCCAAAGCAAAGAAAAACCAACGACCTGCTATCCCGGACGTTCGCCCGAGTCCACCCCCGAGCTAGTTCGAACCTGCCCAGCCGCACCTCCGTCCGCGCGTTTTCCAGAACCATAGAAATCCGGCGGCAGACTACAAGTGTCGTGGCTGTACCGTCTAGCATCATGCATGCCTGTCATAGCGCCCGAGCCTCGTGGACGACAACTTCACGTCTGTCTCCCAACTACTAGGAACGCGAACCCTCCCTAAGTCATGTTACGACGGCAACGCCCGACAGATCCCGGCCCTGAGAGTGACCTTGGTCCAAGTCGTTGTGAGTGTGCTCTTTCACCTTCGACCAGGCTAGCCCGTTGACGGCTCGGGTTCTCCTAGCAAAGAAACAGAGAGTCATCGATGGCACAAAGATACTCCTCGATGTCGCAAAAGAGTCCGCCGATTGGTTCCCTCCCCTCAAATCCGCCCTCGGTGGCGTGAACGCGCTCATCAAGCATTACGAGGTATTGATCAAGCAGTCAGCGGCCGACTTGAGAAACTGACACGGTCGCCCGCAGCAATTTGAAGATGTCAAGGAGAAAATCGAGGAGCTCTTACCCCAGCTGGATAGGTTCAAGCAAAGCATCACCACAACAACGGTCGACGGAGACCCTGAGGAGACGAATCGACGCGGGGGGTTGACTGCGTGCGTTGATTGATTGATTCCAGCACGGACCACTCCTGACCATCGTTGCAGCACATTCAAAAAAATCGAAGAATCATCCCAGAAACTGTTGGCAAAGAGTACCATCACTAGGTTTATAGACAAGGGAGAGGATTCCAAGATGGTGGCGAAACTTATCGAGCGACTTCGAGAGGCAATCGTCTGCTATCAGGTGGGTAATCGCTGTGCCTCAGCGTTGAGTATTATTGACAGGAGGGGGTAGGTATCCCAACAACAGGCAATCTACCGTCAAATCACTCATCTCACGGTATGTCTTCTCGTCCTGTCTCTCAAATTGACGGTGGCCAACCCATTTTTCAAGACATCGTTCGACACACTCTTGAGGCTGCAGGAGGTAATTTACTGTAGCACGACCGTCGCAGCATTCGCTTACGATTGGACAGAAACCCTCAGCAGTGAGGGACAAACTGAAGTCTGTTATGATGCGGTTACATCGACTTGAAGGTGCCCCCTGGCAAGAGCTCCAGCATGAGCGGCGGACAAAACTATTCGAGTAAGCGGCCGGAATGAACCCAGACCAACGATTAATCCCCTCCCAGCGATCTCGAACCCATCCGGGACAAGGCAAGGGCGCTCTACGATCGCATTGCAGCCGAGGGATACGTCGAGCAGGAAGGCGACGTCGCAGCTGTCTCTGGACTGACAGACCACCTGTGGGATGTCCTCCTCGAGTACTGGGTGAGTATCATCCAGAAGTGTCGATACGACCACAGGGCCTCTGAAACTGGGGTGCTTGGATAGATGTCACAACAACAGGCAGTGTACGATAATGATCGTAGATTGATAGTAAGTCGCGGGTTCAGTATTCTAGGGGCGCACCTGACACATACGTATCTTCCAGGATGCAGGTTAGACTTCGTGTCACTGTTTTGCATCGACTGACCCACCCGTCTTGCAGCCGACCTGTCAGTGCTGAACAATTGTCGTCGCGCACAAGGAGCGGAGCATCGCCACGGCGGCCGCCGCGGTTGCCTCAATGGGACAAGAGAGACTGTGCTGAACGAGATCGAGTCATGGGCCAGAGACTTCAACCAATCTCCTGTCTTCTGGTTGAACGGGCTCGCTGGCACTGGCAAGTCCACGATTGCCCAGACGGTCAGCGAACGGATCTTCGCTGATGGTCAACTTGGGGCTTCTTTCTTCTGTTCCCGCGATTTCGAGGACCGCAGCGACCTGCACTTCATCTTTCCCACCCTTGCCTTCCAGTTGGCCCACAAATTCCCGAAATTTCGATCAGTTCTTGTCCCTCTCCTTCAATCGAATCCGGATGTCGTACACGAGTCGCTCTACAGGCAGATGGAGAAGCTGATAGTCGAACCGCTCATATTGGCAGGTGTTTCAACGGTCATCGTGATTGATGCTCTCGACGAGTGCAAGGACGAGGAGCCATCGTCTGCGATCCTCTCCGTGTTGGGCCGGCTCGTCGAACGGATCCCAATGGTGAAGTTTTTCATCACCGGCAGACCCGAGCCACGGATCAGGACCGGGTTTCGCCTCCCCATCCTCGTGGAGTCGACCGCAGTCTTCGTCTTGCACGATGTCCACCCCCCACTGATCAACGGCGACATCCGGCTCTTCCTGAAACACGAACTTTCCGGGCTCGCACGACGGCATCGGTTGGAGAGATGGCCCGGTGACGAACATATTGATCTGTTGTGCAGCAGAGCAGCCGGACTGTTTGTCTATGCCGTTGCGACTGTCAAGTTTCTGGATAGCAACACCCATCTCCCCGAGCACCGATTGGATGTCATCGTAAGGCTTCCAGAATGTACAACTCCCGAGGGCAAAACACGGTTCAACCCCAAGACAACTCTTGACACTTTATACACATCGATTCTCCAGACGGCCTTCAGCGAAGACGATCCCGAGGTATATTCCAGGGTCAGGTCTACCCTCGGCGCTGTTATCCTTCTTGTCAACCCCCTTCCACCATCTGGGATTGCCGAACTGGTTAGCCTGAACCTGAGGGAGGTCGTAATGTTCCTCACGTTGGTTCAATCGCTGCTTACCTTTGGTGAAGATCTCAATCAGCCTGTGAAACCCTTCCATAAATCGTTCCCCGACTTCATCACCAACCCATCCCGCTGCACCGATATGAGATTCTACATCTCACCCAAAAACCTACATCTCGAACTCGCCATGAACTGCCTGAGAATAATGAATGACAGGTTGGAACAGAACCTTCTATCGCTCCCCAACTACGCCTTGAACTCGGACGTCGAGGATCTCCAGACGAGGGCCGATGATCACATCAGCACCGCCCTGCGGTATGCCTGCCTGTCCTGGCACAACCACCTCACCGAGACCGAGGGAGATGCCGCCAGTGTTCTCTCCTATCTAGGTATTTTCCTAGAGGAGAAATTCCTGGCTTGGCTAGAGGTTGTCAGTATCATTGGGGCCGTATGTGAAGCCGTTGTTGCACTCGAAAGACTGGTACCCTGGTTACAGGAGGTTTGTGTTAGCCTTCCCCATAGTATCACCCTAGGATAACATTCCGTGAATCAGGTTGCCGAGGATACTCAACTTCTCGACATCGCCGAAGACGGTTTTCGATTTGCGACCAATTTTTTCGACGTCATCAATGTCTCCGCTACCCATATATATCACTCCGCGCTGGAACTGTGCCCCGTGTCATCGATTATCCGAAAATTATATTACCACCGACGTATCAATCTCTTGCCAAAAGTGGTCATTGGAACCCCGGATTCATGGGGCCCAGCCGTAGCCGTTTCTTGCGAGGGTTACGGATTCTATACCTGGTCACCATGTGGCCGGTTTTTTGCCGCTACGACGGAAGAACATACTGTGGAGATCCGGAATCAACTCACCTTGGAACCAATTACCATCCTCCGGTACACCAAAACGGTCCCTTATGATAAACCCATCGGTTCGCTTGCCTATTCACCGGATGGGCGCTCCATTGCCTGCGCCTTCGGTGATGCCATCATAATTTGGGATATCCAGACGGGCGGAGTGGCCAAGAAGATTAAATGTGGCGCCAACAACTCATTGGTGTGGTCATCGGATGGAGGAACACTCTGTGCCATTGATTCGGAGGGCCGGGCGGCCTTTACCGTACATACGCACGCTATTTCCTCAGGTACAACATCATCCCTCGGCACATTCCAGTCAAAAAACAACCCACACCTCTGGACGGATGACGAATCTTTCTGGGTCATGACGACCGTGGAGAACGGGTATCACGTTGACACCATCGACATCTTGAAGGTTGGATCTACTCTCGCCAAGGTTCAATCATTCTCCCCCGGTTTGCTCTCTGGCGCCAAGATCGGTTCCTTCTCTCCGGCCACTCATCGTATCTCCATTTCGGGCAACCATACACTTCTCATCTGGGACATTCTGGATTCACATTCAGGGCCCTGGTTGTTATATGAGACAGGCCGCTTCCTTTCCCACTGCTTCTCTTCGGACGGGAGTCTTTTCGCAGCTTCACAGGGGAGCACTGTGCATATCTGGAAGTACGATTCCGGCTATTACGTCCCGCGGTGGGAATTCCGGTGTCAGGGCCCGCTCGATTCCCCTCTTCTATTCTCGCCAACTCTGTCGTCAATCCTCGGTCATTCCGAGGATATTCTCCAGGTGTGGCATTTACATGAACCCCCCACTACTTCCAAGACCTACCGCCAACAGTTCGCGTGGCTTTCTCCCTCCGGTACTCACGTCACAACTGCCTACGAACGGGAAAGTACTATCACAATCACCGACCTCCTCGCACAAACTCCTCCTCAGTTCATCGACACGGATGTGACAATAGAGGGATTGGTCCTCACTGGCAATGTTCTCTTGGTGGCGGGTTCGGGAAAACTCGTAGCTTGGTTGCTCACGGAAGAGGGGCTAGTGGACGGTGCTATTGGTGCCAGAAGGATTGGCCGCAGCAATAGCATTTGGACAATGTCCCAATCAAAGTATCCATGGACGGTCCGAGTCCAAGGTCAAGTTGGGGTCATCCCGCGGAGCGGAGTCAACGACCTTCACGTCTACCACACAAAAACTGGAGAGATTCTTCCCAATTTCGTTCTACGATTACCCAGGGACACAGATTGGCACCAGAAGGTCACCGGCGCGTTTGGGAGCTGGGATTGTCTCCAATACTACAAATGTTCTAAGCGGATTGTTCCCCCCAAAGACAGATGGCAAACTTCGCAAGTTACGTTGCAAAGGGGGTGGGTAAGGGATTCCAAGGGGAAACGCCGGCTATGGGTGCCTGTCGAGTGGAGGGCGGAGTGGGATCTTGAGGATTGGTGCCACGACATTACGACGCAGTTCAGCCGTTTGGGAGGCAGATACGTTCTCATCAAATTCTAGTTGGAGTCCCTCCGAGTCCACCTTCCACATTTCGGGTATGGCGCCAGATACCGCGAAACGCACGCTCGTAGCTGACCTCTTGTCTACTCTATCACAGTTTCATTTGATTATGCTCCCCTGTGTCAAATCACTTTGTTTGTCTCGAAATTGTATCGTACGACGGTGTCATCATGTTTGTTTGTTTAGTAGTTGAGCAAGACCACGAGAAATCCTGTCGAGTGACCGATTCCTCTGGACAACGGTTTCGCAAGTATCGCCTCCCCATAACTGGCGCATTCCCGTGTAGTCCTCCCTAGAGCGCAACACTAGATTCTCGACAGCTGTCGCGATCCTGCAGGTTGTGCCACACCAGGGGTTCGGAGGAGAAACTATCAAATCCCCCGTTCTTTTCCTCAGCTACGGCCTCCAACGTTTGCTCAAGGTATTCACCTACATAACCTGAAAGGGTTGCACACAGCGCCAACCCGGAGCCCCGCACTTTACACACCTCGCGGAGTACTTCGAATCGCCTATGGGGTCGCGAGGCTTCCTCCGCTTCTCCAGTCTCGATTGTGACATCTCAAGTTACCACACACAGTTGCCGCAATGTCGGAGACGTTGTAAGTCAAACATTCTCAGGAGGATTTACAATCATCTATACCATCCCAGTAAGGTCAACACTGATACCGATAATCGTATAAGTCGTACTTGCGTGGGCAGGATAAAAAGGACGCAAGAGAGAGAACAGGGGAGGAAGAGGTATCGCAAGGGTGGAAAGCAGGTAAGATCGGAATGGGGTAACACGGAAATCGGAGTGAAGCTGAAAGGTCGAGGAAAGCAATGACAAGCAAGAAAAACGGACCCGCACAACTACTTGAAACACTAGAAGTACATTAGTCAAACAGAGAATAGAGGAATAAGAGGAGTCGGAGACGGGAAGGGGATAAACAACAGCAAAAAACGAAAAGGTAGAAAGGATATGGGTAGACATGGGCTGAATCCGTACTTAGTTCATATCGTCCCAATTGGATTTCGGCTGTCCAATGGACAGCTTGCCCATCAGCTTTCTCTGCCTTAGATTCTTGACTTCGGTATGAATCAAGTCTCTCAGACGCTCGAGGTCGACGCTGCGCTCGGCCCTTGACCCCATGAGAAGGTTCCTCCAGATTCCGGCAGCGGCGACAGAGTTGTCAATGCCAAGCTGCAGGGGTCGGTGGAGGCGGACCATCTTCTGCATCAGGTTGTCGGGACTGGGATAGTTTGCGTCCGGCCACGCGATACGAATGGCGAACCACCATCCGAGGGGCCGGCCGTCCGGTAGGCACTTATCAGGATAGGTGTCGTAGGTCGTAAGCTGCCCATCAGGAAGCGAGAATCTGGACGCGGAACAGCAGTCAGGATTCGGAGCTGGCGCTAGTAGACGAGTTGCGGACACACCTGTGCACAACCCAATGGTTCTCATCTGCCCTGTGCTTCGCCAACACTATCAACAGTCTTGGGATGCCGTCCAGTCCAAATGGCGCCCACAAGTCTCTCAGCATCATGCAAGCGTCGCCATGCCTGCCGTTGAACACCGCCGTACTGATTGCATCTGCGACGTTCGGAGGAACAAACAACCGGTCCACCCTACCTTGTGGGGAGTCTGTCATTCGACTCCTCACATACCTCTTATAACTCTGAGTCGCCCAGATACTGAGAGAGATCTCGTCAACTTGGTGGCCTCTGGTGGCACTTCCGACGGCAGCGTCCAACTCGGACATCGGCCAGATGATTGCCCATTGGAGCAGTCGTTGATGAATGAGTTGCCAAGGTGGTGTCTGATGTTGAATATCGCTGTCGTATCCCTGATGCGGCCAATGGGATTCCGGCATATGAACCATCTCGCCGCCGGCTTCGGATGCGGGGATAGGAGGAAGCGAAGGGGAGCCTTGGCGGGCGGTCGTATCCGGAATTTCGGGCATCCCTGAATCTGTGACGGCAACATGACCTTCGTTCTCATACTCGTAATCATCCTCTCTCGCAACTTCCCAGGTCTTGTGAGTACCAACCGCGGAACCAGGGCCAGTCTTTACCCTCAGCTTGTACAGCTCCTCCTCGAGGAACTGACGTCCAGGCGAGTCGTTCCTGGCGCCGGCCATATGGTCATCCACGAGGCCCCGAGCATGAGTTGACATCCCTTGCTGAAGGTATTGATGGTTGTCGTTGTCGTCCCCATCATCATACTCCTCCTCATCCCTGACGGAACTCTCATGGGTAGATCCTGGGACTGTCGTGGGATCCATGATACCGGTATCAGGTTGGTAAACCGACTCATCCGCGATGGTTTCAACACCGCCCGTGTACGCCTGACCGCCGTCATCCAACTCCGAGGGGGGAACCTGGTGCTTGCTGTGGATAATCGATCCGGTTCTTGACAGTTTCATACGTTCGATCTTGGGAGCCATATTGTCCAGCCGCTGCTGCATCGCCAGCATACCCTGCATAAGCTCTCTTGCCCAATCCGGGGGTTCACTCCGCTATCGTAGGGATGGACGTAAGAACCCGTAAGTAACACAGCGGTAAGCAAACAAACCTCGGACATTTCGGGAACGAAGTTGGGCTGAAGGTGAACGCGAGGATCGTGGTCGTGGAAACTCTTCCGATATTGCCGAATGGACTTCATTGAGGGATGGGTGATTCAGAATCAGCGCCTAAGTATGTGTCATCGGGAACTCGACTCACCTCGTTATCAGATTTCATACCCAGCTTCTTAACCCTGGCTCTGACAGCCTTTCTGACAGCCTTTTTCACGACCTCCGGAAGATTTGGGGCATCGAGCGAGTGCAACAGCTCGCATAGCTCCATGTCATGGAAATGGGAGTCATGAATATCGGGTTCGAGAGCGGAGGGAGCCATCGACGTTCTGGGGGTTCGTGATAAGACCGTCCTGACTATCTCTGCTTCTTCCTCGTCAAGTTCTTCGTCGACTTGCGACTGGGTACGAGACTGGACGGGAGACCGTTCTTCGTGGCCGTGGAGCTGATGGCCGTTTGTACCACTGAAGTGACTGTGACTGTGACCGTTCATGTGAGGAGACAGGGGGCTCGTAACCTGTATCAAGTCTGCTTGGGTGACTTGTTGACGAGGTGACATGGCGCGAAGAGTGGGGGTCTTGGGAGACATTGGATTGGAGACAGGTTGACCTTGACTCTTGGGTGATTTGATTAACATTGAAGCGACGGCCTGCTCCTTCTCTTGTAACTCCTGTTCCAATTGGGCAGCCTTTTTCCTATAGTACTTGAGACCAGCCACGCTTGGAGAGTCGGATGGTGCGAGTGTGCTGACTTTGGAGGGTGCTCTCGAGTGGCCGTGACCTCCGTGGGACTTAGATTTGCCAGGAGTGAAGGGGGGAAGGGGACCAACTTCTGACTCCTGCTGCGGCTCTTCTGCACGGTTCTCGGACGGGGGTGGGTACTTGGCGCTAGCCTCAGTGCCACGGGAGGTCTTATGGGTGGCGCGCGATTGCTGAGAGGGTGCCCCAGAACGAGGTGACAAGAGTCGTTCGGCATCATTGGGAGGGGACCTGGCACGGCTAGAGGCTGCCTTCTGTTTGGATGGGGTTTGTGATAGCTTGGAACCATTGGCCGGGGACTGGACACGCCCATTTGTCACACCTGTTTTCATCGCGGGGGTCATCCCGAAAGACTGATTGAAGTGAGATTCCCAGTTAGCCGGGCTTGAGGTAGGATAGAGGATGCATACCTGAAACGGATTGTAGTCTGTTGGGGGGTTCGAGGAAGGTGCGGAGGAAGGGAGAGGGACACCGGCAGCCTTGTTTGGTGATTGCTTATGACGAACGGAAGGGGAGATACCGACGTCAGACCTGGGCACCCGACAATCGTTGGTACTACTCACTCGTTGATCCCAAGGGGGTTGGCCCATGTTTCCAAAGGAAGAGCCGAGAGATTCGTATCGGATACCGGGGCCATCTTCAGGGCCGGGCTCCACCTAGGCAGATACGGACGAGAATGGTTAAAACCCGAGAATGTTGCGAGAAGGCAGAGAGAAGCTAGAAGTTGGTGGGATACACACTTACATGGCCGGTGGTCCTGATGGGCACAGAGGTTCCGAGTTCAGAATCTCTTCCTTCTTGAAGGTCTGACCTGATCTCATTGTCGTGTTCGCTAGGGATTATGCCGTTGAGACCGAGTCCGTTCTGGCGTTTGTCCGTGACATAGCTGAGCTCAGAACGTCCAGAACGTCGGGCGCCGCTGCCGCCTGAGTTGCTTCCCCTGAGCATTGGTGACGTGACTTGTGCTGGTGCTGTCTGGCTGCGCGGCGATGTGGAAGGATCGGTTCCTTTACTATCCGGATCGGGTGGGTCGGTCTGCATTCCTTCGAGGTACAGGAGCACTATACGAGATGATACCGTCAGTTTCGGAGCGTCGTGAGAGGGGCATGGGACGAGCATCGACCTTTTTCGTTGGAAGCTGGTGGTGGTCATCAGCATTGAGGGTAGGTTCGGATTGGATAAATGACACGTACCAGGAGTACTTGACCTCAGAAGGATCTTATTCATGACCTCTGGAGAGCCGACACGTAAAGCGGGACTACCGAGGCCTGACATTGTATCTTCTAATCGCTATTGAAGGTTGTAGTCGAAGGTTGTAGTGGGAAAAAGAGTATAAAGATAAAGCAAGAAGAGAG
>Ga0307515_10025960_pt1 | contig 10106 bp, 8 predicted proteins | sample 17_EM_MG_FD_194513 | JGI IMG/M metagenome (GOLD analysis project Ga0307515, IMG submission 194513) | Populus trichocarpa ectomycorrhiza microbial communities from riparian zone in the Pacific Northwest, United States - 17_EM | ecosystem: Host-associated > Plants > Roots > Unclassified | place...
TTTAATATTGTTATTAACACGGTCTAGTGGATCAATTTTACAAACTGATTTGATTTATTGTTTAACTTGAATTTAAAATTAAATCATATGAGAATTATTTTGATGTAACCCAATTAACTTAATGAGTTCCAAGATAACTTGGATGACTGGTAAAAATAGTTGTTTGACTTTAAAAGAATCCATAAAAAACAACGGAAATAATTTATCAAGACAAATTTAAAATTAAGTAAATATTAAAGAAACAAAATGAGAAAAAAATGAAAAATGAAAAAGAAAAGAAATGCAAAAAAGAAAAGAGCCATATTTGTTTTATATAAAAATCGGAGGTGAGCTTATACAGTAATGGAGACATTTCTATCTGGAATTGTAATAGTTGTGGCGATTTAAAGTGTTTTTTTTCTTAGAAATGTATCAAAATGAAGCTTTTTTATTTTTTAAAAATCATTTTTAATATCGGCATATCAAAACAATCCGAAAATATAAGAAAAAAATTTTATTTTAAGTAAAAAAAAATTCAAAATTTTTAAGAACGCGGTTTATACTGCGTTTTCAAGCACATTATATTAAAAAAAAAAACAATTGAGGTACACACAGTTAAGTGAAAAAAAATTAAAAATAAAAGAACTCAATTAAAAAGAAATTCAGGTAGACGTGTTTATTTGACATTTGATTATAATTTTTTTAGAAGTGCAGATATCGAATTTTTGTTCACCTCAACCTTCTTCTTCTTCACAGGCGTTTCTTTAACACCACAGTCCAAAAACCCAATTTCCAAGTCAAATACATGCCAGAAGCTATGGGTTTTTAGGTCGGGAAAAGCGCACAAAAGATGACGACGAACGAATTAAATTGAGTCCAAACCATAGCAAGGAAAAAAAAGAGGGATTTTTTTTATATATGGATGGAAATTCATAATGTTTTAATAATAATAATAATAATAATAAGGTTTTGTTGCTATTAATATTAAGATTTTGGATAATTATAATGTTGGGTTCTATTTTTGATATAAACACTTTTGTACCTTTCTTCTTCTCCGACATTTGTTCGTCGTTGCTGGGGAGCCTGAAGAAGACAAGGTTGCTTGCCAAATAAGAACTTGGTAATATTATTTTTCACATGCATGCATATTGTCTTGCCGGGCTGTTCTCCGTGATAGATATTATATTTTAAAATATTTTTTATTTATAAATATATTAAAATAATATTTCATTGTTATTTTTTAAATTTTATTTTTATATATTCAAAACAATATAAAAATACTAAATAAATTAATAATAATAAAAAAAGTTTAACCAGATGGCTCCAACACTTTCCTTCTTTCTTTCCCTCTCCTGCGTGTCTAAATTTAAGTAAATTTTTAAAAATCTTCAAAATACATCTTTTATATCTATCCAAAATATTAACTATCTAGCAAGTATCAAATGATAAAAACTTGAAATTAAGAGATTTATTTTCCCAACCTTGTAATTTTAAATTTGAGCTATGTGGTTACTAATATGATGATCAATGGAGGTTTATATAATCGTTAACTTTATAACCCATGAGATTAGTCGAGCTGTGCACAAGTTGATCAAGATACCCACGTTAATAAAAAAACAATTTTTTTAAAAAAACAACTGTTTTTATAAATTAATTTTAAGTTCGGATTGTAAGATAACACACCTCTTTAATTATAAAAATAATAATAAAAAAGAAAACAATTAAAGAGCAGATAAACATGCAAAAGGGGCGGTGCGTGCCCACAAGCAATCGATTATAAGAGAAGATGGTTTTGCCGACAAATAATATAAATAATTTCGATAACCCAATCTTCTTATTTCTCTCAGATCCCATCATTCCATGAACCACCAGCACATTATTAAATTAAAGTAGAGAATGTGCCCCCACCATTATAATAATTTATCAATTTTCCTTGCAGAGAATTTCGTCTCCTCTCAACAATTTGCTCTCTCTGAATTGTTCCTCTCTGAATTGTTACTTACTGTGTGCGTAAGAGAATCCCTCCTTTTTAATTCTTCTGGTGTAATCTAGCAACAGTTTTTTGCTTCTTTTTTCTTTTCTATGATTTTTTATGGTGGGGTTTTAATCCATATTTCTGAGGCTAATACTCTTCGGCTAATCTATCATGGCATGAAATGGATGCTAAACAGACCTTTGAAACTGTCTAATTTATTAGTTATTTCTTAATAGTTAACTTGGATTGGATGTTCTGTTGCAACCTGCAATTGTTTGTGTGAGTTTGGTCTTCTTCTTTCTCAACGTTTCATGAATATGGATAAAATATATCATATTATCTAATTACCAAGGCATATGATTTTTATTGACGTTGGAGTTGATTTTCTTTTTTATTTGTAGCAGACGTTATATATATGCATAAATAGCACATGTCCTACTTCCAGCGGTTGGGGGATATGAATTACATGGCGGAAGAGGCAGAAATGGTCGATTTCGTCGATGAAATTGATGGAGGAGCCGCCGCCGGTGTGGAAGATGTTGAAGCCAATGAATACGACTTGGTATTCTTCTCAACTTATTTTTTGGTAGTTTTGGTATATATTTTTTTCATGGATGAGTATTTTATTTCAGGTAGAATTTACAAAATTAATTAATCTGGAATTCTTGGTTAAAAATGAGCAGCTTACCAAGGCTACGGATACATCTTCTGGGCAGGCCAGGAATGGGCAAGACATACAGGGTATTCCCTGGGAAAGATTGAATATAACCAGGGAAAAATACAGATTGACCAGGCTTGAGCAGTACAAGAATTATGAGAACATTCCATTATCCGGCGAAGCTGTCGATAAGGTACTTTAATACTCTTAATATTATTTGTTATTAACTTGTTTTCCGGGTGTCATAATTCTTTGTGATTATTGTACTTGGTTGTTTTAGGAGTGCAAACAAATGGAGAAGGGAGGCTACTACTATGAATTCTTCCATAATACTAGATCGGTTAAGCCCACTATACTTCATTTTCAGGTTTGTGGATTTTGCAACTTCTGTATGTGAATAGCAGATTCTTCTATGTTTCTGTAAAAACCTCGTCATTTGTGTTTGTGTTTGAGCTGTCTTGACATCCTTCTGAAATAGGGAAAGAGAAAAGAAACTTGCTCTGATTAAATGTTGGTAGCTATCTATTTAGTTTTAGGACTTCTATCCTTAAATGTTAGTGTGTTATTCTTAGAACAATTTGTTTCTGTATTTATAAGTGGCAACTTTGTGTTGTTTTTTCTCTTTGGACTGCACATAGTAGCAAGTTTCCTTTAAAGCCGTATTGCATGTTAGCTGACTTCATCTACCTTTGCTAGTTATATTGCTCACTGGACACTTCAGAGCCTTTTGTTGTGCTATGGTTGTGCAGCTCAGGAACTTGGTTTGGGCCACTTCGAAACATGATGTATATCTGGTGTCGAATTATTCAGTCATGCACTGGTCATCCATATCTGGCAATTTGTCCGAGGTCATCAATTTTGCAGGACATGTAGCACCGTCTGAGGTATTATGATTATTTCCATGTTGACTCTCACAGTTAATAACAAATCTGTTTGTCAAGTATGATTAATCTCTCTCTCTATATATATATATATCTATCTATCTCTCTCGTGTTTCTCAAGAAAAGTTCCTTATCAGCCAAGTTCATATTTACCATTCTGGTTCCCCCCTCCCCAACTCATAATTGTTTGTAATACAGAAACATGCTGGAAGTTTGTTAGAAGGTTTCACCCAAACTCAAATTAGCACCATAGCAGTCAAAGATAATTTTCTTGTTGCTGGAGGCTTCCAAGGAGAGCTTACTTGCAAAGTGAGTTGATATCTCAGCAACTCTTTCTTCATTTGTTAGCTTATATAAAGTGGTAAGGTTTTTTGTAGTCTTATTTTATTTTGAGCCCTGTTCTTGACCTCATGTGTTGGATTACCATACAAGACACAGTGCTTCAAATAAATAAATTGTACTATCATTTAGAAGATTCTTTGCAGGCATTTTGAGGGTGGCTGTGCTCTTACTAGAATTTAACAGTAGGAAATGCCATTAGCCTATTTTCAAATCTGCAGTGGCATTTCTAATTTTAACCATTCAGAATGAGCTTGATGATAGGTCTTTTATGCTTTATATCTAAAGCATTTTCTTTTTCTTTTTACCTTTTCACTCTGAGTTGAGCTAATGTGCTTATGATTTTACCATTTTAATACAATTGAGTGTTTGTGAAGTATTTTGAAATGTTACTTGAGTGAACAAGGCGTTGTTCTGCTCCTTTGCCTGCTATTTAGCAGCATTAGGAAGTTGATGAAATTGATAAATTGCAGTTCTACTTTTTATAAAGACTGTTCTGATGACGTTGTCCTAATGAAGATTGCATCATGAGTGACTTTCTGTTGTCCTCCATCTTGTACTGCGGAACGGTTTCCATTTCTAATGCTGCATGACTGAGAACATACATGTGGTCAGCGTTGATTTTATATGTGTAGGCAGTTATCGGAGGTTATGGTTATTGTTGATAAAAGGTTTAGAGGTTCTGAGCTGAATAGGAATTGGAAAGATCAAGTTTTGAGGCTAATAACATAATATGGTATCAAAGTGAAGAATCTGGCTGGTAGAATTTTCAGGGAGCCAGTTGAACAAAGGCTTTTATGGGTCACAAACAATTTGATTATTTGCATAACTTGTAATACAAGAGTTAATTTGAGGTTGCAAAGGCATTACTGTAGCCTGAGATCAAGTAGTGTAGTGAACAAAGAGGCAATAGGAGGATAAGAATTATTAAGTTGAGAAAGAGAAATATGGAAGGGATTATTGGAATATGCACATCGATTTGGATGCAATTGGTGGGAAGATCTATATGAGATTGTTTTGTTTTTCCATATGAAGAGAATTAGGCAAAACATCAGTAAGTTAGATCTATATGGTTAAATATTAATTACAGGTTCTGTGTTGTGGTGACTTGACTCAGTTTCTACATTTGCATCTTGCAAAGCTGCAGGATTGTGCTGTACTGGTGTGAAACATGAAGTGAGGATGGATGTGAATTAGAAGATAAGCTATCGGGGAACAGGAAATAGAAAGCTTGTTGCAAGCATTCTTTTTATTTTTCCTTTGGCGAATGCTGAGTGTTTGGAGGGTTCAATAAATGCTTTTAAACACATTTGCTTTGTGTCAACTTTGTCTTTGCCCTTCATTTCATTTCATACTTCAGATTTTAGACATAAGAATTAAAAGATCATGTCCTCAATGTTGCCGCGTAGCATTTAGGGGGAACATTTGAAACCCATGTTTCGAATATGAAATTGGACCATGATATAGGATCCTGAAATGGAAATATGCACAGTTTAGGATAAAAAAAGAAGAAAGAAGCATGCTCTGCACTCCTCCACGGGATTCCATAGTCCTTGGATTTGGAGCCTCTGATGTTAGCTGCCACAAGCGACCTACATGTTGTATCAGTCAGGATATAAGTCCTGTCAGATGTATGGTTGTGAAAACATTGTCATTTTCCTTAAAAATATGAAACGTGTTTAGAAGTGGGAGTGCTGTATTTGCATTGAAGCCTTTGTGAAGAAAAAAAATTGCATTTTTTTATCTGTCGCCAATAATTAGTTGTAATAAGACAAATAAAATCACGGACAAGTTTCATGGTAAATGTTTATTAGTTAATTGAAATTGAGTTTTAACCATTCACCTGGTATGAAAAAAAAGTTTTTTTCCTTCTTCAATGAAGTCTTCTTTTTCATGAAAGAAAAGAAAAGAATGAATTGAGACTGATGAAGTTAGATGTCAGTAGCAGGCCATGGCCATGTTCATGTGGATAATTATGTATCCCTCTTGTTTATCACATGTTCAATACCTAATCAGCAGGGCCTGGTACATGCTGCATGTTTGCAACAGGCATGGATATTTACTTCCTTCTGCCACATCTTTTAGATTTTCATTTCATGTTCGTTCATTTGATGAACTGCTGAAATTGTTAACATTGTATTTTATGAGCCAAGGTTTTGGAAGGCTAACATAATATGATTTTAGCTCTACTTTTCCTGGGTTTCAAACATCTGCTGCTCCTGCAAACAGGAAAAATAAAATAAGATACAATCAAAATTATGGAAAGACCAATAGGCTGCTCATGCATCTTTTCTGGAAGTCTTTTTCTAACCTGTTAATTTATCTGCTGCAGCGTTTGGATAAGCAAGGAGTTAGCTTTTGTACCCGCACAACATACGATGATAATGCCATCACGAATGCTATTGAGATATATGATGGCATGAGGTAGTAAGATTATTTTGTATTTGCTCAGTATCATAAACTGTTTTTAGCCATTACAGATTGATATGGGATCTGTTCTTGCAGGGGTGGAATCAAATTCATGGCATCCAACAATGATTGTGGTCTTAGAGAATATGACTTGGAGACGTTTCAGCTTTTGAATCACTTCCGTTTCCCTTGGCCGGTGAATGTAAGCTATCCTCATCACTTACAAGAAACACTAATATGCATTTCGTGGTTGATTTTTTTTGTTTCTGTCCCAACTTTCTGTACGACTGCTACATGAATCTCACTGTTAGAAAGGAACAACACATATAGGGGAACTGCTAACTGGGAATTGAGTTTTCTCCATCAATTTCTTTTCATATGCATAAAATAGATGGAAGATGCCACTACAATAACTGTAGAAGGAAAAAAGAAATTAAACAACCAAAATGTGTTAGAAGTCTATTTGGAGCAGTTTATAAATGAATTGATAGAATTGATTGCAAATGGATTTTCTATTCAAAACTATTTGGAAGAACAAAAGCCTAATTGAGTTAAAGCTAGCATGATAAAATAGGAATTGACAAATCTTACCAAAATAAGTCTCGGTCTCGGCTCTACCGATCCATTTGAGTTGTAATTTCAATTCATTTCTCCTAACTAATTTTGGTTTCCAACTCATGAATTGGGATCAACAAATCCAAATTCAACTTGTTTTGTTCCAAACTGGGTGTTAATCACCTGCACAAAGCAGGTTTTTGAAGCATCTTTAAGGTCCTTGACTCTTCAATCTCTAGTCATCATCTGTTGTGGAACTCTATAGCTGCCATGACTTTCCCAGCTTCCAATTTGATGACTAAACTTGTTTTTATTGCAGCACACATCAATGAGTCCAGACAGTAGGCTGATGACAGTTGTCGGAGATAACTTGGACGGATTGCTGGTGGATTCACAGAGTGGGAAGGTACGACAAGTTTTCCACGTGAAGTTTTTTTTTAAGTCAATGAAATTGGTATCTCTATTTTTCCCAGAGAGGAATTATGTTGCTTTCAAGACAGGTAAGTGTATAAAAAACTAACTGGAAAACATTCAATACCCCACCTGCCCCCATCAACTATGCTTTCTTCTTCTTCTTTTGTATTAGTCCAGCTGGAAAATTATTTAGGGAAGTGTAACCTTGTTTTCTATTTGTCGTCTTCCATGCTCATAATTCTGGAATGCCAGAAGCAATCATCCCTGCCTTCTGTCTGAATATGCACTACATTTTTTTGTTGTTATTTTTTAAGTGAAGTTCGTGTTCTTAAAGCATGGTTTTTTTAAACTGTGTTTTTTGTAATTCTTGGTTATTCAATTGAGACACCGAATATTGTTTGCATTCTTCAATCATAATCATGTCAATGTTTTTGCAGACTGTATCCACTGTAGAAGGACACTCCGATTATTCTTTTGCATCAGCATGGCACCCAGATGGACGTGTTTTTGCCACAGGCAATCAGGATAAGACTTGCCGGGTGTGGGATATAAGAAAGTTGTCATCGCCTACTGTGATACTCAAGGGAAACTTGGGTGCGGTTCGTTCAATTCGTTTCTCATCAGATGGCCAATTCATGTTCGTAGCTGAACCTGCAGATTTTGTGCATGTTTATAGCACACGAGATGACTACAGAAAGCGGCAAGAGATTGATTTCTTTGGTGAGATTTCAGGAGTAGCTCTCAGCCCAGATGATGAATCTTTGTCTATCGGAATCTGGGACCGGACTTATGCGAGCTTGCTACAGTACAACAAAAGACATAAATATGGTTATCTCGATTCCTACTTGTGATTGTGTGTCAAAGCATCTTCTTCACTAGCTTGCTGCTCAATCTTGTATCCACCATTTTGTGTTGTATTCATTAGGTCTGATTGAAATCAAAGATGAGGATAGAATAAGACACTCCTCGTTAGAACTTTGCTTAGAGAGCATGTACAGTAACATTTTGATCATTACATGAAATGAAAGACGTCTTCGTCAACTCCATTTTTCTTTCAAGTTCTGTACCGTCTCCCCTTGCGCTTGTAACCCCAGCAAGGCCAGCTTCTATTTTGAGTGAGTTTTGTGTTTTCGAGACAAACCCGACAGACCTATTTACTGGGTTTTAAGTAGAGATCAAACAGGACACCATGATTTGCAACATCAAGCAATTAGCAATGCGGGCCTGACATTCTCTCGGAGGTAAAACCCATCTATCTTTGTTTTTCCTTTCCATTTATTTAACGAGAGTTCAAAATCATTTGAAGCCTCTGTATATCTCAGAGGTCCAGTCCTTTTGCATCGCCGACGAATCTTCCATTTCCTTAACAAAAACTCCATTCCTCTTTTACTAGAGACCATCACCAGCGGATTACTCAACTTGGGTTCCACAAAGCTTCTACAAAGCCAACCACCAGAGTTCCAGAGAAAAAGAAACGCTCATTTCTCACCCTCGTAAAATACCAACGACCTCCTTTTTTATTTTTTTTAAACGTGGATGTCCGGACCAGTTTATACGTACCTCAACTAATCTCACGAGCCCTGAAATTAACAATCATATAAATTATTAAAAACTCAAACTCATGATTATTATGAAATAAATTTAAAATCTAACCATTTAAACTACTTCATAATTCTCCTTTTTTATTTCTTGATTGCTTGTATGATGTGAAGGGTTCAAGTCCCATTTATTCGCGACCTTCCAATGTCTCTTGATTTTTAATTCTTTCTTAGTCCAAGAAAAAATTCTTTTGAACCCTAATCCCATTAAAGACTCACCATTTCTGCTGTTGTGATTTTTCGTGACCATGGTCTCTAATGTCACGAGAAGTCGAGAACTATCGGAATGGATTTTTTTTAACCCATCATTTTTTATATAAAAAAAATTTGTTTGGCCCTCGGCAAACAGCTGCAAGATATCTAGTTAATATTGTAAATTTAATTATTATTATTACATTATTTAATAATAATACTTTATATCAAATATTTTTTATTATTCCATTAACTTATCAATTTCATCATGTATGAAATTCATTCAATAAGTACTATAGTTTCCATAGTTTTTTGAGCATGCAACAAAATCAGGTAAAATATTATCAGAAATAAAATTGGAATTGCGATCAAATTCCGCAAACTATACGTCATCATGCGATCTCCTTCTAATTTATGTAGTGTTATTGAATAATATTAAACACTAGTTTTTCGAGTAAAACACAATTTAAAAAATATAATTTTTTTTACCGGGTCGGACGCGGTCCAATGAACAGTGGAGACACAGTTCACGTGAATAGTGCAGAGTGAATTAATTCACCGGGCACTGTTCACTTCTTGAAGTAAACAGTGTGGAGTGAATTAATTCATTCTGCACATACACGGCAGGGAAAGAAGCAACTCTCAGTTGCTTTCGGCATATCGGTGGTTTCAACATAAATTATATGAGTACCACACAAACAATAAATTAAGTTTTAACATTATCAAACATGTTTTTACGGTTTGCTTTAAAAGCTAAAGTTACCGCGTAAACAAACACCCTCATAATAAGTTATCTCTTTGATATTTTAAAAAATATATCATCTTGTTTTTTGTTTTAAGTTAAATTATATTTTTTTCAGTAATCTAAATTGTTTTTAAATTTATTAAATCAATTAAATGATATCATGTTATTTTAAAAAAAAAACATATTAATAAGACTTGAAAATTTATTTTACATTGCGAGTAATCATCATCTGGAATATTTTTATTCTGCGTTAAGAATTAACTTGGGAAAGGGCGACCCCGCAATCAGAAGGGGACAATGAAAGGAAGAAATGGAAGGGTTAGTTTGGATGAGAGGATGGGAGTGTGGGCCCATCTTGACA
>Ga0307515_10025963_pt1 | contig 10106 bp, 5 predicted proteins | sample 17_EM_MG_FD_194513 | JGI IMG/M metagenome (GOLD analysis project Ga0307515, IMG submission 194513) | Populus trichocarpa ectomycorrhiza microbial communities from riparian zone in the Pacific Northwest, United States - 17_EM | ecosystem: Host-associated > Plants > Roots > Unclassified | place...
TCAGTATGGAGCTGAAATAATCCCTGTTTGTGTTTTTTTAACACAATGCGCAACTGATTGCACATACTCGTCTCAATTTTCCGTATTCCGGTTATTAAAATAATTTTTAAGTCATTGAAGAAATCGTTTGCATTGAATCAGAAAAAAGTTATACATTGTGCAATCGATTGCGCGTAAATGTGCTTTAAAACCTTTATCCCAAGTAATTAAATAAATATTCTATGCTGAAATCTTTACTAAACAGGGGACTAATGTTGACGGCATTAGCTTTTGTTCTGCTTACCCCGTTTGGGTTGCATGCTCAAAGCAAAATAGTCACGGGTACAGTTAAGTCGGGGCCAAATGAATTTGTGCCCGGTGCTTCTGTTATTGAAAAAGGAACGAACAATGGATCAGTGACCGATGTAGATGGAAAGTTTTCCATCAGCGTAAAAGAAAATGCGGTACTCGTTATTTCTTTTATAGGAATGGCTCCTAAGGAAGTAGTGGTAGCCAATCAAACCTTTTTAGACATTACGCTGGATGCAGACATTACTCAATTGAGCGAAATAGTTGTAATAGGGTATGGTGAAGTGGAAAGAAAGGACCTGACGACCTCTGTATCCTCTATTAATTCAAAACAACTAAGGGATATTCCAATAAACTCTGCCGCACAGGCACTGTCGGGAAGGTTAGCGGGTGTGCAGGTAACTACTTCTGAAGGATCGCCCAACGCACAAGTGCAGATACGTGTACGCGGTGGTGGTTCTATCACTCAAGACAATACTCCATTATATGTAGTGGATGGAGTACAGGTTGAAAACGCACTTTCTGTTTTATCGCCTCAGGACATTGAATCAATTGATGTGCTAAAAGATGCTTCAGCGACAGCTATATATGGAGCGCGGGGAGCCAATGGAGTAATCATCATTGTTACTAAAGGAGGTAGAAAAATGAAACCGTTGGTTTCTTATAATGGATTAGTAGGGTTTCGTCAACTGGCGAATAAACTGGATGTGATGAATCCGTATGATTTTGTAGCGTATCAATATGAGCGCAGCCGAGGAAATACAGCAGCTGAAAATACTTTTCGTGACACCTATGGAAACTTCAGTGATCTTGAATTATATAAAGGAGTTCCTAATGTAGACTGGCAGGACAAATCGTTTGGTCGCACTGCAATAATGCAGACACACAATGTAAGTGTAGCTGGCGGAACTACAGGCACTCAATATAATGTCAGTGTCAGTTCGAATACCGAAGAGGGTATACAAATAGGATCTGACTTTGATCGTAAGCTGGTGAATGTAAGATTGGATCAGAAGATCACCAGCTTTCTGAAAGCAGGAGTAGCATTTCGTTATAACAATACTGTTGTGAATGGTGCTGGTACCGCTACTGCTGGATCTTCATCTACCAACCGTCTTCGTCAGAGTGTAAAGTATCGCCCTATGTTGTTTCCTGGTCAGGATGTATACACCTACGACCCGGACTATGCACAAGAGACCAATGCTAATGGACTTTCATTGGTGAATCCGTTATTACTTGCCGCAGCAGAATACCAGAAAAATATATCTGATGTGGTTAACATTAGCGGAAATATTTCATTGGATCCTACAAAATATCTTTCTTTCAGAAGCACCATAGGTTATGATGTAACTGATCAGAAGATACGTTCTTTCAATGACAGTATTACGAATACGTCCATGCAAACAGGGCAGGGTAAACCAGTTGCTTCTATTGATAAATTAAGAAGAACAATACTTAATAACTCTAATGTGGTCACCTTCTCTTTACATAAATTAAGTGAGTCATTCGGTAAGCTCAATAAATTTGATGTACTCCTGGGACAGGAGATTTATGAAACAACAACAACAACAGATTATATTGAAATGCATGGAATCCCTATTGGAACGGATGCAGAAACAGCGCTTGATAACATTGAGTCTAATTATATCAATCCAAGTAAGCCAATAGGTAAGACTCCCACACGCCAGTTATCATTCTTCGGGCGTGCTAATTTTTCACATAATGACAAATACATAGCCACAGTTACCCTACGTGGTGATGGATCTTCCAAATTTGCTACAGGTAAAAAATGGGGTTATTTTCCGTCTGCTTCGGTGGCCTGGAGAATCTCTGGTGAAAACTTTTTTAGTGCTTTGCAATCTTCGCTGAGAGTGAACGATTTGAAATTAAGATTGAGCTATGGAGAATCGGGTAATAATAGATTTGGTGATTTCCTTTACCTCACTCAATTTGAAGAGTATCCTCCTTACGATCTGAATAATACGCCCGTTATTGGATTTGGATCGAAGCGTGAAAATGGAGTTCCTGCTTTGGCTAATTCGAATCTGAAATGGGAAACAACTGTTTCCAGAAACCTGGGTGTGGATATTAGTTTATTTGAAAGCAGAGTTCAGTTGTCAGTAGATGCTTACATGAACTCAACACGTGATTTGCTTATCAATACTCCTGTTCCTACTTCGTCAGGTTATGCTAATCAACTCCAAAATGTAGGAGAGACTTCTAATAAAGGAATTGAAATACAGTTGTCGGCAACGCCTGTTCAAACTAAGAATTTTACATGGAAGTCCAGCTTCAATATTTCGATCTATAAAAACAACGTTGAAAGTCTGGGTCGTCAGCAATCGTTCCTGTTCAACTCCGGATGGGCCAACAACTCTCCGTTTGATTACTCTGTTGCAGTAGGCCAACCTACCGGGACTATATGGGGATTAGTGGCTGATGGATTTTACGCAGTAGATGATTTTCAGATTGATCCATTGACCAATCAATTTGTAGTGGATAGCAAAGGTGCGTACATTTTAAAAGATGGAATCGCTAATGATAAGAGTGTGACATCTCTTGACCCGCGCCCAGGTGTTATTAAGTATGTAGACCAAACCGGTGAGGGTATAGTCGATGATAAAGACAGAACATCACTAGGTACAGCTAATCCTAAATTCTTTGGTGGATTCAATCAGCAATTCACTTATAAGAATTTTGACCTGAGTGTATTTGTCAATTTTCAGTATGGTAACAAAGTGCTCAATGCCAACAAGCTGGAGTTTACCAGTGGGTATACAACGAACGCAAACCTGCTCTCCATCATGAATAATCGTTTTCGTAATGTGAATGCAGAAGGCCAGGTGGTTACCGATCCGAATGCACTCCGTGAGCTTAATGCAAATGCTACGTTATGGACTCCATTGACAAGTGCCACATCATTCTATGTGAATTCATGGGCGGTGGAAGATGGTTCATTCCTCCGAATTAACAATGTTACGATCGGTTATACTTTCCCTGCTATGCATATCAGTAAACTAAAAATCAGCAGACTAAGATTGTATGCTACAGGAAATAATTTGGCTGTGTTTACTAAATACTCAGGCTATGACCCGGAGGTGAATACACGAAGATCAACGCCTATTACTCCCGGTGTTGATTACTCGGCTTATCCGAAAAGTCATAATTACGTTTTTGGTGTCAACGTCTCCTTTTAAATTGATCAACGATTATTCAATCATGAAAACAAAATATTCAAAAAGATACCTGATTATACTGTTCGTCTTCGGTATCCTCTTCTCCTGTAAAGATTACCTGGAAGTAAATCCGATTACTTCTGTTGGTCCTGATATTGTGTTTGGTGATGTAGCCAATGCAACCAAAGCCATTATTGGCGCCTATTCTCCTCTTGGGGGTGATAACGGATATGGAATCCGAATCACGATGTATTATCCTTACGACAGTGATGATATCATGGGACAAGGTGCCACACCATTCCCTGACAATGAACGCAGAGATATCGCGCATTACAATGTACAGCCTAGTAATACACAATTGGCGAGCCCATTCAATCAGTTATACTCTGGTATTGAGCGAGCCAATATTTGTATTTACTATATCCCTAAAATGGATCTATATGCCAATGGTTCAGGTGAAGAACAGATTGCATTGAAAAGATTGCATGGTGAAGCATTAACACTTCGCGCGCAATACTATTATGAACTGATTCGCAACTGGGGAGATGTGCCTGCACAATTTCTTCCTGCCAGTTTTGAGACCGATCTTTTTAAAACACGTGAAGACAGAGATGTAATCTATGATCAGTTACTTGCGGACCTTGCAGAAGCGGCCACATTGGTTCCGTGGAGAAGTGAAGTAAGTGCAGATGAACGTATTACCCAAGGTGCTGTGCGTGCATTACGTGCGCGTATTGCACTGGCACGCGGAGGTTATTCACTTCGTTCCGATTTTCAGATGAAGCGCGCGTCTAACTACAAAGATTTTTACCAGATAGCGAAAGACGAGTGTCAGATTATTATGCAATCAGGTCAGCATAAACTTAATCCAAGTTATCAATCTGTTTTCAAGTCGATCACCGCTCATCAACTTGAACCAAATGGCGAAGTTCTTTGGGAAGTAGGAATGACTGGCGGAAGCAGTGCGACTGGTGACAGTAAGCTTGGATATTATAATGGTCCACGTGTAGGAGGTAATGGCAATGGTGCATTAACTATTCTCCCCACTTATTTCTATTCATTTGATTCCAATGATTCACGCAGAGATGTAACCTGTGCACCGTATGATGTGAATGCAGATGGAACAATTGCCGCCAGAACATTAGTAACTATGGTGGATGGGAAATTCAGACGAGACTGGATTACCAATCCTGCTCCTTCACCTACCTCCACACAACAATACTTTGGACTTAACTGGCCACTTATTCGCTACGCTGATGTATTGTTGATGTTTGCAGAAGCGGATAATGAATTGAATGGTGCTCCTTCAGGCGCAGCTATTGATGCTTACGAGCAAGTAAGAAAAAGAGCGTTTGGCACTAATGCCATCGGTAGTACTCCTTCCGATCAGTCTGGATTTTTCACCGCCATTATCAATGAGCGATTGCTTGAATTTGGTGGCGAAGGAATACGTAAATATGATTTGATCCGTTGGAACTTATTGTCGCAGAAATTAGCAGAGACAAAAGCAAAACTTACAGCAATGGCGGCAAGTCAGGCGCCATATGACAATCTGCCAACGACCATGTACTATAAATCAAATTCTACAAGCGTTATCTGGCTCAATCCACTAAACTCACAAACACCAACTACGCAGCCAGCAGGTTCTACCAGTGTGGCATGGGTTGGAACTGGCATTACAACAACTATTCTTACTTATTATGCGGCTTCTTTTACCGCTAATAAGAATGAGTTACTTCCTATTGCTACGAGTGTGATTGATTCCAATCCTAATCTGACCCAGAATAATTTTTAAACTCATTGATTCTAATATGAAACATATGATGAAATATCGAATATATATATCCGTACTGACCATGGTGCTCTTTCTGGGACTGGTCATGTCTTGTCAGGATGATGAGGAAAAACTTGATTTGACGAGACAATTCTCTCCTTCAAAAATTACCAACACTAATGGTGAGACAAAAGTAACCTTGACCTGGGCCGCATCATTATTCACGCTTCCGGGTGAAGTAAGCTATGCCGTGGAGATATCAGAAAGTGCTGATAATTTTGATGCACCTGTGTATTCAGTTACTACAACCGATGTTACTATTGATGTGACAGATGAGAAGCTGGCAATAAAAAAAGATTACTATGCCCGCGTGAAGGCGATAGGAGTTGATGATACCGGTGACAGCAATTGGTTAGTCAGTCCATCCTTCCGTATCCTGGGCGAACAGTTTTTACTGGCGGTAACTACTGATAATGTAATTGATAAGTCAGTTCGTCTTTCCTGGCGGGCCAATAGCGATCTTACTAAAATTGTGATTACTCCTGCTAATGGAACTCCCGTTGAATTTTCCCTAACTGATTCCGATAAAGCAGCAACGCTTAAGCAAATTGATAATCTCACAGCGGGTACTACTTATACAGCAGAGATTTTTGCCGGAGAAAAAAGCAAGGGCACTCAGATATTTACTACAAAACCTGCTTTGACAGGTAATGTGATTGATTTGAGAGGGATTTCAGTTGTGTTAAAACCCAATATATTAATTGATACGTTGCCGGATATTGCTTCGGGAAGTATCGTACTGCTGAAAAGAGGAAGCCGTTACAATGTCACTGCTGTTTATAGCTTCAATAAATCAGTCACGATACAAAGCGGTTTGGATTTTGGTACTGACTTGGCGACAATCGGACTTAGTACAAACTTTAATTTAGTAGCCGGGACTATTGATTCACTTGTATTCAAGGACCTGGTCATAAAAGGAGTGAGAGCAAACCTGGGTAGTTACAATAATGATTATATCCTCAATGGAAATACAGTTGCAACTGTTGGTAAGATAAGATTGGATGGTTGTACTATTAAAATTCTACGAGGCATTGTTCGTATACAAACCGGAGGTGCTGGTGCTAAAGTAACCAACTACCTGGTGAACAACTGTGTGATGGATAGCATTCGTGAGTATGGAGTAGCAGCGGCAAATGGCACGAGTGCTTTTGCCAATATCAAAATAACGAACAGTACGCTTTCCAGAGCCAGGAGATTTATTGTACATACAGTAGCAGCATCTTCTTCTTTAGCCATAGAGAATTGTACTTTTAATGAAGTTCCGGCAGGAGCGCTGGCAGCAGCGAATGCGTTCATCGATTATGCAGCGTTCAATATAGGTACTGCTACCATGAAAAATTCTTTGATTGGTAAAGTATGGGATGAAACAGCTGCTGGTACTGCGGTATTTGGTATAAAGGCAGGATCATCGACTACATTAGTAGTGACTAACACTTATAATACTTCCGACTTTGTAAATACAACTAATCCACTTCCCGGCTTGTCGGGATATAGCGGAACAGCAGCAAGCTTGTTCACTGATCCCAATAACGATAATTTCAAAATTAAAGATGCCAACTTTATAGGTAAGTCCAGTGCGGGCGATCCCAGATGGCGTTGAGACAACAATTGCAAGAGTGTGTTCCGCTCTAAGTGAACACACTCTTTTATTTTATAAGAAGAACGGTGTGTTATGAAATTTCTCAGACCAATATTAATTTTTGTTTGCGCGTTTAGCGCATTTTCATTTCGAAATCCCCCTGATAAAATCACAGTCTATCTCATCGGAGACTCCACCATTGCAGATAAAGAAACCAAAGCTTTTCCTGAAACAGGATGGGGGATGCCCTTTCATTATTTCTTTGATTCAACAGTGGTGGTCGACAATCGCGCGAAGAATGGAAGAAGTACACGTACCTTCATTTCTGAAAACCGCTGGCAGCCGATCGTTGATCAGTTGAAAGAAGGCGATTATGTCTTCATGCAGTTCGGGCATAACGATGAATCGAAAGAAAAAACGGATCGCTATACTTCACCTGACGATTATAAAAAGAACCTGATCAAGTTCATTACGGAAACACGTGCTAAGAAAGCCAATCCTGTTTTACTTACTCCGGTTACACGGAGAAGATTTAAAGATGGAAAAATAGAAGAGACACATGTAGAATATTCGAAACTTGTGGTTGAAGTCGCCAGGGATCAGAATGTATCATTGATTGACCTTGATACAAAGAGCAGAGAGTTGCTACAGCGATTTGGTGAGGAGCAATCTAAACTATTATTTCTTCAACTGGCTCCGGGTGAACATCCCAATTACCCTGATGGCAAAAATGATAATACCCATTTCAGTGAGTTGGGAGCTCGTTTGATTGCTCAGATTGTTTTGAGCGAGATCAAAGATCAAAAACTGGAACTGGCCAGTCGTATTATAAAACCTGTGGTGAAGAAATGAGATTGGTTTTCTTACTTGGTATACTGTTCATCTCGATTCCTGTTAGTGCTCAAAAGAAAATAGTGGTGGCACAAGATGGAAGTGGTGATTATAGGAAAGTGCAGGAAGCTTTGGATGCGGTGCCCGTTGGAAATAGAATAACCATTTATATTAAAAACGGAGTATATAAAGAACGCCTTGTGCTCGATTCATTAAAAGATTTTGTTACCCTTATCGGAGAAGATAAAAACAGTACCGTGCTTACTTACGATAATCACACCGGAACGATTTTGCCAGATGGAGACACCGTGAATACCTGGACATCGGCCAGCTTCTTTATTTTGGCAAGTCACTTTAACGCACAAAATATTACTTTCGAAAATAATGCAGGATTCACTGCCGGACAGGCCGTGGCTGTGTTTGCCAAAGGCGACCAGCTCTCGTTTACCAACTGTCGTTTTATTGGATTTCAAGATGTCCTTTTTTGCAGTGGTCGTGGCAGCAGGCAGTATTATAAAGACTGTTACATAGAAGGTACTACCGATTTTATCTTTGGCCCTTCCACAGCAGTGTTTGAGAATTGTCATATTCACAGCAAGAAAAACTCACACATCACCGCTGCATCTACACCCAAAGAAATAAAGTATGGTTTTGTGTTTTTAAACTGTAAGCTTACTGCCGACTCTGCGGTGAATAAAGTTTCGCTGGGACGACCCTGGAGACCCTATTCAAGCGTAGCCTATTTGCGATGTGAATTGGGTAGCCACATTATTCCGGAAGGATGGGATAACTGGCGCAAGGCGACTAATGAACAAACGGCCCGCTATGCCGAGTATAAGAACAGAGGGTCAGGAAGTGATAGCAAAGCAAGGGCGCGGTGGTCGAGGCAATTAAATGATAAAGAGGCGAAAGCCTTTACACTGAAATCGATTTTTAACGGATGGAGTCCAGATCAATGATAAAGTTATTCACCCTCTTCTTCTTATTCATCACCGTATCGTTGGTCGGGCAATCGCAGGATACATTGTCGAAAGTATGGATGGCCGATCTGGGTAATGGTTCGTATAAGAATCCGGTGCTGCATGCCGATTACTCTGATCCGGATGTGACTCGGGTGGGCACTGATTTTTATATGACGGCTTCCAGCTTTGATGCTGTGCCCGGGCTTCCCATTCTTCATTCAAAGGATTTGGTGAACTGGAAAATAGTCGGACATGCGCTCCAGCGCCAGCCTCCCGAGGAGCACTTTTCTAAAACACAACATGGTAATGGCGTGTGGGCTCCCGCTATCCGCTATCATGAAAATGAATTTTACATCTATTATCCCGATCCTGATTTTGGTATTTACATGATCAAAACAAAAAATGTGGAAGGAGACTGGAGCGATCCGGTACTGGTAGAAGGAGGGAAGGGATTGATCGATCCGTGTCCGCTATGGGATGAGGACGGAAAAAACTATCTCGTACATGCATTTGCCGGAAGCCGTGCAGGAATTAAAAGCGTTATTGTCGTCAAGCAGCTGAATGAGGCGGGTGATAAAGTAATTGATAGGGGAACAATCATATACGATGGACATGAAACGGATCCAACGATCGAAGGCCCGAAGCTTTATAAACGCAATGGTTATTATTACATCTTCGCTCCGGCAGGAGGAGTTTCCACCGGCTGGCAGCTGGTACTTCGCTCAAAAAGTATCTATGGCCCGTATGAACGTAAGGTGGTGATGGACCAGGGCAAATCAATAATTAACGGTCCTCATCAGGGCGCGTGGGTGAATACGCTATCCGGACAAGATTGGTTTCTTCATTTTCAAGATAAGGAGGTATACGGACGAGTAGTGCATCTGCAGCCAATGAAGTGGGTAAATGACTGGCCCGTGATCGGTGAAGATAAGGATGGAGATGGAAAGGGTGAGCCCATGATGGAGCATAAAAAGCCAGATGTAGGGAAGTCATTGCAGACGGAGACTCCTGCTGAAAGTGATGAGTTCAGCAACCGTGAATTTGGTCTGCAATGGCAATGGCAGGCCAATCCCAAAGCGTTCTGGTATTTTGCCAACACAGCCGTTGGTTCTTTACGTTTGTATTCCATGCAGCCACCTGCTGATGCTCATAATCTTTGGGATGCTCCGAATATTTTGTTGCAAAAATTTCCTGCCGAAGAATTTGTGGTTACTACCCGGATTTCTTTCAAGCCGAATGTAAAATTAGAAAATGAGAAAGCAGGGCTCATCATTATGGGTCAAAGCTATGCACATCTTTCATTGCAGAACTCAAAGCAAGGTGTACAGTTGGTGTATGCGGTTTGTAAAGATGCTGTGAAGGGCAATCCGGAAACAGAGAAAATAATTACTTCATTAAAAAGTAATGAAATCGATCTGCGTGTTTCGGTAGCAAGG
>Ga0307515_10025964_pt1 | contig 10105 bp, 7 predicted proteins | sample 17_EM_MG_FD_194513 | JGI IMG/M metagenome (GOLD analysis project Ga0307515, IMG submission 194513) | Populus trichocarpa ectomycorrhiza microbial communities from riparian zone in the Pacific Northwest, United States - 17_EM | ecosystem: Host-associated > Plants > Roots > Unclassified | place...
TTAATTAATTTTAAAATTTTTAAAATATAGATTTAGGTTTGGTTTTTCACTGTTATCCAACCATGTTTTTAAATATTTTTAAATTTTATTTCTTAATTTTAAATTATATATATATATATATATATAGATTATTTTGATATAATGATATTGAAAATAGATTTTAAAAAAATATTATTTTAATATATTTCTAAACAAAAAAATATTTTTTTAAAAAACCTTTATAATATTTCTAAAAATACTCTCAGTCCCTGTTTTTTGTTTTTTTAGTTTAACGTGGGTGTCCAGGTCAGCTTGGTGCACCTCGACTAATCCCACGGGCCCTGAAGTTAACGACCATGTAAGCCTTCAGTGGTTATCATATGAGCAACCACAGGGCTTGAACCTAAGACCACAGAGGGAGCAAACATCTTGGTCCCAAACTTTTACCACTGGGCGATACCTAGATGGTTTAGTCCCTGTTTTTTAGTTTTATCCCCTATTTATATAACTAAGTGGCCATGTTATTTTGTATTTCTTTTTTGAAGAATAGAAAAAAAATGAGAAATAAAAGATGGAAATTTTTTATTAGGGAGTAAGGCATTTTTTACTGTGGGGTTGAGGATTTTTTAGAGGGGAAAAAATGATGTTAAATTAACGACGGTCATATACATTGATTATGGATTGTTTAGCACTTTAATTATTTTTTTTATACCCTGTATATTAGCTAATTTTAGTAAACTATGATGACTAATCTATAATTTACTCCACCTAGTCAGTGTTTGTTTGTTAGGACTAGTTCTCTCTCTAGATATATACATGCGCTCCTCCTGATCACCAATATTCCTTCTACTTTCATTTATATTATTTACATTTTTAGACATTACCTTATAATATACAATTTACCGGTGTTATTCTCAAAACCTGATTTTTTTTTAAATTTACTTTTTTTAAAATTACATGAATAAGATGCAATTGAGAAATTTGACAATACGAGGCATATATTGACTGTTCAAGACAAATTCAGTGACTAAATAAAAAAAGACTTCGGCCTATTCTCATGAAAAGACGTGGGCTCATGAACTGGGCCGGGAAAGCAAAGCATTACGGGGCTTTTATTGTAATAATATCTCCCGCCTCTGGATTCTCTCTATTCTTTGTTCCACACGCGCATACACTGGTGTTACAGTCGGTTTCGAAGAGCAGAGAACGAGAAGCAAGGTATGCGTTAAGAGATCAAGATTTCCTTCGGTTTCTTTATAAAATCTGGTCATAAATTAGATCCAATTGACTGCAGTATTGATTATAATTACTTTTGTTCTTTCTAAAAATCGTGATTGATGTTTTCCTCCTGCAGGTTCTATTGCATAAGTTATAGTAATTCGGAATGCCCTGCTCATGTCTTGATCTTGTTTCTAATGGCACCGAATCTATCATCCATGCAATCATTTGGTGTTGTAAGTATATGAATGATGTTACTTTTTATTTTTGGTTTCCCCTCTTGGTCTCGTTGGTAAATTGTTCCTGAAATAAATATTTAGGTTCTGTGACCAGAAGAACGAGAAGAAGCCTCTTTTCGATTACAAGTCTCTATTTATCTATCCCCTGATTAAAGATTCCATTTCAGTGTTGTAGTGGAAAATGGTTGACGACTGTAATTTTCTCTAAAGCTGAGAGAGGATATAGAAATGCTTTGGGTAGAAACGTGAGGCACTTACTATATTTCAAATATTCTGGATTTTCCTTTCGAGTTGCCGGTTTAATAATTCCGTCTTCGGGATATCAAAATTGTGTTCTCGATCTAAGCATACATCGAAGGAAAGGTTGTTTGAAGAAGTAGACCATCATGGTAGGCAAATTACATCAGATCAGTAAAAGTTGCTTAATATGGTAATGAGTGTGTTGACAGATGAGTATTCTTTTGCGTTAGCTCTCTTTATCGACTTTTTTTTTTTTTTTAAGAATTTCTTTGCTGCAAGAGACCTTTTCTTCTAGACGATGTTTAATGTTAGCAAATAAAATTACAGTAATTAGTAGCTATAGAAACTTGATGGTGACAAAATACTCTGGCCATGTGTGAAAAAAACTTTTGTAAGTGTCAGCAAGAAATTGTAGTAGAAGGGATGAAAAAGGTGACAGGGAGAATAAAAACTGACATGGTTTGATTATTATGATAGCAAGATTTGTGTTTATGTTGTGGAGAATATGACTCTAAACTTGATGTAGATGAAAGAAATACAATTTTGGTTGAAGAACTCAACTTGCTGGGGATTGAGGCGTGCTTGAGTTGAGGTGAAGAAAATTTTCTTCAGTTTCATTTTTCATATAAAACAGTTTGTTGTTTTTGCAGTAAAATAGGAAAGACATGTGCCATCTTCCTATTTGTTTGGATTAAAACTGTTTATATCAATCAAGGGTTCTCATGAAAGGATTTCTATGGAATTTAGGGTGTGGCTGTTTAATCTCAGTGCAAAACAGTATTTCCTTGATCGTAGAAAGCAGCTAACAGTATTTAGAAAAAAAATAGGAAACTTCACTTAAGGCTGTCTTCCTCTTGCTTGGAAGTTTTCTTTTTTCTTTTCTTTCTTTTTTTCTTCTTCTTCTTCCTTTTTTTTAAAAAAAGAATCAGTGCTATTGTTTGGCTATTTTTTACTTACAAAGTTTTGTAGTTAAGCTATTCAGGCTTGATGAGAATTCATACTTCTATTACCTTTTCCTTTACTTTTGAATTTTTTCCCCTCCATGGCATGGGCAGGTTGCAGGTATTTTCTGTTGGGTAAAATGTGATCTAGTTAGAATATTTTTTTGTCATTTTCTTAATGATAATATTGTAGGCCTTTTAAGGCAAGGGTTATTGCTGGTTTAATTATGATAGAGATCAATGCAAATAGCTGAGAAATTGATCATGAAGATTTTCAGAGGAAAAGTGCCTGGCAGTTCGTAATCAAGAGGTATGTCTTTCTTGTTATTAAAAGTCACTCCATCCTTTTTCTTAGGTTTTATAATTTCGTGAGGTTTTTATATAACATAAATATGCAATCTATCTCTATGTTCTCGGAATACAAAGAGAGTTTCTTCTGCATGCTCTTGGGTGTTATTTAGCTCTTCATTCCATATGTTCCTTGACTTGCAATTTACTTTCATGCAGGAATCAGCTCTCATGGGTTCTGGTGGCTTTCATGATTTAATCGAGAATGAAACAGCTTGAAAGCAATTTAGTGTGAATGCCAAAGATGCTACAAATTATTTTGATGTCTTCTTGGCATGTAAAAGATTTCCCGCCATTGTTTTGGATAGTGTTTTTTTCCAGTGGAACTGCATGATGAGCCTGACATGAAAGGCCTTTTAGCAGCTACAAGTCTGGAAGGATGTCTTCCAAATGCTATGGGTGTGAACTGTGTTGATCCAGATATTCTTCATGAGCAGTGGGCTTCTCCACACACCCTTTCAAATGTGAACTCTACCATGCCAAAAGAATTAAGAAGTGAAAGTTCATACATAATAAGTGAATTTAGGGAACAAAATATATATGCATCAAAAGAATTGAATTTTTCCCAGTTTGCCCTTATATTCTCCAGACGTGACTTTGGAAACTGAAGAAAAACTAGGTCATAAAATTCGCACAGAAGAATCTGCTACCAAAGTGGAGCTTGAATTGCAAGAAAATAAACCTATCAGTTGCCTACCTTGGTTAAATACTAGGCAACACTGTCAGCTGGAAAACTGTGGTTTTCACATGATTGGTCTGTTGTGTGAAAACATAAAGTTCTTTTATGTTCTTATAATTATAATAGGACATGGGTTCACATTCTTGTCATGTTCGTGCAGTCACGGTAGTTTCCGCAACCTTTTCCTCAAACTTATGCTGATTTGCAGAATGCACATTTTGGAATAGAAGATGGACAGTATTTGATTTCTATTGGGAAAGCAACATCTTCCAGGTATTGTCCCTGAAAATTTCTGATATTTTGGCTTGTGTTATTATAAGTTCTCGGAGTTCCTATATCACCTATATTATGTAAGGGAAAACAAAGCACCAGATATGGTTAAAATTGACAGACTTGATTACTAGAATAAATTGTGCACATTTGGCTACTGGACTGATAATTAAACTGCAATTAGTTGTTTGAAATTCTAATCTCTGGAAAATAACAATTTCCACGGACACAAGGGTAAAGGATTTAATTGTTTGGCGATGGAAATGCACTATATGCTAACATAGTGAATTCTGTGAATGATGATAAATGCAATTCTCTTACTAATTATGAGGAGAGGATGGATTGGAGATGCTGCAGAACTTGCTTGACTCACATTCCAGAAGAGCACTAAACTTTTGGAGGGATGTGTGCAAGCCTTTTGCTTGTTAGAAGTAGCGGATGATAAGTGCAAGTCTATTTTTAGTCAAGGAGAAGATATAGATATTGCGAAGCATTCTTACTCGCATGCATGTTCTGTTGTCTGGTCTTGTGTGGTTAAAGTTTTTAAACCTGTTTTTATGGACACTACAGATCTTAATAAGAAAGGAGAACAAGCAAATATTTAGACATTTACTTATATTTGTTTAATTTCCAGATTTTTGGCTGTACATAATATCTACTCTCTTCATATGCACATGTATATGTTTGTGTCTAACTATATATATTCTCTGCGTCCATGTCTGTTTATCCATACTGATATCCTTGACCATCTCATTTTCAGGGCAGTCAGCCAGTTATTCGTGGGCATTTACTGAAGTGATTCTGGGTTATGAGATCGTAAACAACGAATCGAAGCATGCGGTTGATGACATTAATACTGGAGGAAAGAAAACAATTTATTTGCACCTTTAAGAAATATTTTTGTGGCACTCGTTTTACTCGTCTGCCTTTTCTTAAAAGACTCAAAGAGAAGCACAAATTGGGAGATGCCTGCGTTAGTGGTAAGGCGAGTAGGTTTGATACTGTTTTTTTTTTTTTATCTGTTTTGATCAAGAGATACCAGTTGTCCTCATATTTTTTCATCCAAGAGTGTTAGCTTGAGCAAGGGTAAGATATTTGTAATGAGTCCCATTACTGTGTATTTCATCTTCTTTCGGCCTACTGATTCTATGAAAAAAGACTTTGCCCAAGGCATTTTTTTTAATATTTCCGACGAGGACGCCGTTGCTCAATCCTGTAGACTAATTTACTTAAAGTTACTCGAGCATTTTTTAAGAACTTAGTTTCCATGGAAAAAAGCATTTATGAGCTTTTGGATGGTGTTTTTCTTTCTTTAGTTTTTTGTTTTTTTTACTTCCGCGTTTGAAACCTTTTATGGAAGTTGTTCTTTCCAGAAACTAGCCTTGGAGGTATTTTTATGACTCTGCTAGCTCTTCTACAGAATAATTGAAAGTGAATATGCTTGGGGATATATTCACTATTTAAGTAAGAACAACGCTAGGGATAAAAAAAACATGCAAGAAAAAACTTCAAGAATACACCTGAGCTAATCCAACGGTTCATGTGTTCTTGGAGTTTTTTCTAGTCGTATCTCTTAATGTTTAGTATTCCTCCCGAGTAACTTGCAATAATGAACATGGCCAGCACAAATGATTTACGTAGTTAATTAGTGCTAGAAACTACGAACACAAATGAGGTATACTGTTGTAAATAACTCAAATTTGACTTAGATCTAACCCTTGCTTTAATTATCAACTTCTCAAACAAGCCTATTTATGTTGTTCTTATCTTAAATCAGATATTATATGCTTGGCAAAACGAAGCTTCTATAAAAACTAGTTTCTTAACTGATTTTGTATAAACACAGCTTGTGACGTGCCACTATGCGTTACTCCAGTCTGTCTAGGACTGTTTCCAAAAAGATACTGAAATCACATCAATATTTGTGGTTTATCGATTTCTTGAGCTGTTTAGTTCCTGCAGATGCTCATTTGCCATCAGCGTTAACAGTTTTCTGAAAAAGCAAGTTTGAATTCTAAAGTGTGTTCAAAACTACTTTGTGAATGTCGTTTTGACAATGTGGTACATATTTGCCTTTTCTTTTTTGCTAGGAGGGGTCTCTTTCAGCTTTGCTTGCATCGACTCTTTTGGCTCATTTCCGCTACGTACGATGTTCTGGATTGCTAGGCTACACGCCATGGCAATAACTAGTTTCAAGGACAGTGGAAATGTCCCAGACATTTAAAATGAAACAAGGTTCAAGGTAATTGCCTTAGGAAATCATTTGCAATGAAGATCATGCAAGCCTAACCTAAATGAAGGAGTTTTAACCCAAGAACGTGCTCTCTTAATCATCGAACCATCTTGTCTTCCCAGGTTAACGCAGAGTGCAAAAGACCAGGAATTTGTCTGTCGGCTGATTTCTTTGAGCTTTGTTTGGTCTCCGGCTTCAAATAACTACAATAGGGCTCCATGGTGAAATGGGAGTCCCGGGTTGAGAGGATGGGAAAGCACGTTTTTATGTATGGAAATAGTCCATGAAAAGGTGTCCAGGTAAATAACGGGAGGAAACGTAGTCCAGTATTTGCATATTCATATCAGAATTCAACTTTCCCCTTCTAAAGGCAATCGGGCTGGTAAAACTTTTTACATCTGTAGAGAAATTAAGTTGCAGAGTTGCCAATGAGGCGGACAATACAAAGAAGCCTTTCTACTGCTTAAAAGGCTGTTGAGTTGGTGACGATACGATGGGGTTCTTTTCCTCTCTTTTTTCTTATTCGTGCAGTGGGTACCTTACTTTGTGAGAGTTGAATCGTATGAATTATGACTACCGTGAGGAAAAGGTTTCTCTGGGTGCAAAAGAAGTGTATTAGAACACCAATTATACCGATCTCACTTTGCTCAGAAACATTTATTTGTTTCGTAGTTCAAGTTGGTGAGATGATTTCAATGATGAGGCAAATATCAATACGCTGCAAGATTTATGACCTGTTTGGTCACGTTGTATTTATAAACATTATTTGTGTTTTAAAGCTGGAAGAAAACTGTTTAATCTATAAAATCAGAATAAACATACTGTGTAACTTTTTTTTTATTATTATTATTATATCATCTTATCAGAGAGGGTATGAAAGGGGGCATTTTATCTCGTGAGATATTAGAGACATGCTGTCGGCAAGCACATATGCTTATGTTAAATTTTCAATGATCACAGTGAAAATGGCAATGACCTCGTAAAGCAGAATGCTGCTTCTGTGGTCTGCCTAAGACCAGAATTCTAATCAATGCCTCAATGCCCTATGAGATTTAGGAAGGTTTGATGGGCAACTATATTATATAGGAAGAGTGGCCCCACTTGCTATCCACTGAGATTACAAGACATGGGAGCCACGAAAGGGACAACCAGACAAGTCGGGGCCCACTTTTGGTTCCCTACACAATGATCAAGATGGGGCCCACAGGTGCTCCATGTTCCATGAGATGTCCATAACCTAATCATCAAGATTGGGTCCCACGGTAGCCACGCTTTTGCCATATAATTCTTCACTGGTGTCTTTGCCCGTGCGTATACTGTATGCCATCGCGGATCATGAGTCATCACTTGATCTGCATTCTTTTCGCTTATTAAATATTTTACCGGAGTTTAGATTCAGTTTTCAGGCATTAGCCTAATTTCTTTTCTCATTTATGGGAGGTCCAATATATTCTAACTAAAGTACATACCGTGTGTGTTTAATATATAATGCAAGGTATTTTTTAAAATAATTTTTATTTAAATAATTTTTTAGATTTATTTTTATTTTTGATATTAGCACCTTAAAACTATAAAAATAATAAAAAATATTGTTAAAAAACACTCAAAAATAAAAACAAAAGTTCTTCCCAACACACCCAAGAACATTTTTCTGATGGTGGTCTTTGGAGTTTGAATAACAATATGATAATGTCTTGCATAACAAACTCATTTAATATCTAGTTAACAACACAATTCGGGTTTTTTAAAACAAGTTTATATTAAAAATTCATTGAATTAATAATTATTTGGATAATTTTGATATTATTAGATAATAATATAAATTATATATTAAATCTCATATAATATTTTATATTTTTAGATTAAGATAATTTTTTAATATGATATCAGAATTTTGCTGAACAAACAGTTACAAATTTAAATATTATTATTCTCATAAAAATTATATAATATAGCCAATGCAAATTTAAAATTAAATTATATTTTGAAACATCTTCGTATCTAATCTAAATTAAGTTTCAAACATACTCTTTCATTTCCTTACCAAAAAAAACAAAAATATTACATCTTTTTTTTGTTCTATTGTAGTTAAGAATGCATAATTTTTATCTTTATTTTCTTTAAAAAAAATCGAGAAGTCACACTATACATAACTGAACTATCTAGGATTTTGAAACACTATTAGTAACGAAATAATCCCTTTCCCCTTTTTTAGAAGGAAGAATAGGAAAAAAAAAATAATTACAATAGAAAAAACTTAGGTGCGAAGGAGATGAATGGCCATTATATATGTTTATGGAAGAAGTTAAAGAATCTCTTCATAATATGCAGCTGATATTGAGAATTATTAAAAATTCTAGATAATTTTTTTTAATGTTTCTATTTGCATTTATTAATTTTCGAGTAATGTAAGTTACAACATCTTAAACTATACAAGTCCATCTGTGAATTAAATGAGAATCAACTTGTGCTATTTGGGTATTTAACGACTCAACAATTCAAACTGATCATTCCTGTCATATGATAGGCTTACGAATCGACTTTGTACGCAATAATCTTAAAGGAGATCTTTTAATTCCTTTGCTTTATGTATTTAAACAGATATTAGCAACATTCATTTTTCATCCAAGGCTTATCCTAGCGGGATTTTTTGGTCACGGTTCAACTGCAAATTGCAATGTTAAATGAAGGATTTAGACTAGCTAGCTCTTATATATATATCGACTACTTGTCTCAGATTAAGACAACTCAACTACATCGCAAAGGAAAATGCATGGACCGGCACTCAAATGGAGAACACGCCAGAGCCGTGCTAATGAAGGAATTACTTGGGTCCTCTGAACATTGAAATCCCTTGAATCTTCAAATATGTGCGTGCTTGTGTTGACAAAGTCCAAATCGCAACGACCAATATCTCGAGGAATCACTAGCTCGAAATTAGATTATGACCTTACAATATATCTTTTCAAGGTTTATGTAATGGTAGTGGTCGCGATCGAGGTGTAAGAATACATATTAATTAAGATGGCGTCAAGAGTGGCAATACATCGATTCTGGTCGGGTTTTTTTTGGTCGGAAATAGCACTTATATCCTTCTATTGTCCAACTATGTACCAAGTGGTATACATAATCCCGCAAACATACTTACTTTTTGATGTTTTAGTACTTTTTGTCGAAATTACTAGCAAATGAAGAAACATGCTTTTGTTTTCAAGTTTTGTTTTTTATCAAATTCCTGGTATGTGAGAAAAAGAAAATGTCATTTCAAAGGATGCACTATTTAGCAGAGAAAATTGCATCATCAAAACAACTACAAGTTTTAAGAACATGGAAGATCCTGTGCTGCCTCATCTTGAGTACAACAAAGTCCAAATACAAATAAAGTGCTTGTCCACTAAGAACCTGGCTGGTTTGAAACTTGTTTGAATCGACCAAACAAAGTCTAGCTAAGAGACATGTGTAATAATGAATGTACGATATCTAAAATATAAATAATTGTTTGCAATTATGTTCCTCGAGTTGGTCATATATAATCAAGGTGCAGCTAGAAAAAAAAATTCGAGAGGGATCACCGTCATAAAAACTACAAAATCAAACTTGAAAACAGGTCAAATTAAAAAAAAAAAAGTCAGAGAGCAAAGGATCAAATGCATAAATAAGATGGAAACAAAAAAAATAAAATCAATATCCAAATTAGAAAATTTTACAACTTCGGGAGTGCCATAGCTTCGAAAGCATAGCTCCACCCCGGTGATAGCACAATTTATAAACAGGGGTAGAATTAACTCATCGCTGGCAAAAACAGCGCGAGATATTTAAGTTAAAAACAAAAAAGAAGAAAAAAAAAGGGTATGTGTGCAATGGTAGTTGGAACTTGGAAAGATAAAGGAATAGCAAGAGATAGCGCAAAATTGCCAGGAGAGCACAGCAACATGTATGTATATATATAGTGTGAATT
>Ga0307515_10025965_pt1 | contig 10105 bp, 13 predicted proteins | sample 17_EM_MG_FD_194513 | JGI IMG/M metagenome (GOLD analysis project Ga0307515, IMG submission 194513) | Populus trichocarpa ectomycorrhiza microbial communities from riparian zone in the Pacific Northwest, United States - 17_EM | ecosystem: Host-associated > Plants > Roots > Unclassified | place...
CAATCGGGTATCCGAAATATGGGGACTCACGTCAATATAGCCCGGAAAACCCGAACCTCTTCGTGTCATCTCCGTCTCGAAAATAGCCAGCGCCTCCTCCCGTTTGGCGTAGTATAACTTGTAAAGATGGAATCCGTTATAATCCTTGAAGTGCTTCAGCGAGACGTCGCCGATCCCTCCAACACTGTTTCCATTCCTGCTTCCATCGTTCATTTCGGCGAGCATTTTGTCCAAGTCCTCGAGGAACGCCTCGTGTATGGGAATTAAGGAATCGATATTCGCAAACAACGTATTCGCTTGATACGATTTTATGATCGCGGTTTCCTTGGATCGTGCAAATTGTCGCAAGGGATCTGCATAATCTTTCTTGAGGGTGTGAAGTTTGTCGACGTATGACTTCTCTGTGCTGACAAATTCGTTTATTTGATCCCTGAGAGCAGTCGAATCCGTCATGGCGCGTTGTCTTTTCAGTTTGCCATCCTACATTGGCTTATCGAGTAAGATTCGATGTTGAAGGTGCGGCGGGGGGGAAGACGCGTATAATGCAAAGAAACGGAGGGTTTTGGATTCGAATGGGATGAACGTACACGCACAGCTTCAGACCGCTCGGCGCTGGGGGTCGGAGGAGGTGGAGGTGCGGATTTCTTTGGGTCTAGCGAGACACCGAGAGAAGCAACGAGATCCTGAACATCTGGAAACCCAAAGATTCAGGTGGAAGGGTTAAATGAGTTCAGACGCGTCGGAAACCCGATCGCGCACCTTCAGAGTAATTCCTCCCTGGTGCCGGACTCTCGACTATTACTCCGCAAAAGAATGCACGCTTGGTGATTGCCGGCAGTGATTTGGGTTTTGACCTCCATTCTTCGCCGCTGCTCAAAGGCACGACCTTTCTAGGCGAAGAACTCAAAGTCATGCTTCGTTCCGGATCGTTGTTCCGAAGGCCAACCACGCGGGTAGAATTGAATAAGTTTGGGTAAAAGTGAGCTCGTTGATGAGGCAAAGAAAGGACAGCAAAGTGAGTGAAAGAGACTACGTCAGCAGAGGTGATTCATCAAGCGTGGGTCTTGTCAAAGACGGGTCGTAAGCGGAAGCGAAATTGGTGATCGTTGGAAAGCGGGGAGGAGGAGGAGAGGTTCAACTCGGTAAGTTCCGAAAGAACTCAACGCGTCCCGGCGTGTGACCCGCAACCCCGCGCCTTCCACCGCGTCTACTCTCTGTGCCACGGGACATGACCCCCCCACGGGGTTGGTGAGTGACCAAGGCTAAGCCAAACAAGACAGCCAATCGAATCGCCACTACTTTTGGCCCTACACGTGCAGCTGATTCTCCCCAACCGGTCCCAGGAGGAGCGCGCATTGGAAGTGATTCACCGGAGATTTTCTACGACCTCAATTGTGTAGCAAACATGTGCTCGCTTTTTTCAATGGCGGTCGCCTTTGTGACCTTAACGGCGCCCACCCATTGGCTGATATTCCTCCCCTTTAGTTGGTGACTCCTGCTATCTCCACTGAGTACCCCTGGTCCTCGAGGCATCTTTTTTTCACTGCCCAGACGCGCTGATACCGCTCGCAGCTATCTTTGCATGTGATCAGGCGCGCGTGCCATCGAAATTGGCTATCTCCTTGGGTCCAGAACGTTCCAGACCGAACTCTGTCCGGGAATGAAGAATCGTCTTCGCGATCTCGATCTACAGTGGCTATCGTTGCGCTGCCCGTTGCTCGCCTACCCAGCTCCCCTCTCTCCGAGGCGAATTTTCCTCTTGCAATCTAGCGGGAGCAATTGCGTTGAGTATGAGCGCCGTAGCACAAAATACGATTTTGGATACAAACACGAGAAAGTGCGTCTAGACCGTGCACGGTGGTCCTACTGCATGAAGAAAATGGGCAGGTTGCGACACACATCTGTCCATGAAGCTACGTGGTGATGATACATGTATCTACGTTATGGGGGAGAGAAAACCGAGGAGAATATGATTGAATGCCAGGGCTTCAAGCACACAGGAGGGAAACAAAAACGTATGCCCAAATGGTAGGATAAAACTGACACGCCACGTCTGACCCAGAGAAGAGAGAAACGAGGGACAAATGTACGAGTCTTGTGATTAAGGCGGGGCTATGCCAACTGGCTATATGCGAAACGACAGTAGATGAACGAGAAAAAGAGAAACGATGTGCTGGACTGAGTCAGTTCCAATGCAGGGGAGGCGAAAGGGGGGGATGATTGGGGAACTCACGTTGTCGTCATGTCATGCATTGAGGATGGGCAATGAATCGCTCCCCCAGCCCCTCATCAACTCCATTCTCGCTCCTGTCTCCTGAATGTTGAACCTAAACTGACCGATGGTCGAGGGGATATCAAGCATTCCGGCATCGGACAAGGTTTCGACGATGCGGATTATGAAGCTTGTGTTGGACCATCCGAGTCCTCTGGTGTTGTACGTGCTCTGGCCGGCTCCCATTTCGGTAATGTATTGGTCCAAGTGGTCCTGGGGCATATCCACCGCCCCCAGATGCACGACACCGATAATCGTCGGATCCAAGGAGAGCATAACATCACGATAAAAGTCGGTGTACCATGGAACTTTGGCACCGGACGCATCGTGGTTGTTGATTTGGTAGAGGTGTACGGGAGCATTCCCGTAGGTGTGGGGACGTTCTACGGATACCAATGCCCAATGTGTGTAGGAGTATTCGTTCTCGGTGCGTCTGAAGAGAGCGATTCCGATGTCAATATCTGGACGGGGTTTAGCAAGGTCCGGACGCTCCGAGTTCATATCCACTGGATGAAAGGGGTGGGGGTGATGAGGTGTAGCGGGGAGGAACCGGATTCACGGATGACTCACGGAACGGGAGGACACAATCGTCGACTGAGGGGGTGATGCTTGGTAGAAGAGAGTGATAGAGAGTGATCTCCAATCTTGCTGAGTTGAATTGCCACGAGGCCCGAACGCGATACCCGTTGCCTGTCTCGATTTTTGCTTTGCTTTTTTCTCTCTCACATCCCGAGGGTCGCCTGATCAAAAACGAAGCGAGCTAGCCGGTGCGAACGCCGAGGAAGTGTGAGAGAAAAGATTCTCAAGAAAGTCTCAGGTATTCCTTCGCTCTCTCGTCGGCGTGGTCAGCGGCAAAGATCATGGATGCGTCTCGCCAAGCCAAGCGACAAGGTCGGATCGAACATAAACTGGCTCAAGCACACTGTTTTCACTGGAAATCCCCCTCAGGTAGGGCAGGGGCCGCGCTCAAAGCCGCCCCTAGAATGCCGACCGCGATGGATGCCGTCGCGAGACCAAATTCCAAATTCCACCACCATGGTTCACACCAGGGCCCGTTTTTAGTAACTGGTCTGGTATTTCATCTTTGCCTCATTATTTCGGTCCGTATAGATTAGTGGTTAGATCGTCGTGTTGTGGTTTTGCAATTCCGCGACGACCCAGGTTCGAATCCTGGTACGGACACTCTAATCGGTTCCTTTTTTTCTTACCCGTTTGAAATGTCAACAACACACATGAGCACCTCATGATTCCCTCCCAGTGCTCACCAGGGAATTTGATCAAATCCGCGGGAGGGGAGTGGGCAGGGTCCAGGGTCCAGAACTCGTGGCCGTTCGGCTACCCGACAAATCTCACAGATCATCGATCCTCGTCTAGTGACTGCGATTGCGATATGGCTTCATGAAGCGATCCGATAAGACAGCTTTTTCCGATACACGGAAACCATGTTGTGCCTTGCGTTGATGGGTTGGACGGTCTAGACTCCCGTCCGGACACGGGGACCGTCGAGCGAAGCGGAGGGGTTCGTGAAACTGCGTGCCCACTGGACACTGACGAGCCACGGGAGCAGACGTCAGCCGACGCCCGTGCGATAATCTTGAACAACCCTCCGTGTGTTTCCGACCTGGTGCTAGGAGGGAACAGGAGATTTTTACCGAAACCCACTCTTCTTCGCACTCGCGGTTGAGGATATATGGAAAGGCTCCGGCCAGATGTCTGAACGCCGTTAATATGACCAACGGCGTTGCCGGATGATGGGGTACGGCAGAATTACATTCCATATAGGTTACCAACTCCGACGTAAGCTTGGCGTTGGTGGTCTAGATCCAATCAAACGCATACAGCCGCCTCGAGAGCTTGTTCAAGCGAAGGACGCACCCGTCGCCGAAGATTCGAGACGTTGCAACCGTGGGACAAAATTCCCTTCCGGAGAGAAAGAGTCAACAAGCACTTCCAGTCCGTGTTATGTCACGTGTTGGAACACCACCTCAAACCCCACTCCTCGTCGCCTGCATCCCTCAGGCCTCCTGGTCCTCAACTTTCCCCACCTTCTCCGGCTCTTTGCTCTTGAGGAGTGAGACTTTGCTGATTGCACAAAATGTCGGAAACCGCTGCCGCCCCACCAAAGGATGTCGAGTCCTATTCGTTGGAAGGAGAGGAGGATGAGACTGAGGTGCGCTTTTTGTCTTGTGACGGAGTATTTTTGATCGCCTAACCTCTGGGCCCTGGTCGGTCTGTAAAATTTAGGAGATCAGGCTGATGAAGCAGCGAGTAGCGGAGATGGAACGCGAGGCGGAAAAGTTGCGTGAACTCCAAGCTGCCGCTGAATCGGCATCCACCCCTGACGGGGCGGACGGCGCGACACCACTTGAGGAAGACAAATCCTCCGTTGACGGGAGGAGTGTTTTTGTTGGAAATGTATGTCTGACTCCCCGCAAATTTATGACGCATAACACGATTGTGACGGCTGTGGCTAACACATTTTTCCGCGTTTTTCGCGTGTAGGTCGATTACAGTGCTACTCCAGAAGAGCTGCAAGGACATTTTCAGGCGTGTGGAACAATCAACAGGATCACCATCCTTTGTGACAAGTTCACCGGACATCCAAAAGGGTCAGCCAAGAAACCACACTCCCCACCATGCTCTGTCCCTCACGCCTAGCCTTTTTTTCCATAGGTTTGCATACGTCGAGTTTGCAGAACCCGAGTTTGTTGATGCTGCAATGGCCTTGGACAACTCATTATTCCGTGGTCGACTCATAAAGGTGCGCATTCGTTGATAGGTTCCATGTTTCGAGCCTCATGGCCCTCAAGGTTACGGCGAAGCGAACAAACGTCCCCGGATTCAACAGGGGTCGCGGCCGTGGAAGCTACAGGGGTGGTTACCGTGGAGGTCACCGCGGAGGAGGAGGGTACCAGCCTTACCGTGCGCGCGGGAGGTGCGTTTTGTCACAACTGTTCGACTCAATTCACAGGGCTCACCGCATATATTACAGGGGACGCGGTCGGGGACTCTAAGCTACAACCGATAAAAGTACCACCACACGTCAGAAGAAATGCTTCTCCCCTGCTTGCTCTGTATATATGCCATACCATGTACTTGCCATCGCATCCGGCTATACATTACTGGACGACTAATTAACCTAAACAAATTGTCTGGCCAGAAGTGAGCTTGGGTGCGCAGGACCTTGGACACTCGAGGTGCTTACAAACGAAGAGGCATTCCCGACTACCGCCTTCGTTTCGGTCGCCCAGCGTTACGTCGTGCGGAAACAGTCCCTTGGCGATTCATACCCTTCCTCTCTGGCCGGGCAGACATGCCTTTCGATGCCCTCCATTGTTCGCGGCGGGAACCGCGAGGACCGTGGGTATTAATTTTGGTAGATTTTGAGGTCTTGTCAACGTCCATGGCATCTGAAAACACTCGTTCAGCTTCAGAGCGCCGCTGTGAGATCAAGAACACCGCACCAGATCCACTGGCTTTAGGTTGTGAATCGTCTAGGGAAATATCGATAAGTTAAAGAACGACGCCCATCCGAAGGCGACACTCACCAGCCATCTCCTCTTCCAGAGCTCCCTCTACATTCTCTCCGTCTTGCAAAATTTTATCGTGGACGGGTTTTGGAGCGGCGATGATAGCGTCAATTTTTGCGTGTAGCCGTTGAAGCCTGGCGGCGTGTGTGGCGGCGTAGATACCATCTTCACGCTTCTTCGCCCTAAAGGCCCTCTTTGCTTTCGATCTGATTGATTTTGCCATCGAGAAGAGGTGGAGGGAGGGACGGAAAGGTCGTGGGTTACGTAAACCACATATGTCCGCAACAAAATCCTCCCGCGCACACTGCTAGGGGTGACAGGGTTGGCTGGGACTAGAGCTGCTTTTATGGGAGGGGTGCGAAATAATGGATTTACCGGTAATTTCTTGAGAGACCATCGAGTCTGGAGTGGGTTCAGCCAGGGGCGGCCGGAGCTGTCATCTGCCTTATGAGGACTCCAGGGGAGCCAAGGAGGCGAATCATATCAACTCCAACGACGACCATCCCTCCGTCCGCCACTACCCCAACCGCACACTAGACACCCCGGCGTGCAACGAGCCAGAGGCTGATAAGCCCCCAACCGCAAACGCCACGCAGCACACAAACCTACCACATCTCCAGTCCATCCCAAACACCATGCCTAATCCTCGTTCACTTCGGACCCTCTCTATCTCTTCAAATGTGAACAAACAAACGAACTCCGCCCACGGTCCTCCCTCACCCACCTTCTCCGACGCTACAAACGCGTCTGCCATGAACTTCGGATCCGACGGGCCAGAGAAGATAATAACGAGAGCCGATCTCAAGGCGAGCTTGCAGGCTTACGATGATGTGCGTACGCGTACCCTCGGACTTTATTCAATGTCGCAAAGGTGCTCATCCGAGTCGTTTGTTGGTGGTTTGGCGTAGCTCCTGAACGCCTGCGCGAACTATCGTTCTGTGCTGATGTCCCTGTCCAAGGCAACCTCGCAATTCGCGGATGCAATGGAGACTTGTTCGAGGTATGCCTATCGTCAAATTTCCCACTTCTGCGCCTATGATTGAGAGCGCTCCAAAAATCACAGGCTGAAGGGCCCAACCTATGACACTTCAACGAGAATACAAGGCGCTTCTGGTCTCCACCACCTCATGGCAAATCAATGGCACATCGTGGTGTGTACCTACACCCCCGGCGTTTTCTCATCCTTGACTTCGTTGTCCGTATTTCAGGCCGACTCGTTGGAGCGGAAGTTTGAGAAACCATTGAAGCATCATCTCGATGGGTACAAAACTGTCGTTGCGGTCAGTATTCCTTCGGATATGATTGCAACCGATTTTGACACCCGAGATCACACAGGAACGTTCATCATCCTACGAACGTGCACTCAAGGAGAAGAGTCATATAATCCGGCAGACAGAACTTAGCAACCTGAACAAACGAAGCCGGAGTACGTGTCCCAGCACCATGACATCATAACCAGCCACACTTACACCTTCTCACCAGACCTTCAGTCGTTCAGGGAGGCTCTGCAGGTGTTACAGCGCCAGGTCGATGATTTGGATGAGCTTAAGGCCAATCACTACCAGGAGATCATGGAGCATGAAGAGGAGATCTGGGATTTCGTACAAGGAAAGGTGTGTTTAATCTGGGAACTGATGCTACGGAGCGTTTATATTGACATGCCTTGAAGCTGTGCCTCGTAGTACGGTCAAGTATGGACGTATTTGATAGGTTTACGGCAAAAGCGTGCGGGACCTTTCGTGGTTTCTTGTTCCGAGTGAAACTCATTGTCTTGTTTGCAGGTCCGACCCAGTAATCGAGCCTATGCTTCAAGCCGTCCCAGATCCATTCGATTCCTATGGTCCTCCAACGACGGAAGACCAAATCTTCTCCATCCTCCCACCGTTGATGACAACGACCTCTCCTGGCCCCACAAGCATCGCTTCTACGCCACACTTGGATACACGAGACCTGGGAATCAGTCCTACGAGACCAAGCTGGATGCCTACTGTTACCCAAGTAGGGGCTGGCGGATACTTTACAGAGACGAACTCGGCATGGGCGGATGTCCCTCCTCCACTGCGGGCGCTTCCCATTGCCTCGCCTCCAAATTCACCGCCACAGCAGAGGTCCAAGTCGCCGCCACAGAAGGAAGGGGGAGCATTTGGAGTTTTCAGAAGGAACTCGCACCCTCCGACACCTAGCGGCGGGACGAAGGCAGAGTCGAAGTTGAGAAGCGTATTGACGGCCATCGACGAATCACACGCTCGTCCAAGCAACGGCTCCAATGGATCTGAGAAGGATGTAGAGTCACCAGATACTCCCACGAACCCAGAAAACCCTGGTGGGATTAACTGTCTGACCATGTCCGCGTCGGACAAGCTGGGCCAGACTTTGGGTGGCAGTGGCGACGGCGACAGATTGGGGAGTTGGAGCCACGATTCATTCGATCCAGGCGACGAAAGCGGAAACGAGAGCGGCCCGACGACGCCCAGGCACTCTGCTAGGTTTATATCAGCCTCATCCGACCCACCATCCGCGACGTTGGGGGGGCATGACAGAGAGGCGAGCAGGACACCGACTGCGGAACCTGCGGCGTTGCCGACTTGACGGCTGCGTCTCTTGGTCCCCTAGTCCTCTATGCACTCGGGGGCTTCTCCTCGCTTCTTTATCACCATGCATGCACCGTATCTTATCTCGACAACTCTTCGTCCTATCCATTCGTGTGTCCATCTTCGCACGTATCCTTCTCGTTCTTTGCCCCTCTCGGATACCTCGTTTTTTGCTTCAATTGATTCCTCCCTTCGGGTCATCACAGGCCCACCTACCTCCCTATCCATCGACTTCTCGCGGGTCCCGATGTTGTAAGCCTGCTCAGTCCGCAGTCACTTATCAAACCCCGCGTAGGATCTTTTGCGCGATCTCTACCGTTAGGGCACATTGCAGCAACCTTGGCGCGCAGGGCGATAGCTGATTATCATCTACTTTCCCTTCCGGTATCTTCTCGCCACTTATCACACATCCCTCCCCCCGCCACACTCTGTTTCATAAAGTTCAATACCTCGAGCGAGGGTCACCTGGCTCGGGTTTCAGGCGATCAGCCACGTGTCCTGTTGGGATATCTCGCCTTGAAGGCGTGGTCGTTTGAACCCTTCCTCCTAGGCTTATCCGTTATCTGACACGATCGTTACCGGACCCGAGACTAACTCGCGCAACGAACCCCTTACTTCTTTCACGCACGCACGCCTCACACGCGGTGTGTCATGGAGGGTCGCGCAAGGTTCAGGCGTGGTATGGGGGAATGCGGGGAAATTCAATCGGGACATTGGAAGTATAAAAGATCGTGTGGACGGAGATGGATTCGGAAGTGGGCGTCGTTTACGTTGAAGCTATTAGGACACATGTGTGAACGCTTGGGAGATTTCATTTTGTCGGTTTCCGATTAGGCATTTGGGATTTGTCCACTGTCTGTCTGCTTGTCTGCTTGTCTGTCTGTCTCTGATGCTACGAGTCCGTTCTACGTACGATTCCATACACCCGCAGAGTTATTTAGCTACTATGTACATAACGCAACCCACAAATGAGTGTGCATCCTTGCTTTTGATTAGGTGGTCTAATGATTATGTCTGACTGGAACTTTCGTGCGACACGGTGAGCCTGTCAACTCGAAAGAAGAAACAATCCAACAGGCCAAACGCCCGCCCGAGATTCCATAATCAGCGAAATGGTGAACCCTGGGGGGAACGAGGCCTCAAGACAAATGTTCGGCACCTTGATTTCGCCGCTGAGAGTCCCTCGAAGGGTGTTTTCTTTTACGAGAAACGGGAGCAAAGTTGTCCCTCCCCGAATCGACATCGAGATGAAACACACACCCAACATCCCCCCCCCCCGATCACTACATATACACACACAACGAAACCCGTGGGGAGAAAAAGAGGGAAAACCCCCAACGCCAAGCCCCTCCCATGCCAGAAGGGTGACATTCAAAACAAAGCACGCGCCGGTGCACGAGCGGTCAACCAATCGTTACGGCATCAGGTATGTGATTTGTGAAGAAGGGGGCGATGAGTGTGTGTGAAGTGTACTATGTGGCTTGGCGCGATCGGGGAATGCGGGGAAGTCTTTTTTTTTTTTTTTTTTGCCAGGGGGTACAACAGGGGTGGGGAAGCTGCGGAAAGATGTGTGGGTGGGGGTGGAACGTGGAGGTTTTTTGTGATTACTGGGCGCCGGAGGAGTTGACTCAAGGAAGCCGGGTCTCAGTGTATCCGGGAGGTAGAATCTCCATTCACGCAGTGTATTCGGCTCCGTACTAACGGTAGGGTTC
>Ga0307515_10025966_pt1 | contig 10105 bp, 3 predicted proteins | sample 17_EM_MG_FD_194513 | JGI IMG/M metagenome (GOLD analysis project Ga0307515, IMG submission 194513) | Populus trichocarpa ectomycorrhiza microbial communities from riparian zone in the Pacific Northwest, United States - 17_EM | ecosystem: Host-associated > Plants > Roots > Unclassified | place...
TAAAATACCCGGTTTTCTCTGAAATGTTTCAAAAAAAAATCAAAACATTTTCAAAAAGAAAAAAATATTTCATTGCATACGGCCAAATCCTAAAAAAATTTCAAGCATATTTTTCATAAAAAAAAAACAAAACAAAAATTGCAACTTTTTCATGTTTTAAAAAAATCAAAAATGGATATCGTGACCAGTTTATGATTATCCATTAGGATTTAGCCAACATGTCAAAAATCTTTTTCCGATCTTTGTTTTTTGATCCAGATATAGACTTTAATATTTATGGGGGTGTAAAATTACACGATAAAGTACACTCTCAGGTATTAAAGATACAAGGTGTACATAAAATCGTAAAAAGAAATGAGAAAAAAAGATGCTGAATCACATTAACTTTTCAAACTCGTGAGCTGGTGTCATTGCATCAGAAGAATCACAAATGAAAAAACCTTAAAGCCCAATTCCTAATAAATCAAACACCAAAAGATAAAATCGAAAAAAAAATCAATCATAAAAAAAATGTACTTAAAAGAATGATGGTGGAAATCGAGATAAAAAATAAATTAGAGGGCATAAAAAAGCTTTAAAATTAAGGGTTAAATAGAAAAGAAAAAAAATTAACAAAAGAAAAAATAAATCAAAAGAATAAGGGCTAAATTAGAAAAAATAAAACAGCATAAACTGTGGTTGAATGATGAAATTGAAAACCAACAAAACTTTAACAAAAAAATCAAGAAAAAAAATCAGAAATCAAAAGATTAAAGACTGAGTTGAAAAAATAATATATGACAAATTGCAATTTAAAAACTAAATTGAAAACATAAATTTTTTATATAAAAGAGATAAGAATGAAAATATGAGATCAAAAACATAAGAACCCAAACTTAAAAACCAAAAGAAATGAGGACAAATATGTACTTTCTATAGAAGAGAAGAAAGAAGAAGAAGAAGAAAAGAAAGAAATGACCACTTTTGACAAACCATGCCAATTCAACTTTGAAATATTTTATAACACATTGGATAAGCAAGAGAAAACAAATCCAAATAGATCCCAATTCATAAAACCATGCTAACATAACTTACAAAGATGAAATAAAAAAAAAAAACTAACTTCAATGATAGAAGTGCAAAACAATAACAATCTCAAGGACATGAAAGGAAAATATTAACCATGAACTTTGACGTGAATTAGTAAATTAGAGAGGATGGATAGTAGGTGGGTGTACGGTGTACCGTAAAACACCCATTTGCATGCTGCAGAGCATTTGCTGTTTTTCCCCCTATGTTTGTCAATACTAAATTTTCTGCTGTCGAATTCTTGTTTTCAACGGCTTTGCTTACCTTCCTACCTCACAGCTTTATGCAGTACAATTTTCTCAAAGAACACAGAATCATGTCTAAAGACTAGCTCTGGAGACTTCAAACGATAACGAAACTACACTAGAATGATCTGTTCTAGGCATTGCATAATTTTAAAATAGTTGGCAATGTTTATTTTTTTAACACCAAGAAAACAAGAGAGTTTTAGTGAAGCAAATAAATAAAGTTTTGTTCACAGAACTGTAATAAAGATGCCTCATGTTGAACTCCTCAAACTTAAGTCAGCTATATGAATGTGATGGTATTTGTGTTTTTCGAGTTAATAGGCATCTAGAATTCGTTTATCAGTACCAAAGTCCTATATTTGGCTCAGCAGACAACCATACACATGATAGGCAGCCAATTCATTTGAGTACTGCCTGCCCATTTTCATTTTCATCTTAATCTCTTAAAACTAGAGGATGTTCCCATACACCTCCTGCCTAATTACAACAGCTATTAGGCATTTTAATACCATCCTTTCTAATAATAATTTTACTTGTATTCCACTCAAAAGTAGAGATACTCGTTTAGAAAATGTGTACTCTTACAATTATATTGGATCGGGGGGTTTCAAAGTAATCTCTTTTTCTTGGCCTCCCAGAAACTACAATCTAAGCATCTTCTTCGTCATTTAAGCCATTCCCTTTTCTACAAGGTCTAGTATAGAAGAGAAGACACTGTATATCCACATTATATAGCACTTTGCAGAATGTACCTGGCTAATGGCTACAGTTCTAGAAGAGGACTTCCTTCTTTAGCAAGAACAAAAAGACCACCATCCCCTCTTGAGATACGGAGATCCTCATCAAGGTAGGTAATAAGAAGCCAGGAGCTTGCTTGTTTGCCTGGAATGGGTACCTTAAGTGGTGGCTGGCCAGAAATGGTTCTTCCAATATTTGCTGCTGCCTCCTGCAGAGGATTGAGAGATTGCTGGACAGGAGACAAATTGATCTTTTGCCCAAATAGTTCAACATTTTCTGGGAGATCTATGTTGGAATTTATTTCCGGAGGTTGCAGTGTACCTTCCTTAAATTCAACCTGAGCATATTGAAAGTAGAGGAGACTAGTAAGGTTTAGTTAAATCCTTATGCCAGAAAGTTGAAAGAGGGGAATTTCAGAAACCAACTCTTCACAGCAGGGGACAAAGCTTAAACTAAAACAGTATCTTTCCAATGCAATAATTTCTTATGCTTTCTTAAGAAGATACTCTATTACTGTATTTTTCTATTTTCTGTTCCATTTTTTTTAACATCAAAAGCCACATTGTTTCAAAAGTTTTAAGAAGTACCTGTATTCTTGAAGGAGTCCGAACCTCAAAAGTTGCAGATGCGCTAAAAGAGAAAGTAGCAAAAGGGCTTGACAATGTAGTTGAGTTCACAATAGATAGATTGCTGGAATCAATTGTTTGAGATATGCTTTTCACTTTCACTAAAGGTGTAGCACCTGCTGCCAGAAGTGGCAACAGTTCAGAAGATGCAGTATACCTGTCAGTTATAAATCCAAATTAAATAACAGATTCATAATTAAAGACGGTGTAAATGACAAGAAAATATATGAATTTTATCAATTCATCAGGATGCTTGCTACAACGTTTTCCTTCATGTAATTGAAATCACCAGCAAAAATTTGCATTTACACAAACTCTCCGGAAGCATAGAATAAAGCCACAGTTCCATCCAATTGTAATCCTCATACATTTCATTTTGTGCATGCCGACATAAAGAGTGGCAAAGAAAGCAGCCTTATTTAATAATCTTCAGGACAAAAACAAAACACACATTTTATGTGGTGTACTTTCAACAAAAGATGATGCTTCCTATTGGTTCCATACAGATGGGCGAGCTGGTCTTATTGTGCAGCACACAAATCGATTAAGTCCGTGTAATTTTGTCAGCAGAAAAAATGACTATTTGTTCTTTTCATTTCAAGCATCATAGCAGTTTCAGAAACCAGCTTTCCATGGTACGAGAATCCCTATTAACTTGTTTCCATCAGAAACTCTATTCTATAACTTCAATCAATCTCCAATGGACTGATTCAAAGTGCCCCTAATTAGAATCCCAAACTTGAATTATTGTCGATTCAATAAGCATTTGAGAACCATCAATAAGTCTTGGTATTCAATTTCATCTTAATTTAGCTACCAAACCCTCAATCTCGACAATAACTAAAAAATACATAGATTCCAAAGCCCAAAGTAGTCTCCTTTCCAGCTATAAATTTCATTTCTACTAAACAATTTCTAAAAAACACGCACAAAAAAAAACATAACATACGATAAAAAAAAACTTCAAGAGTTGAATTAACTTCAATAAACTAACAAACTTACACCAAGACCCATTTTCCATCGAGCACACCAGTAGCATCCACAGGTGCCGAAGTCGGGTTTACAGCCTCCAACTGATTAACCAGCTCTAAAACTTCAGCCCGGATCTCCGGGGTGGCCCGAAACCCAAATTCCGTGCCGTAGACCGTATCTACCAAACACCTCTTCAAATCCTCAATCCTCCCATCCTTCTCCACGACCACCGCACTGCTGGTACTCGGTGCCGCTGCGGTGCCATTTCCCGCGGCAACAAATTGCTCCCCCCACTCGTCATCATTTCTCGGAGGATCCGAGTCCGCATCTTTCGGGTACTCGGGCTCGGGCTCTGCCTTCTCGCCCCACTCGTCAGTGATACTTACTGGAGTTGGGTTTGGTTCCGGATCCGGGTCAGATGACGGAACAGAGGAGGAGGTGCGTGTGAGGTGGGTAGGGAATCTGGGTTGTTTAGTAATTCGGGGATGGAAACGGAGAGTTTTAGAGGATTTGCAGGAGAAAGAGAGGGATGGTAGTTGTGGGGATTTGGAGAGAGGGAATGGGTTGTTGGGGCTTATGGAAGACGAAGGGGAGAGGAAGAGGGAGGAGTGTGAGGTGAAGAAGAGTGCCATTTTTATTTTTTTTGAATTTTTTTGTGTGTGATTTTGAACTTTGGTGGGATTTCTAGTCCCAAAGGATAATAAAAAATTTGTTTTTCTTTTGGCGTTTTATTGATTTGTAGTCCCATTATCAACTAACGTTCAAACGGAAATAAAACATGTTTTGAAGTCGAAAATTAAATAATAATAATAATAATTTTTTTAATTGATTTTTTTAAAAAAAATTAAATTTTATAACATGTTTTAATTTATTTTAGATTTTATCGATTTCATCATTCGAGTTATAAATTTGATAAATTAATCTAAATTAATTTGAATTGGTTTATTTTGGTATATTTTTTAATTTTATTATTTAATATTAAATTAATTAAAATTAAAATTTTATAATTTATATATATTTACTTTTTTTTAGAAGGTATTCTAAAAAAAAATACAAATCAATAAAAAGTGGTATGTGGATCTCCCTACACAGCACAACAAGAGAAGGATTTGATGGTAAGGTAATATTATCAACACTCTTTTGTTTACTGATCAATGTTGTTTTTCTTCTCCAGGTCTCTATAAAAGATGTGCTTTTAAGAAATAATAAATAAATGGTATTTGATTCGGAGAGGAAAATCTCCCACAAGAGTATCGTATTTTTAAACTTCTACAGTAGTTTGAAATTAATTCTCAATTATAATTAAATTTAATTATAGTGTTTAATTTAAATTTAATTAATAAATAAATTGAATTTATATATTTTAAAAAAATTAAACTCAATTCATTTTATTTTTTATATTAATCTCATCACTTTTATTTTATTCCTTCAAATATTTTTAAATAAAAAAGATAGGCAAACGAGTATTTTAGGGAAGTTGGTTTTAACATTGTTTTTTTTTTATATATAGTATAGTAAATCATAGAGGGAGGAGTGTGAGGTGAAGAAGAGTGCCATTTTTATTTTCTTTATTTTTTTGTGTGTGATTTTGAACTTTGGTGGGATTTGTAGTCTCAAATACATACATCAAAAATTTATTTTTCTTTTGGCGTTTTCGGATTTGGAGTCCCGTTATTATTTTATTATTGTTATGTATTTTCTTTTTAGGTTACGGAAGATCAACTAATGTTGAAGACGGGAATAAAACATGTTTTGAAGTCAAAAATATGAAAAATAAATAAAAAACAAGAGAGAAAAGGATAATTTTTTTATTGATTTTTTTAATTTTAATTTTTAATGTTGGTTGGATTAGAAATTGAGTTTTGTAATATATTTTAATTTATTTTTTATAAAGTTGTTTTAATTTCATGATCCGGGTTATGGGTATAGTAAATTAACCTGAGTTGACTCAAGTTGATTTTTTTGATTTTTTTTTTAACTTCATCATTCAATATTAATTTAATTTAATTTTTATAATTTTTTTTTAATGATATTCTAACAAAAAAAACATATAAATCAATAAATAAAAAAAGTGGTATCTATTAATGAAAAGCCATTGCATGGATCTCCCTCCACAGCACAACAAGAGAAGCATTTGATGGTGAGGTAAAGGGAAGCAGGAGCAATTGTCTTTTTTTTTTTAAAAAAAAAAAAAAAAGCCCAGCCCATCAGGAGAAGGATCGTGACTTAACATCCTAAAAGCACCTCTGTATTCCAAAACAAACTTGATGTAATGTGACTTTGTGATTAAGGAACTTGCTTGAAAGGTCTTATCAATGCCAGTCTGCAACCAGGTCAAGGTAGAACAAAGGCATCCTCAAATAAGACAAATCAGAGCATAACCACTCACCCAGGTGTGGGAAATAAGAAAGGTACATCTAACTTTTTTGCCGGGTATAAAATTTTATGGGATTATTATAATTTTATAATATAAATTATTAATTTAGTAAATTAATTTGAGTTTATTTAGTTTGATTTAATATATTTCTATTTTAATATTATTTTTTCAAAAACATAATTTTACTAATTATTTAAGTTGTTTTTGAATTTGTCAAGCCGACTGAGTTATATCAAATCAAATTTTATATGGTTTAATTTTTTTTAGACTAAAAAATATATTAGTAAAACCTATATATTTTTATGTTAAAAATACAATCCAATTCATAGCATAATTTAAACTAATAATCTGGTGTGTGTGTGTGAGAGATATTCAATATTCGGAAGCATGGACGAATCTTGTTAATGATAAAATAAATAAAAAAAACAAAATATGTAAAAGAAAGGAGGAGATTAATTATCTCAAATCAAGTCATGTCCACTGAAAAAATTAGATGCCAACATACAGCATTAATTTGTTTTGAGAGTTGTCATAACCTATTTTGACCTTGGTTTTCTATGTGTTTTTAGAAGTTACATTTTTAATCCAATTTAATTTTTGGTAATTAATTTAGTTTTATAAAGAAAATAGTTTAAGGAGTGAAATAAGAGAAAGGATTGTAAAATAATAATGAGAGATTATGAAAAAAAAGAGAGAAATAAATTGGAGGATCAAGTAAAATTGAAAAAGATCCATCCTTCGCATTAAATTTTTTTTAATTAATTAGGAATTTATGGTAAAGATAGAAACAATATAATTATCAAATAATATTTTTTTCATTTTAGTTGCTTTTGTTTTGTATAGGGTTTCAAACAATATAAATAAAGGAAACACAAATAGGAAAGAGGAAACTCACAGAGGTTTAAAAGGAGAAACTCAGAGAGGTTTTCTTCTCCAGGTCTCTATAAAAGATGTGCTTTTTAAGAAATAATAAATACAAAAAAAAAAATGGTATTTGATTCGGAGAGGAAAAAAGTCCCATGTATTCATATTTTAAACTCTTACAGTGATTTGAAACTAATTATTATAGTATTTAATTTAAATTGAATTGATAAATAAATTAAATTTATATATTTAGAAGAAATAAAACTCAATTTATTTTATTTTTCATATTACCCTGTCACTTTTATTTTATTCCTTCAAAGATTTTTAAATAAAAAATATGGGTAGACCAGTATTTTAAAGAAATTCATTATAATATTATTATTTTTTTAATATAATAAATAATAAGGGTTAAATTCTAATTTATTTTTGTATTATTTTTATCAACTTGGGAAATGAGCTTTGACAGCAACCTCCAGTGGGGTGGGGTCCTTATGGTTATGGTGCCACGGGGGATCCAGCGATAGATTTATCCATGTCCTGTGGCTTCCATTATCTTCTTATACTTGTCGGCAATATTCATATAAGATGAAATTTGGACTTTCCGGTACTGGCTCTAAAAAAATGTTATCTGATATATATATATATATATATATATATATATATATATATATATATAGACACACATTCCGTCTTATATTTATTGGCCTTTGTCAGTTTTGAAAAGTCAGTAAAAATTAATTTGGTCAGCCTTTTATATTATTTTCATGGGTTTAAAATTTAAAAAAAAATCAGAAAAATTAAAGTTTAAATTATTTTTATAATTTTCTATCTAAGAAAAACTAGCTAACATTTTGTTATACACACCTTTGAAAAGTCAAAAGGGCCATTTATTGGAATAGAAGGATCACTAAATACGTTAAAAAAATATATTAATTGATTTGCATTTATTATTATAGTATACTCTGAGATTTTCACCATATATTTGTCACTATATAAAATTTTATTTTTTCAGTTTGGTCCTCAAACTTTATTTTTGAACGATCAAGTCCTATTTAAGAAGGAATTGATTTCAAATTCTTAGGAAATGATAGGATTGAAAAGGGAGGGACCGAAATGAAAAACACGACAAACATGGACGATGTACCATAAATTTTAAAAACATTCACGTTGGTCTTCCAACTTAAACAATCACGCAAATTATATAATTTCGGTTCCTCAAAATTGTTCCAATTCCATTTTTGGCACAGATGTTTGTTTTTGTTATTTTTTTATCCTTACTTGAGAGAGGGGAGAGAGTGGGTAATTGGATTCTAGCGGTAGAGAGAGAAACTTGTTGTTAACACCAATTTAAGCCGCAAAATAAAGGGATTTTTGTGTTAAATTGTTCCATTTGATGAGGAGAGTTCATATTAGGTGTTTTCATACCTTAAACGTTTGTAGCAAAACAGATTTGAGATCAAGTTGATTTTTGGTTTTGGGTCGAGTTTATTTTTTGGGGCGGTTTTTTAGGTCCATAAATGAGCTTGTTATGATTTCTAGGGTGTTTTAGGTCAAAAACGGGTTGCAAAACAAGTTTTTGGGTCAAAAAAGCATAGACTCTAATTTTTCAACCACCATAGTAACCGGAATCTGGGCTAAACAGGTGACGCGTCATCTATTGCTAGCATGGTTGCCAGACTTAAGGCGCTTGGGTCTGTCATGGTTACCATGAAAAATATAACTTTAAAGAATGCAATTGAAAAAAAATAAAGTGATGTGATCGATTAAAAAAATAAAAACAAAAAAAATGGATGAAACCTCTTCTTTTTTATTTTGTTCAGAGAACTTCTTTTAAATAATATTGATTTTTTTTTGTCACGTGTTTAATTTTCAAATAGGTTTTTTTGGTTCATCTATAATTTCGTTTTTTTTCTTTTATATAGATAAATTATGTTTTTTAAAATAAAAATATTTATTTTTCAGATGATATTTTTAATATGTGTATCTTTACATGTTATTTTTTTTATTTATTTTATTCAATCAATTTAATGTTTTATTTTTCAAGATTAAATATCTTGATCTATATTTATCTCTCGGTTTTTCAAGTTTTGTTTTTAGATGTTATTAATGATTTTTTATTTATTTATCAACGCGTATAATTCTTAATTTATTTGATTATATGTGTGCATAAACTTTTTAATTTGTTATATTCTTTAAACTATAAAAATATATTGAAAGAACCTATACATACATACATACATATACATATATATATATATATATATATATATATATATATATATATTTATTGAGTTTCGTTTAATTATTTTTTTTGTTTTATCTTTGTTTATTTGTTGATTACACTTATGTCCTGAAATTTATATATTTATAACACTTTATATTTTATTTTAACATGCAAAAAAATTCAATATATTTATAAAATTTCCATTATAATTTATTTAATGACTAAAAAGCCCTTATAATATTAAAATTATAAAATTACCATAATTATTAGGTTGCCATTTTTGTTTTGGAATTTTATCAAACTTGCTGTGTGCACTATTTCTAGGCTTTATTTCATTTGGTTTTTGTTTATTTTTCTCTTGCAAACTCTCTGTTTTTTTTCTCCCTCCAACTCCTTGTCATTACTGTGAAATTTCAATTTTAAGATTTTATCACCCAATCAACTTAATCAATAAATAACAAAAAAATAATATTATTTTATCTAACTACATAAAATTTAAAAAAGTTCTTAATTGAAAAAACGCCAATATCATTAGAAAATGAATGGCTTGTGGCGGTTATAAAAGCGTGGAAAAATATTGATAGGGCGTTCTAAACATTATCCACCTCAGATCCCATTTTCATGCAAAAATATAATGATGTGTTTGGAAACATGGTTGTACCCGTATTTTTAAAATAATTAAATTTTTTTTTGATGTTTTAAATCGTTTTGATGTACTGATTTTAAAAATAATTTTTAAAAAATAAAAAAAATATCATTTTGTTATATTTCAACACGAAAAATATTTTAAAAAATAACCACAACCACACTTCTAAACAGATGCAAAACAAAAAAAATAAAATCATGATACCATGGGACAAATTTCTTTCAAAAAAAGTCATTAAGAAAGGAGAAAATAAATCATACCGAAAGGAGAAAAAATCATAACCATGAAGTCATTTGAAGACAAGGGGGGGGTTTAATTCTTGGACCAAAGCTAAAGGGTGGC
>Ga0307515_10025967_pt1 | contig 10105 bp, 4 predicted proteins | sample 17_EM_MG_FD_194513 | JGI IMG/M metagenome (GOLD analysis project Ga0307515, IMG submission 194513) | Populus trichocarpa ectomycorrhiza microbial communities from riparian zone in the Pacific Northwest, United States - 17_EM | ecosystem: Host-associated > Plants > Roots > Unclassified | place...
GTTACTATTAGTTTGTGTTTCATTTCTATCTTTTTTTATTTACTTTGTGGGTTTCTGAATTCAGTGGCAGCATTGATGGCTGTGAAGAGAGAAATGAGAGATGAGATAGGTGCAATGAATGGTTGGGATTTGAACTCTGTTGATCCTTGCACTTGGAATATGATTAGTTGCTCTACTGAAGGCTTCGTCATCTCCCTGTAAGTGGGAACCTTTTTTTTTTGGTTAGTAATAAAATTTTCATATTTTAGATATTTTATTCTGGATATTGTTGTTGCTAGTGAAATGGCAAGTGTGGGATTATCAGGAACTCTTTCGCCTAGCATTGGGAATTTGATTCACCTAAGGACAATGTGAGCTGCTACTTCTTTCTTTCTCAGAGTTCTTCACTCGATTGGTTCATGGATTTTTCTGCTATTAATTGTTTGTTTCTGGGTATAAGCTAATAATTGGATAGTCTTATGGCTATTAAAAAATTGCTGTTATGACGATTATTATTAACTGGTTTGACTCAATTTGCCAGGTAGGAAATCCAAATAGGAAATTTGAAAATCTTTTATGTTTGTAATAATTTATGAGCCTTGGTATTGTAAAACCATGCTATTCGTTTGAGTTCGTTGATAGTTTATCCAGAATGATGTTCTTTTTTGTTCCGGTTACTTGACATAAATGCAACCGATTGAAGTCTTGATATTGTATTTTGCATTAGCTATCTAATGTTCATGATCTGTACTTGCAGGCTATTGCAGAACAATCATTTATCTGGTCCCATTCCAGAAGAGATAGGAAAGCTTTCAGAGCTTCAAACGCTTGACCTCTCAGGTAACCAGTTCGGTGGTGGTATTCCGAGCTCTTTGGGCTTTCTGACCCATCTAAGTTACTTGTGAGTTTTGCTTGACCTCAACAAATGGCATTTATATTCCTGTTGGTTTCCTGTCATGTTTCTTCTGATAGTTCGTGTGTGTTATGTAAAAGTTTAACATGCAAACTTTTCCAGGCGACTCAGCAAAAACAATTTATCTGGACAGATTCCAAGACTGGTGGCCAGTCTTACTGGACTTTCATTCTTGTATGTGGTCTGCACTTGTCAACTATATTTCCTCATATAGTTTATGTAAATCTAACTTTTCTTCCAAATTCTTGGCAGGGATTTATCATTTAACAATCTTAGTGGTCCAACTCCAAAAATATTAGCTAAAGGTTACAGGTGAGATCTTTCTTAGGACTGTAATTATGGAAAAATGTTATTTTGTTGATTCTTAAATGCCTCATTTTTTGCCTGTGATTTTTTTTTTTTAGAAGTTTTGCTGAAAATTGTGCATTTATTGCTCATTTAGGAACCTTAGGTGGTTCTGGGCTAGCATTCATCCAGTATAATGGATCTTTGCAGAGACTAAGATTTATTATCTGATATAGTTGAGCTTGCTAAATGCTTGCAATTGGCAAGTAAATTGTTTGAAATGCTGGTTTCATTTTCTACTGCTGTTTCCTTTTCATCATAGTGTTAGAAACTTCTTGTGGAAGGAAAAACAATTCAATATGTGCTTGCAATGGTTGGATGGGAGTTGATAACTTTGAGTCTCAATAATGTTTACCTTCTGTTTGCAGCCATTTGATAGTGTGCATGTTTATTGCAGTATTACAGGGAATAGCTATCTTTGCACTTCCTCACATGCACAAAATTGCATGGGTATCTCTAAGCCCGTGAACGGTAATGCACTCTAACCAGTTAAATAGTTCTGTTAAAGAGATGGACTTTAAAAATGTGACTACAAATTCTTGATGTCCTGCTAGCAGAGACAGTTTCATCTGAGCAAGCCAGCAGTCATCATCGGTGGGTGCTCTCTGTTGCCATAGGTATCAGCTCCACCTTTGTGATTTCTGTAATGCTGCTTGTCTGTTGGGTGCATTGTTATAGATCTCGTCTACTCTTCACATCATATGGTACTTCCAAACTGAGATGCTTTTGTAAATTTCCTAAATGAAAATAGATCATGAAAAGCAATGTGATTAATTGTGATCATTGCATTTTGCAGTGCAGCAAGATTATGAATTTGATATTGGTCATTTGAAGAGGTTTTCGTTCCGTGAACTACAAATTGCTACAAGCAACTTTAGTCCGAAAAATATCTTAGGGCAAGGTGGATATGGAGTGGTTTACAAAGGATGTCTCCCAAATAAAACCTTCATTGCAGTTAAAAGGCTGAAGGATCCAAGTTTTGCTGGAGAAGTGCAGTTTCAAACTGAAGTGGAAATGATTGGCTTGGCTCTACATCGAAACCTCTTAAGTCTACATGGATTCTGTATGACACCTGATGAGAGGTTGCTTGTTTATCCTTACATGCCAAATGGCAGTGTTGCTGACCGCCTGAGAGGTTTGTCTCATTTTGCTTGTTCAAACTCTACTATTAATTCATTTGGGCAATTAAGATTTATATTATCCTCCGGTTCTAATGGAAATGAAGGTAGTTTCTCGTTAAAATTTACAGCAATAAACAGTTGGAGAAAATTTAGCATTTAAGTCCATGCTCCACAATAGTTCTATGAAGAAACTGTTTCCTTTCTTTTTTGCAGCTCAAAATGATCTTCTTACCCCTCGTCCAATGTATCTCAAATTGCGATCATGACCTCAAATGCTCATGTTTTGGTTCTTCAACTAGAAAATCATGCCAAGTCTTTCTCTAGTTATACTAAGCTTTTTTTAATGCCATTTCTACAAGATTTTAGTAAATTTTGTGGCTGCATCTTTATATTGAATGTTGAATAGTGTTGGTGATTGGTCAATAAACAAGCTCTTATTCATTGTTGTTGTTCGAACTGTTTTTATATTTCTCTTTGTTACTTCAACCAAAATGAAACCAGTTAGAGGTGGAGAATTTGGTTCTGTTACTTTATTATTCGTACAATTTTCCTTTGCAGAGACTTGTCGAGAAAAACCATCTTTGGATTGGAACAGACGGATACACGTTGCCCTTGGGGCTGCTCGTGGACTTCTATACTTGCATGAACAATGCAATCCAAAGATAATTCACAGGGATGTTAAAGCTGCAAACATTTTGCTTGATGAAGGTTTTGAAGCTGTAGTTGGGGATTTCGGTCTTGCTAAGTTGTTGGATCTTAGAGATTCACATGTCACTACTGCAGTGCGGGGGACTGTAGGACACATTGCACCTGAGTATCTTTCAACTGGGCAATCATCTGAGAAAACTGATGTTTTTGGATTTGGCATACTACTTTTGGAACTCATAACAGGGCAAAAGGCATTAGATGCTGGAAATGGTCAAGTTCAGAAGAGAATGATTCTTGACTGGGTAAGTTATTTCTCTACATTGTACTCTATCACTGAATTTACAATTTACAAGCATCTCGCTCTTCCATTTGTGTATTGAGGTATTGGGAGCCTGTATTCCAGTTAATCTATGATTGTGGTTGTAATTGTCCTTAATCATAATATCCATAACTCAAATGTTTGATTGCTGTGATAGGTAGCATCAAACTGTAGAAGGTGTCTGAAATTGAAATCAAAGAATGATTGCCAAAAACCGGAATATTCTAAAATCAAATGTGCAAATTGTGTAGAGATATCTAGCCATGCCTCATTCTCTAGGCATTTACTGGAAATTATACTACTCGCTCATTTTGGGCTGCTTTGCCTTTAATTGCTAGTGTCATGTTGAGGAATGTGTCTTTTATACCCGCTTAATAAATTCTCAAGGATGGAGGACTACCTTGGCTATCAACTGATTTAGGTCACTTGTAAATTACCTGTAACATGCATCGTCTAGCTATATGATTACTTTCTGGTGACTGGAAACTTGTTTTCATCTTAACTGCTATTTCAAGATAACCACTATATACTGAATTATAATCCACCATATGTTCTCGTAATGTGCTGCATTAAATATAAATTTGTAAATGGTGGTTGAATTATACAGGTTAGAACTTTGAATGAGGAGAAGAGGTTGGAAGTGCTAGTGGATAGGGATCTGAAGGGGTGTTTTGATGCGTTGGAGCTGGAAAAAGCTGTGGAGCTGGCTCTGAAGTGTACTCAGTCACATCCTAACCTTCGGCCAAAGATGTCAGAAGTCTTGAAGGTCCTGGAAGGTCTTGTTGGGCAGTCAGCTATGGAAGAATCACAAGGAGCACCTAATATTGGTGAGGTAAGGGCATGCAGTTTCTCGAGGCATGATAGAGATGTTCATGAGGAATCTTCTTTCATCATTGAAGCAATGGAGCTTTCGGGACCTCGGTGACCAAGTATAGTTTTCCTTTCCTGACATCAATGCAAATTATTTTTTCATTTAGTATGAATTAGTATACTTTTCCCTTTCTGAATTCAACTGTAAATGAGTTTTGCATTTAGTAGGACACTATTTTACATATAAAAATATGTTCTTTTATTCTCTGCATTTTGCAGTGGGGATTGGGTTGGTCGGAAGGGAGCCAAAATGTTCTTAAATTTGGTTTATGGATATTGAGATAAACCTGGGTCGGTGATAGGTCCCTCAGTTGAAAACAATTAGCAGAACCTGTCACAAACTGAGCACTTCCTTGTAACTGAGATATACGCAGTTCCTTCTACTGAAATGTTTCGTTTTGCATGGTAGGATATGCTCATGTCCAATTCGAAAGTTTAAACATAGGTGGGTTCATCCTCGTACTTGATTCTCTACAGAAGATGTGAAAGGTGATCCACTAATGGTTCCAGAAGTCTTATGTTTATCCTATCATGGAAATACTGCACCTCGTGATTATCATGGACAGAAACTTCAAACAATACACTCCTAATTGTCTTCAGAGCCATTAATTTTCATGAAGAGCACGCCTCCAGCTAACATCCACACACATGGCATGCAAATACAACTTCCACTCTGCTAGAAATGACAAATCAAGTGGCATCCACTCTGCTGATGATCCTTACCAAGGACTCACGCCCTCCTTATAAATCCCACCAGACGACTTGATTAATGACTAGCTGTCAATGCACATGCCATCTCTACAATTTGCTGCTAGACCAATGGCTTGTCCTCATAATTGAAGGCTGCTACGTGTACAACCTGGCTGGCACTTATCAGTAGGCCCTACTGTCATTTGCTTATGGTGAAGGGAATCTGATCATCTTCGTGCACAAGTAGGGAGGGGTCAGTTAAGATTTCACATGCTGAAATGAATATCACTCAGTCGTAGCATTGAAAGGGAATAGACATGGTAATTATTTAGATTATGACCTCGAACGCCCCAAGTATCACTCAAGTTTTTTCCTGGTTCTGCCCTCTACTTTAATCATGTCGATGGTTAGTACCCATGGTTTCACCTTTGGACTTTCAAGCAATGGTTGGTCCTTCAATCGCGCAGATCCTTGACAACAGAGGGTCCAGAACCTTAAAGGTTGGAAGCTAATTAGGTGGTAACTTCCAGAACTCAAGTATACCTACCCTAGGTGAACATTAACTCATTTATTTAGTTATGTAAACAGCAGTAGCAAATGAGAGAGGACTTCTGTTCTTGATTCGTTTCCAGCATCCAGTTCTTTATTAAAATAAAAGAAAAGAACAAAAGAGAGGGTGGCAAATGGCATGCACGTAAAGAATATTTCGATGCTCTCCGTGGAAGAAACCTGGGAGTGAGTGTGATGCTGATACCAACTCCTGTAAGCAGGACAGCATCTATGGAAAACGATGGCAAGCTTTTCATCACCTGAGCATCCCTGGCCGCCTCAGTTTTTGGTTCTTCGATTTCTCAAGACAGCAGCTTCCTCGCTTTGCCCCTTCAAAACGTTACGTTTGGATTCATACGCTCAGACATAATATTAATTCTTTGCGTGTCTTCTGTTGTTTCCAATCTTTGTCATTTATTTTTGCTAAATTCAAATTACATGAAAGATTATATCATTTACGTTTCTGTTAGTGTCTTCTTTTTTCACACCTTCAACAATTTGAGGCATTTTATTTTACGTAATTTTGTACGTCGTAGATAGTTTTTACTATTTTTATGTGAGTAACTATTGATATAAATAAAAAATTGTGGATATATATAATGAAAATCCTACTAATTCATGTACGGTAGAAAATTATAAAAAAATAAATGAGTTCAGTCGTCTACCATGGTTCTAGACACAAAAAATCGTGAATTGGAACAGTATAAATACAAATTTATCCTTGCCAAAAAAATGATTAAGCCTACTATTAGGGGTAGAAATGTCTTTTCCATGGGATACATTTATCATTGCAAAATTGATTGGGGATAAAATGGTCCGGACATGTTTTTTGTTACAGTATATTGACTCTTTTGCCCTAAAAAGCAAAAATAAATAATATTTGAGTGAGTAGCTCGTCTTTTTTTTTTTTTTTTAAATGAACAATAGAGTTATGGTCATGCCCTTGAAAAAGAAAAAAAAATATACATGCATAGAGGGGCTTCTCTATCTTTTAAAAAAAGAGAGTAAAATGACGGAATTAACCTTGCAATTCGAAAAAACAAAGGCTATTTGTGAGGGTGTTTTGGTCATTTTCAACTGGTTTTGTTATTATTTGTAGGTTTTGTCAGGGGCGGCTTGGTAATTTTAAGTTTAAATATTATTTAAAAAAAGCTGTTAAAGAGAACATTTCACGGGTTAGCGTGTCATGCCCTCTGCGCCATTCAAATAGTGCATGAGGTACCATGAGGTGGCCAAAGTCCTGTTTTCACCACAGCTTCAGGAGCGGCGCGTCATTCTTTTTCCAGTGGTGTGACATGTGCTCAAGGAAAAAGGTTTGGTTGGGTTATAGTGGAAGTTTTTTTTGTTTTTCTATCTTTTCTCTCTCATTTCCTAGAAAAACACACTTGAACTTGAAAAAAAAGCAATTGTATCCTCTGATTTGTAGTCTTATTGATTTTGATCATTCTTCTTTTAATTACTATTTACTTGGCTTTTAATGATTTTTGAAGTTTGGATTTTTTCAATTTTATCCTTGGATATTTTATTCAATTTGATTTTTTATCTGATTTGGTCCCTCTACTTTTTATTACTCGATTTTTTTGCTTTATACTTTTCTTGATTATGTTTTTTTTTTTTGCAATTTCTTCCCATTTGATTTTATTGCATTTGTTTTTTTAAATTTATTTTTTGTTTTCATTCTTTTGATTACTATATTCTTATTCTTTTCTTGATTTATCTTTTTATCAATTTTGTCCCTCAACATTTAATTTCATTTGGTTTTTTATTTAGTCTTGGTCTTTATTCTTTCAATAACTTTTATTTTTATCTTTTTTTTTAGTTTCCTTTTGTTTTCCAATTTATCCCCTAATTATTTTCTTTCATTTTTTACACCATGTTTAGTCTGCACTGTTTGGGTTTTAAATTGTTTTACTATTGAATATTTTACTTTGTTATTTTTTCATGGTTATCTTCCAACAGGGAAGTCTTTTATTGAAAATTGATTTGTTTTTTCAAATTTATCATTTGACATTTGGTTATTAAGCTCTTAGCTTTATTTTTTTTGTATTTTTTTTTGTTGAGTTATCATGATCTTATATCTCAGCTAATAGGTTAGTCAAGTTAACTATGGTTGCCTCAGGTTTTTCTCCCTTGTTTTTTTTCTTATAAAATTGATATGTTTTAACAATCTCATACTTTGACGTTAAATTATTGGCCCTAGAGCTATGTGATTTTTTTCACCTTTTTTTGTTAAGTTATTCTGAGTGCAGGTTAATCAAGTTAACTCGAGTTAGCTTGCATTTTCTTACTCAATGTTTTTTTTATTTAACTTCGGTTCTTTTTGCTTATGTCCTTTTTTTGGAAGTCTAATTTTTTTTTATCCCGATCTCATGTCGCGAGTCTGTCAAGTTAACCTGGGTTAATTTAGGTGTTTTTCCTCAATTTGTTTATGACTTTATTTTTTTTTCAATTTTATTATTTTGCATTAAATCATTTGCCCTTGGGTTTTGTCATTTTTTTGCTTCTCTTTCTGTTTCATTATATCGAGAGCGAGTTGGTCAAGTTAACTTGGGTTAGCTTGCATTTTCATTCAAAATGTTTTTTTATTTAACTTGGGCCTTTTTTGTTAGGCCCTTCTTTTGGAGGTCTAATTTTCTTATTATCCTGATCTCATGTCGCGTGTGGCGGGTTAGTTGAGTTAACCTTGGTTGACTCAAATTTTTTTCCCTTGATTTTTTATGATTTTTTTTTCAATTTCATCATTTTGCATTAAATTATTTTCCCTTGAACTTTGTTATTTTTTCACTTTTCTTACTGTTTGGTTATTCCGAGAGCGGGTTGGTAAAGTTATCCCGGATTGACTTAGGGTTTTTTTTATTGAACTTCGGTTTTTTTTACTAGGTCATCCTTTTGAATTTTTTTTTATCCCGATCTCATATCATGGGTTGTTGGTTCTTCAAATGACCTCAAGCTGACTTGAGTTTTCTTCCTCGATATTATATTTTTTGAAGTTTTTTTTTGTTTTCATCTTTGATATTAGGCTATTAGACCTTGAGCGTTACAATTTCCTTTCATTTTTCTTTTGTGAGTTCTTTCGGTCTCATTTCTCAAGCCACAATTTAGTTAATTTAATCTGGATTGTCTTGGATTATTGTCCATTGAATATCCTTTTTAGCATTGGAAAAAGTTTGGTCAGACTCGCAATGTAGCGCAAGTCACCTATTTAGTTAACTATAAACTTAAAGATGAGAGGTTTTACCGTACCCCTCCTCGCAGAGCACTATTTATTAGAACAATGCTTTGCTTCTTCTTTTTTTCCTTTGCTTATTTGGTTATTTTTCAATCAATGTTTTTTTCCTTCTAATTTCATCTTTTAATATATTTTTTTTTTATTGAGTTATCACACTTTCATGACACGGATAATAGCTTTTATGGGTTAACCCGGTTGACTCGGAGCTTTTTTTTTAATTATTTTCTTTTCAATTTCATCTTTTAGTATTGAGTTGATTAAAAATTAAACTTCATGATTGGTTTTGTATACTTTGTATTATGTTAGTTCAACCTCATGACATTGGAATAGTACTTAATAGGTTAACCGGAGTTGACTTAGGTTATTTTTTGTGTTCTTTTTTCAATTGATTTTTTTAAAATTTTCATCAATCAACACTAGATCAGTTGAAAATTGAGTTTCATAATCTATTTTGATTTACTTTCTATGAGAATAGCTTAATATCATGATCAAGGTCACGAGTTTTGGTATACTTAACCCTGATTAAATCATGTCATTTTTTTATTTTCTTTCTAAGAGATTATATTGGTCTCATGACTCAGGTCATGAGTCCTTCAACATTGGATTTTTTTTTATTGGGTTATCCTTATCTCATGATTCAGATTGCGGGTTTGGTTGGTTAACTCAATTGACTTAGTTTTTTTTCATTGACTTTTTTTTTACCAATTTCATCATTTAATATTATGTTTGATTGAGAATTAAACTTCATGATTGTTTTGGTTTGCTTTTTATTAGGTTATCTCGGCCTCATGACCTAGAAACAGTGCTTAACGAGTTAACATAGGTTGACTTGACTCATTTTTTGTGTTATTTTTTTAATTAAAATTGTTATAAATTTTATTATTCAACATTGGATCCAACATGAACGACTGAAAAATAAGCTTCATAATTTATTTTGATTTGCTCTATATGGGGTTATCTTAGTCTCATGACTAAAGTCATGGATTTGACAAGTTAACCCAGGTTAAATCGGGTCATTTTTTTAATTTTTTTTATATGAGGTTATTTCAGTCTGATGATCTGGGTCTTAGGTTTGGTAGATTGACTCAGGTTATTTTTTATATTCTTTTTTTTAATTGATTTCTTTAAATTACATCCTTCAATATTAGGTTGATTGAGGGTTGAAATTCCTAATTTGTTTTGATTTGATTTTCATAATGTTATCTTGGTCTTATGACTCGGGTTGCATGTTTGACATGTTAACTCAGGTTGTCTTTTTAGGTAATTTTTTAATTGATTTATTTTTTAATTTTATCCTTCAATATTTGATTGATTGAAAATTAGGCTTTATAATTTATTTTTATTTACTTTTTATTAGGTTATCATGATCTTATAATCCGAGTCGTATATTTGACATATTAACTCAGGTTTACTTAAATCAATCCAATATGTTGTTATCTTAA
>Ga0307515_10025968_pt1 | contig 10105 bp, 4 predicted proteins | sample 17_EM_MG_FD_194513 | JGI IMG/M metagenome (GOLD analysis project Ga0307515, IMG submission 194513) | Populus trichocarpa ectomycorrhiza microbial communities from riparian zone in the Pacific Northwest, United States - 17_EM | ecosystem: Host-associated > Plants > Roots > Unclassified | place...
CCATGAAAAATTGGAGTCTGTGGGACTAATACGTGATACATCCCCACTGTAATTCGATAATCATACCATGAATCAACTATACAAACAGATTCTGAAGGTATGTACACATAAGAAAAGCTGTACATATATGACTTTTAAAGTTACCTCAACACATTCACAGAAAGTATAACTTCACTGCTGCCCCATGTTGAAGATACAATCATAGTGCATCCATCTGAAAGCCATGGATTAGGAATAAAATTAGAGCAGTAAAGCCCTGGGAAGCAACCATCCTCTGCGCTCTGCACAATAGGAACCTGCAATGATTTATAGAAGAAAATAGTTAGTTACAGATCATACACATGAAAGAAAATCTTCCAAATCTGTGGAAACTGGTAAATGCATCATTCATAGGGAAATATAGCTAAGAGGAAATTGCCAGGGATAGCCTCAGGACAAGGGATTGGCAGTCGTCCAGCCTGGGTTCCCAACAAGTGTATACTCCTTCCCTTCATTTGAAATTCTAAAAGGTGAGAGTTCACAAGAAGATCGAGTGTAAAAGCATGGCTATTTTAAAAGCAACATTGATCCCAGAACAAAATGCAAACCATATTATATTATCAATCATTACTTTTAACTATTCACATTCTAGTATCTTGTATAAAAGCAGTTGATGAACAAGGCAAAGTTCATCATAACTTCTTGTAAATGAATAAAGCAATAGCAAACAAAATCGGCAATTCTATACATGCCAGTGGAATTCACCAAATGTAAATTATACAGATAGACATGAAGAGCTCACCACATCAATAATTTTTAAAGAGGACAATTGTCCATTCACTGGCCAATCAATTCTGTGAAGTGAATCTGTTGCAGAATGTGCACCCGAATCTACAGAACTTCTTCCAGATAGAAACACAAGGAACCTTCCATCTGGGCTGGATAACATAGACATGTTTCACATGCAATCAGCTTTAAATACATCGATACTATCGTGTAAGGAAATTCTTTTCAAGTTATACAACTTAATATATTCAATGGTTTCCAGTTAACTGAAGAATTGTTGATCATTATAGCTATACTTACAAAGAGAAGGTGAGGCAGATCATAAATAACTTTTAAGCATATAACCATCTACTAAAAAACAAGAAATAGTGCATAAGCACATGCATGGAATCATTCACACTTAAACAGAGAAGAAATGATGCACAAGTTAAACCTGATGTGTCTGTGACACCTAAAAGGACATCTGGACAGCGAATTTGCAAATTTTAATATCAACACATAGCCGCAGGGGAATCCATTAACTTAGAATAGAGAGATGGAAAATAGTGATGAAAAAAAAGAAGGAACAAGTTTACTATGCCAGTGCATAACCCGTACAAGTCATCGATGTGAAACTAGCAAAAATTAACCGGTCACCTTTATCTTGTAATATTTTTTTACACAAAAAGAAAAAAGGTCGTGTCAAATTGGAAAGCGGAAAAGAGACATGCAATCTCAGCAAAGAAGCCATCACGCCTCTTTTGGGCTAGGGCTTCAGGTTAAATTCATTTCCCCTGAAATAAAATTTTCGTCAGACTTGATTGTCTTGAAAATGTATCCAAAACTTGAGAAATCACACTGGCTTATCACACAGAAAAGGAGAAGAAATAAAGTTTCTAGGTCAATGTGAAGGCTCAAAACCAAGGTGGTTGTATAAATAGCATACCTGAATGATGGAAAGAAGGCACTACTTATGCTCTGAGTTAGGTTAAGAACTGGTGAGTCTTCGTTTGGACTCTCTCTGAAAGATCACAATGAAATTCAAATTACATAAACCAGAGTTAGCATACTCAATCTCCGACAGCAACTAATTAACAACTGAGAGAGACAGAAAAAACAACGAGAGCTTTATGAGAACAAGTAACCCACTTGAGCTCTAAATCATTGGCTTCTGATGCATAAACTGGTGCTCTAGCAGCATATAATGCACATGGCCTGTTGTAGCAGTATTTTATGCCAAGCTTTCTTGGATTTGATGACCAACCCACAAACACCAAATACTGATGCAAGCCTTGGGTTGATGGAGCCCAGACAACTTGGCCAACGCTCAAGGACTTTGAAATTCCTTTGACAGGCTGTACTTGTCCGCTGCACAGCATGGGAAAGTTCAAATTGAGGATTTAATGTCTGACAAAAAACTATGATTAGCTGTATCAATGACAACAAAAACCTCTTACAAAACCTGTTAATGTCAATCCAAAAAAGTGCAGGCTGCCTTTTCCCTGCATAGGTTTCTCCCCAGTCCTCCTCCCATTCCCCCTGACCTTTCCAGCTACCACAGTCCTTATCTGCTGAACCACCTTTTTTATAGCCCGAATCATTAAATGTAGGCTTGGATGGTGAGGCCTCCTCGGCAACATAAGCAATAAGAGTTTCGTTTGAGTTCCATGAGATCCCCTCAAACCTATGACATCTAAAAACATTCAAATTTCTGGATGCTCGAGGATGGCAGTGAACAATGATACTTATAATCAAACAAATCTACTACTAAAAGACATGAATGTACAAAGTCGAAAGTATGCAAGCCTGGCTTAGCAAATCATAAATATATAAAAGATGTCACCCGCAGCGAAAAGGCTAGATTTATATAGTCACTGACCATCCATCACAATACACCGAACCGTGTACAGATTGAGGGATGTTGAATTCCTTTTCCACATGACCTTGATTCCAAATCTCAAAACGGGTGGGAGATTCATTTTCCGGATTCCGAACAACAAGAAGCTTCGAACCTGATGGTGATGGAACAACTGTAGACACACCGGTCATCTCAACAGGAAATGGAGACCATTGAAAGTTAACAGAATTGCCACTCCCTTTCGAGATATTAGCAGATAGAGCATACTTCCTCCTCTTATTAGCCAGAAGATTTGCTTGGCTAATCGAAAACATTGCCTGGGAACCAATTCCTGCACCAAACATTGTTTCAAGAAACACAAACAGGAAAAAGAAAGAAAAAAAAGTTAAAGTCGCATAAATAACTAGACTTACCAGTGTTAGACTTAAAAGTCCATGCCTTGTCAATGTTAGGGATGCTAGTGAATTCTTGAAGTAAACTGGAAAGGGAAGCATACTCTTCCTCAGTTTTAGCATCTAACCCAACTGGCAGATCCTTCGGCGAGGAAGATACAGAGGCGTCCATTAATGCTTGAATGGCAGAAGATCGTTTGCTACAGATTGAAGCGAAAACAAAAATCATCAAAAGAGAGAACAAGCCAGCAGCGAGCAACAAGAAGCAAGTAGCTTCAAGAAAGAAAGCAAATTCGGTCAATCGGGGTCAAACCCATCAATTATCAAACAAGATCAATCATTAATTTAGCCGTATTATGATCAAACAAAACAAGCAAACTTGAGGAGGATAAGCAACGAAGAATCCACACTTTTAAAGGTGGAAGAAAAATGGAGTTCTAACGTTAATGAAATAAACTAAGCATTGCGAGGAGACTAGAGAGGGAGAAGGGACGCTTACGTAGAGAGCGAACGAGGAGCGGAAAAAGAGGAGCGAAGGAGACTGGGAGTGGGAGAGTGAGGAGATATTGTTAAAGAAAGAAGATGGGGAGGAGGAGGAGGAGGGAGACACGACAACCAATTAAGCTTTACCAGGTATGCTCTTTCCATTTTCGGATTCCAATTTTGTTTCGTTTGCCATTATGAAAATGCGTTTACACCAATAATAATAATAATAATAATAATAATGTTTTGTTATTATAATATTTTGCTATGATCAAGTATTGTTTTGTTTTTAGTATATTTTGCTATATAATTTTTTTTTGAATTACAGAGAAATTAAAAAGGAAAAAAATTGGAATATTTTAATGTGGTTGTCTGGGCTAGCTTGCGCGCACCTCGACTAATCCTATGAGTCCTGAAATTAACAACCATATAAGCTTTTAGTGGTCATTATATTAGCAACTATAAAATTCGAATCTAAAACTATATAAAAAATAAATTTTTAAATTTTAAATGTTTAGATACTTTTGATGTGGGTTGTGGATGATGCAATGAACATCCATAGTAAAGAAAACTTGATTTTAATGAACAAAAGCTTGAGAATATTTTTATTAATGAGATATAGAACAATTTATCTGGTTAAAATAGAATATGATGGTTGATAATATTAAAGTTAAAAAACGTAATGTTGATTTTTTTTTTCTTCTTCTTACATTTCCCACTAATTTAAATTGAAAATCATGCCATTGAATTTGACATGTCAAGTATAATGTACGGATATGTATTTTTGTTTGTATATTATTTCATTTCTGTTTTTTTTTTCTCTCGAGTTTCCAGAAGAGATTTCTTTTATTTATTAATTTGTTATCTAGTAAAACTAAATAATCATTTGATATAAAATGAATTTCTTTATTAATATATTATATTTTTATTGATACTTTATATATCAAAAGCACGATAATAAATTTCTAAGAATATAATATAACAGTTAAGATTAAGAATATTTAATATAAAATATTGTATTTAAATTTGAGGAAGAGTGACGAAATGTATGGATGGAAAGAGTATTCCTTAACATTATTCATCTTCTGGTGGAGCATATTCCCCCTTGAAAGTAAGGGTATAAAACGGACGGCGATGATTCTTTTCTTCTTTAGTGTTTGAGAGTAATTTATTATTACTTTTTAAAATATTTTTTTATTTTTTAAAATTTATTTTTATTATTAATACATCAAAATAAACTGAAAATATATATAATAAAAAAAATTAATCACCCTCTAGTTAGTATCACTCCTAAACAGGAGCAAAATATAACATCCAAAAAACTGTTTAAACAGGATAAAAATACAGGTATATTATTGTTGCTTTCTAATAATAATTAGTATTTAAGAATATAGTAATAATTATTTTTTAAAATATTTTTTATTTAAAAATATATTAAAATAATATTTTTTTATTTTTTTAAAAAATAATTTTAATATCACTGCATAATCCAAAAACATATTTTAGAAACGTCGTTCAGAACCGATTCCAAGCAGTCCGGCACAAAGAAACTCCAGGAACACGTGTTGCAAAGAATCCAAGGTTGTACAATCAAACTCCTACGAAGCAGGGTAACCCAAACATTTTTCCGAACAAAGACAACGAGATAAGAATGAAAAAGGCGGGCATTTAATTTAAAGGCTCAAGCTCAACTAGTTAGCTTGGCTCCCCAGGGCTACAGCCAATGGCTACAATAATAGAACCGGATAAGGTAGGAAAGAAAAAAATAATAATAATGGCAGTGGCCAGTGAGTTCATCACCCTCAATTCTCTTGGCAAATCCAGTACCCAAAATCAGCTGTTATATCCATATCGAAAATAGGGTTAGGTGCTTCAAACCAGAGAACCCTCAATAATCTTGTTCAAGAAACGGATTAAGCATCTTATGTTTCACTAACACAAGCATGTAAGCAATCTCATTTTACTAGAACCTGAATCTTATCAGGATGTTCGTTCACCGCCATATTGGGAAATACTGAAAGAAGAATACACAACAGCAGAACCCCCTCCCCCCCAACAGGTTTTCAAGGTGTAATAAATGTAGTGAAGGACGACAACAGATTCTCACTCCAACGCAGATTATAAAGCCTCACTCTAGCACAGATTACAAAGTTCTCTTGCAGCTCAGATTGAAGAGTCTGACCTCAACACAAATTGTACAAATGACAGAGTTTCAGTTTAACTCCAACACAAGTTGTAGAGCTTCCTTCCTACTGCTCCAATGTTACGATAGCTCTACATACTAGTGATAGGATAGTAGTTAATAAAGATAGACCGTGAATATATAAGAATTAATAGCCATCCTTCTTTGCTCTGCTGTAACAGAAATCAATTGTATATATTGTATATATACCTCTGCTGCTGTAACAAAAAATATATGAAATAAGATTCTTCCTTCTCTTTGTTTCTTCATGGTATCAGGGAGGTTCTTAATACCCTGTTGATTGTTTAAGAATCCTATGAAAGACCCGTTCAAAATGAATAGTGTTGATGGCACAAATATATCCTGCAATATGCAAGAAGGAAAGTCAAATTGTAATCAACGTTTAGGCTCAATATTGCTAAATGAATTTAACTATTTCCCTTGATCAAGAGCTATGACAATTGCTTTTGGTAGAAGATCCAAACCTAGCTATGTGAATAGCCATATTAGTCCTCTTAAATCTCCTTCACAAGCTTATGAAGCTTGGCAATGTAAGGACCAACTTGTTATATCTTGGTTATTTAACTCTATCAAAAATCGTATTGCTGAAATATTCAGCTACTTAGAGTTATCTTTGAAACTATGGGAAGCGGTAAAAGAAATGTATAGAAATCAGAACAATATAGTTCGAATATTTCAAATCAATAGAAATCTTGTTAATCTGCAACAAGATCTATGTTCAATTGCTTGGAATCCTGAAAGGTACGTGGAGTGAAGATACATTATATCTCCCTACACAGTTGATGCAACATAATTAAGGAAACGTGAACATGAGGACTTTGCAATTTATGTTGGAGTGGGAATCTGTTGTCGTCCTTCAATAAAATGCCATAAACTCTTGATGACATGGTCATGTGGATCAGAATTTAGAGGTGATAAACTGTTCAGGTGCAAAGATTTTGAGTTGATTCTTAGCTGATATTTTGCTAGATATATTGATGGATCTTCCCACCAGCAGTTGCCGTTGGGATGTATTTCAATGTGCCGGTATTATCTAATTATGATGCTTCCATACAAGATTTTATCTAATCGTTTTCAGGGGCGGTATCAGTTCATTGGAGCATATCTATTTATGTTTTATTTTCGGTGTGATTGAGATGGATAAGCCCGACAAACCACACAACTTTGAACCCCAGATATACAATACGGAGAGAGGAGCTCGTGACAGGTTAATATATGACTACAACACCATGAGCATAAGGGACTTCAATGAGAAATATGGAGGCCTCTGGGATTTCACCATGAAGAGGGAAGACATGATTTCACCTTGGCAAGTAAGTGACATTGTTGAAAGGTATATGCCTTATTCCACCTTTTCTCTTCTCTGTAGTTGTTGATTGAAAATGAGCCCGTTTTCTAGAATTCAAAAATTTTGCACTGCCTGTATTAGATTATTGTTGCTGTAGCTCGAGATGTTTCTGTATGGAAAAGGTTCCATGTTAACTGGTTATAGTTCTTAAGGGGTCATGATGATCATCGGCGTTTTGAGCAGTAGAAGAGTAGGAAGTCAAAGAAGAGTGACTTTGGCGTCTCATGACTTAGATTCCACCACCATTTTCTCTCGAAGGCCAGTTAACTAGGCATTTTTATGTTTTTTTTTTTTAATTAATGTGGATATTTGAATCAGCTTACATGTATTTTGATTAATCTTACAGGTTCTAAAGTTAACGATCATGTAAACTTCTAGTGGCTATGAGGTTTGTGAAATTCGAACTAGTAACCTTTAGAGAACAAATTTAAGGTATGACCAGTTAAGCTATACCTTTCATGATTATTTTTATATTATCTTTATTATTTTTAATTATTATTTTCATGGTTTGTCTTTTGGAATTAGCCAATCACGAATAATTTGTTTGTTTTAGTCATCCTTGGTGGAGCAGCATTAAAATCACCCAAGAAGGGCACCTCTGTCACCCGGTCATGCTGCCTATGGATTAGATAGTTTTTTGTATTGTTATATCTGTGTTTTTTAAAATATTTTTTTGATTGAAAATATATTTAAATAATTTTTTTTATTTTTTAAAATTTATTAATATCAATACATTAAAAGAATTTTTAAAAAATAAAATAATCAATTTAAAAAAATAAAAAAACACAAAGACAAACTTGTGTCATTCTAGAAAATTACCTGACCTCATTTTCAACCTGAACACTGTTTTTTATTTTTAATTGCAACTATGAGCTTTTTTTATGTGTAACCTTTGTCCTCGTTCATCTTTAATGAAATTCTCGCTTTCATGGTTGGGGGAATAAAAAAATATTTGGAGAAATAATACAGTTTAATAAATTACAAAATATTTATCTTTAATGAAATTCTCGCTTTCATGGTTGGGAAATAAAAAAATATTTAAAAAAATAATATAGTTTAATAAATCACAAAATGTTTAGTGAGTCACATATAATATATGTGATTCACGAGTTATAAGTGTTATTTGCAACTCTTTCAAATTACAAATTTGATTGGACACAAATTTAATAAGGAGAGAAAGGGAAAAAAAAAGAAGAAAAAAGATCCTGAAGATACAGTAAAACTTCAATGATGACATCACCAGTATCGTTGAAAAGATCACGATGAGATGAATCTAGCGATACCAAAAAAGGTCATCAACGATGATCGAAGTGAATCACACGAGTAACCCGAAGTCAAGTGAGCTTTAACACCTTTGGACGGCTAGTGTGACCCACTTTATTCACTGTTTGTGACCTTCTTAAGTACTGTTAGATTTGTCTTTTTAAGATCTTTCCAATGGTATTGATGGTATAGACATCGGAGTTTCGGTGAGCCTCCAAGATCTTTTTATTTTATTATATCTTCTCTCTCATATCTCTTCACAAATTACAAGGAGGAGAAATGAGAGAAAAAAAACAAAAAAATAATCCTGAAATCAAACCGAGTTAGATTTATCTATCTTGACCAATATTTATTTTTTTCAGGAAACTTTGAGGCATCAAACAACTACCATCAAGCTCATCTCATAGAACTCATGAACAAAAAGAAATCCATTTTAGTGGTTGAAAATGACTTAAATAGTAAAAAAAAATTTATTGTTGGAATTTGATAATCTTTTTCTTTCTTTTCTTCTAACAAGAGATTGAAAAATAACATAAATAAATCTTTATATCAAAATTAACTTAAAAAAAATTTAAAGGAACTAAATAGAATTCTAGCTCCTCACAAACTAGATGGCAACTGTAGTAGTTGTTTTCATCCAGGGAATTAATGATGCTGGCCTGCTGGTGCTTGACTGCTTGCTACCCTGTGCTATCTCTCCCACACGGCAAGAGTTATTATGACGTCAACATTTACAGTAGAAGCCAGCGTCATCTCAGAATTTAAGACTCTAGACTCACCAATTGGTTGCTGCCAGCCAATCAGCAACCACGTGATCCTCGTCCTTTCGACACTTTGAACATCAGCAGCCTCGTAATAGTGCCATGTCTCGTTTGAAAACAGTTTGGCCATTTTACGCCCACGTCTGTGCACCTTGCAGTTTGAAAACGGATCTGGATTTTTTAGAGTTTGTGGACCTAGACCGATTGAAAACTAGCTTCAAGTCTGTTCCTTGTGCGCTCCCTTCTTTCTGGTTTCTGTTCGAATCTGAAACATGAACATTTCAAAGTTTGATACGATATCTGACGCCGACGGAAGAAAAATATATAAAGACTTTGAAATATTATTTTAATCGTAAAAATAGTTGAATTTATGTGAATATGTATGATGGGTTTTATTAAAGATCAAAATGAATGATTCGGATGAGTTTTTTTTTTTTAATTATAATCTTCTTGTTTATTAAAATTAGTTGATTGTATTTCTTTTAAATTCGACGAAGTATTTATTATTCATCTAATTTTAAATAATAAGATATAATATTAGCTTGAAAACCCCATTGAAGCTGACTGAAAGTCCACGAAGGTGGGATCCAGCAGGTGACTGAAAACCCCGTTGGACCCCTTTCATTGATGGAAGAAGAGAAAAACGTGACCATATTATTGACTAGCTGACTAATATCACCTCGACCTTGAAACCATAGACATCTTTACCTTCTTCTTTAAAACAAAACATTGCAAAGCAGAAAAGCAGAACTATCAAGAGCCAAAATGAGACATCCCGTTTAGTCTCTTCTCTCCTCTTCTTTCTCTCTTACAGTAATATCCTCCACCATTTGCAAGCCCAGCCAAGCACTCAAGGGTTCACCTGCCCAGCGAACCAGAGTTCCTTTCCATGTCAAACCTATGCCTTCTACCGAGCCTCAGCTCCGAACTTCCTTGACCTTGCCTCAATCGGTGACCTTTTCTCGGTTAGCCGCCTTATGATATCAAAACCAAGTAACATCTCCTCTCCAACCTCACCTCTCATCCCCAATCAACCCCTCTTTGTCCCTTTAT
>Ga0307515_10025969_pt1 | contig 10105 bp, 5 predicted proteins | sample 17_EM_MG_FD_194513 | JGI IMG/M metagenome (GOLD analysis project Ga0307515, IMG submission 194513) | Populus trichocarpa ectomycorrhiza microbial communities from riparian zone in the Pacific Northwest, United States - 17_EM | ecosystem: Host-associated > Plants > Roots > Unclassified | place...
AAACATGTATAATAGGTGCCTCTTCATGATTGATATCTAAATTAATGACATGATCATCGACACTAGTACTTGATGAAGTAGCAATATTCTTATTGAATTTAGAACCTTTTCCATTGAAACATCGTATCTAAAAAGAAATGATTGACACAATACATATAAATAAATAGCCATATTCTCATGTCCATACTAACATGAACTAAGAGAGAAGAAACATACACATTGTTTGCACAAAGATAGAGACTTGACCATTATAACAAAAGTATTATGCTTGATAGGGATAAAGAAGCCATCTTGAAATAATAGCACAACATAATTGTTTATTATTAACAATTAACTTAATATATGTTTGTAAAAAGGTATCAAAGATCACATATCAATTGGAGCAAGCCATTAATTAAAGAACACCTTATGTGATCCACGCTAAGTGATGCGATCCTAGCTACAATATCAAACTATCCATTAGGAGTGTTTGTTAGGTCTATTGTAAGGCCTAAAACAAAGTGGATCCGAGAGGAGTTGAATGGATTAAGTAAAGAGGATTGAGTTAAAAAGGTTCAAATATGATAGTATGGACTTTTGTCTACTTTTCAGGTCAAATATGCTAGTCTGGACCATGTTCTTATCATCAAATGAAAGATAAGGAGAATAATTAAAATCTTTTGCTTGGAATTCCTTGATGAAGCACTCCACTCTGCATGACTTCCTTTCGCAGCATGACTTCTTTCTAGTTCTCTCTTTCTTGCCCCCATCATTTGTTTTTCCAGATTTAGTCATATTCTCTTCCTTGATCTCCTCCCTCTTTCTTTTTTTTGATCCAAAATCTCATTTTATTTGTTTCCTAATATTTTCTTCAAAACAAGTAGATTTTGAATCCTAACTTTTAACCCTATTTTCTCCATTAAATTGATTTGTTTTGAGAAATTGAAAACCATCAAAGTTGTATATCTCCCTCTAAGATTTCACCTACCACTAAGATCTCTTAATTTGGGTATTTTAAAGGAAAGTTATGCCAAATTTACCGAGACATGCTTCTAAAATTTATGGTTACGAAAGTTCACTTTCCTCCCATCACACTCGACATGAAATACAGGACCTCCAAAAATTAAAGAAAAATATGGAGTCATCACTTAATTTTTTAAAGGAGACTAAGAATTTTAAAAAATAAATTTGTTCTAGAGATTTAAGGGGTTGGTTATGTTTAAGATAAGATAAAAATAACCCATACCGCATCCTTTCCAAGGAAAACTTACCTTTGCTATATGTTTTCAACTAAATTTATTTTACGTATATCATTAAGCTTTCAAATTATTTTCCAAAATTATTCATAAGTTATTTGTTATTGGAGGATGTTCATCGAGTCTAACAAGTAGTTTTTTTATTTTTTATTTTTATATGATCAAAAGTTTAATATATATTTATTAACCCTTTTATTATTATCTTATTTTAAAAACACTAAGTTGAACAAATACCAAGTTTAAGCCTTGACAATCCCTATATGGTAGAGACTCATGGCCTCATTATTGTCCTCGTTTTTATCTTAAAAGCATTGTGTCATGTCTACATCGGACCCTAAAACTAGGAAACATGTATACTTAACCATTATGAACATTATGCAAACTTGCGAAAACTCATTGACGCAATATTGAACTTGTTTAATAGTTGAAAATGTTGTGTTAGGCTTATGTTGGCCGCTAAAAACTAAGAGACACATCAACCTAGCTATTAAAGTCTAATTTTTATGAAAAATACATCTGAAGTTTTTATAGTCGAGACATAGTTTTTATTCTTTTTTCAAAAATAAACACACACACACACATATATATATATATATAAAAGACAAAGATGCTAAATGTAGATAACACTAATATTAAAAGAATAAAAGTAAAAAAAATAAAAATAAAATAAAAATGCATGAGTAAATAGTGGCCATGCAAATGTTAACGGGAAATAAAAGAAATGATAGGAGGCTTACCTTGAGGCTATTTCCAGGTGAGGAGTGTTGTTATGGTTGTTGCTGCTAGTGGAGATAATGGTTGTGCTGGCGGTGAAGAGTGGTTTTCTCACTCTCGGTTGTTTCTCCCTCTATTTATTGGTTCTCTTTGTTTCTCATCGAGTTAGCTTTTCTTTCTTTCTTTTTTCATTCTTTTCTTCCCCCCTTGCTACCTCATGGTTAACAATACCTGCACTTCAAGCTTAAAACACTCTCTCTCTCTCTCTCTCTCTTAAAATTAAAATCAATACTTAAAGCTATCTAAAAAATAAACACACTGATGATGATGTTGACAAGCAAGTCGAATTGAATGTAAAGTGGAAATCTTGACAAAATGTTGTAGTCTTCATAAAAAGTACATGCAGTACAAAACGAGAGGTGAATGTTTGAGATTGTTATAATTTTTAATTTTATATAATTTTTAAAAGTATATTTAATTTAAAAAAATATTAAATTAATATTTTTTAATAATTTTTTATAAAACATATTTTTAAAAATAATTTACATCACAACACTAAACACATAAATATTTATCATAGTAACAAGAAGTGATAATATTTGATGTAAAAACGGTTGAATGTATCTGTCATGTTTCGAGAAGTGCCCATGATTATATCATTATGATCCCAAAAAGAAATGTATTAAAATATTAGGCTCCAATTGTTTCTATAGTTAGGTTACATTTTGTTAGAGTCATGTATTTGAAAAAGTATGTAGTTAATTAATTAATATATATATATATATATATATATATATATATATTTTACTAAAAAATTCTTTTAAAATTTTAATTAAAATATAATATAATTTATAACTTTTTTTTTAAATGTATTTTTTTAAATCACATATCTATTACAAAGAAAGATCATTTCAAACATCTCAACTTTTGCAAGAATATTAAATTCTACGCTTCGAATGTCATGTCTATGCCGATTTACTCGGGTATTTTTTTGTGCATGGAAAATTTCATAATTGCCCTCTAATTTATTAAGACATTAAATTTATTATTTATTTTTTTGATTTTTAATTTTGATTTTTGGTTATTTTATAAAATTTTGAGTTATTTTTAATTTTATCATTCAATCTCAATTTAAAATATATATATTTTTTCAATTTAGTTCTCATTTTTTTTTATAGTTTTATTTTTTGAGTCCTTTTATTGAATTGAATTTTCTTTTCAATTTCACCTTTCAATCAAAAATAAAATTTATTTTTTATTTTAATTTTAATCCTCATTCTTTTAATTATTATTTTTTTAATTTTTTTTATTATGGTAGCTATCGTCGTTGGTAGAGTTATGGCTAGTGGATCAACTGAGGAGAATAGAGGCAATAACAGTACAACTGGTGATTATAGAGGTGGCAATAAAGGTGAGATCGAAGAAGAAAAGAAGAATAAAAAGAAAGAAAAATAAGGGAAGAAAGAGAAATAATGATTTGTATCCTAATCACAAAACAACATTTGTTAAAAAAAAAAAAGTCAAGTTTCACCCGAGTTACACTAAATCACCTAAATTCTTGATTGACTTGACATGTCACTCGGGTTTGACTGAGCCAATTGTAACTTCAGTTTTGTTCTTTTTAAAACCTGACCTTCTGGATTATCTAGATCCTGGGTCAACCTTTCAAGACAGGTTAGGTTTTGAAAAATAATATAATAATTAATTATTAGTTTATAGAGGCTGATAAATAAATAAAATATATAGTTTATTGAGTTTCCAAAACAAAATAATAGCATCTTGTGGTCATCAACCAAAACTATTACTGTTTGGAAAAACACTGTTCATGTAGATTAATAAGTACTATTTATTGAAACAAAGTAATGATAGTTTTGCTATAAAAGAATGTGAACTAGTAATGCTTGTGCTAGGGTATCGATGGCACTGGCGCCATTTGGATGGCATTTCTCAGCGACCAAACACTAGCTTTTGATGTATCATTGAAATATAGTAATATCCTTTTTTTTAAGAGTGACACGTGGTGTCATTGATTAGGCGATGCGATGTTGAGGACTTTTTTTTCTTCTCATACCACTATATTCTTTACTCCACTTGAAAATCGTGTTGGCCATGTGAAATTTTATAGTTATCAAATTTATTATTTATTTTTTTTATTTTTAATTTTGATTTTTGGTTGTTTTATGAAATTTTAAGTTATTTTTAATTTTATCCTTCAATCTCAATTTGAGATATATTATTTTTTTTTAAAAAATTAGTTCTTATTTTTTGATAGTTTTATTTTTTGAGTTCTTCTGTTAAATTGATTTTTTTTTAATTTCACTTTTCAATCAAAAATAAAATTTATTTTTTATTTTAATCCATTAGTTGTTGTCAAACTATTTAGTGCTAAGAATTCGAAAGTCAAGTACCCTGCAACATGGAAGAACTCTGAAGAGACACATCAGTGACATGTATGTTCTGCTTTATATATTACCAAAGTCGTTACAAGAGAAAAGAGAAATAGCTTAATATCTATTTGTTACAAGAGATACAAAACAAAATACAGTACGAGACATGTATGTTCTTGCAAAGTCGTTACAAGAGAGAAGAGAAAGAGCTTATCTATTTGTTATAAGAGATACAAATTAGAAAAGAAAACAAAATACTGATTTTGCATTTGAAACTATTAATCTAAAGGACCAAAAACATTGGGTAAGAACAGAACAGACTTGGAATGTGATGATGATTATGAAAAATACAGTAAGTTCTTTCAGCGTCATTGCCAGGATGAATGTAAATGCTAAACCCATGAAATGAAGGGAGTAAAAAATACAAGATGTCCCCTTCTTCATGCTTGATGTTACATCACTGGTACGACCTAATGATATCTGACAAAGGATTATAGCGGCGATGAGGGAGAAATTCATAGCTAGCATGTCAAAAAAAATATAAGCTCTCATCAGATTTTTTGAACGACCACTGTTAGGATCACGACATGATCCAGGCACAGTGATAGCACCAGCGAAGGTTACTCCAGCTACCAGTACTGCCACCACGAGAAGATTCCCTACCGCTCTGCTCAGTTCCTCCGTCGTTAACGTCGTTCTTGGTAAATCATAGTTAAGATTGTTGTACGACTCAGTCTCATCACCTGCCTCCACCAAAACTTTTAATACCTCACGCTGAACAACAAAGTGTTAATTAGAAAATATATGGTATACAAATTATATAAAGCATCATGACAATGTTAGCTTAATGTCCCATAATAACGAAGAAGTAATTCATCGCTATCTATTTAGTAGATCGGTGAGATATTCCATATTTTTGAGCAAGTAAAGAACTTTATATCCTTTTTGGATTAATCAAATTTAAGGTAATTAAAAGAAATCTACCATTCCCTTTTCTATAAAGTTGCAACATGGACAAAATGTGGATGTGAAAGTTTTTGCTATACTAGAATATATTTACTTCAATCACCTGATTTGCTTCTTATGTGGACCAAAGCAACTAGAATATAATTTGACTTGGATGCCACCTAAAGTGAAATGTGAATGGTTCTTTAAATGGCTAACCAAAACCCTCTGGTATTGATGGATTTTTAAGAGATCATGAAAGAAATTTTTTATATGGTTTCTTTTATTCGACAGGTATAAAAGAATTAAATTCTTGTAGTATCTTGTTTTGTGAACTTTACACATATTCTTAGTAATCATGTCACACAGATCATTTGGCAAAGCAAGGAATGCATAGAGAAGCGAATTTAGTTACATGGTTTTTGTTTTTATTAATTTCAAAGTTTGGTTTATGTTATGGCTTTTTTGTGGGTTAATAGGACATTTATTTTTATTTTTTTATTTTTTAAATTGTTCTTCTTTATCTCTCTATACAACCATTATCTTATTGGCTATAAGAAATTTTAATGAAGTTCTCGTCTTTTATATAAAAAAAAAAAGGTAATTAAAAGAAATTCACCCGACCTTCCACCTGTTGTTCAACTAAATCTGAAGAACTAGAGCCAAAATAAAATCTTTATGTAACCCATTTGTTAAAGTATCGCTTAAATGTAATACTTGAATCTTTTTTTTTTAAACAAAAAAGAACAAATGTCCGAGGAAAACTTTTCCAGATTGTTTGTTTAGTCCAACAGTTGTATTGTTCTTTGATAGTGAAGAATTAATGTTTTAACAACTCAAGGACTTAATATTTCTCTTAAAAAACTAAAGCTGCATAAATCATCAAGTCAAATTCGATTGGTTTGACTCTTTAGGTTAAGTACGATATCTGAGGTGAGTTGACACTTGAGGTATATGGACAAAACTAGAGAGTATTTATGCTTCTTTTGAAGTTAGATTTGTACTCTTGAGGGATGGATGAAGGAATGGATGTACACAACTATCTTTCAAGAGTAAACAGGTTGACAACACAAGTAGTCAATATTTTTCATGAAAAAATATTGAGGATACAGAGCGAAACCTCATGTTTAAATGATGTTACTATAATCTTACTGGAGAATGAAAGGTTTTGAAAGTAGAAAACAATGTCAAAAGGTAACGAGGCATTGGCGATGGGAGCAAAGATGTTCTCATGGATCATGAATGTAATAAGGTTTTGAAAAATTCATGGATTGTAGATTTTGCATACTCCTTTCATATTTATTTAGAGAAAGAATGTTTTAATACTTAAAAAGAATATGGAGATTCTATAGCTAAATGATAATAAAATCTAAGTTGCTATAATTGATAATGTTAAAATTAAGATATATAATGGAGCAATGAAATCCTTTGTGATGTTAGGCACGTTCTAAGATTTGTGTGTTTGAGTGTGTGTCAGCGATTGTTTTTTTAAAGTATTTTTCATTATAAAACACATTAAAATAATATTTTTTTATTTATTTTTAAAAATTATTTTTGACATCAACTCTAAAAATATAAAACATATATTAATTTAAAATAAAATATTAATTAATTTTTTTAAAAAAAGCTTTTCAAATTGCAATTTCAAACTTAAAAAAGAAAGTTCGATGTGGTGCGTTCTTGGAGATTAATAATAATTTATATAAGTTGATATAAAGTGCAGTTTAAGTCGAAGCATAAGATAAAGTGCAGTTTCAGTGAAACCGAAAATCTTACCATTTTGCGAACTTCTACATCCTGCGATTTGTTCCATACATCCTCATGCTTGGTATCGATTAGCTTGTTCTGAGCAAGGACAAGCAAAGACAGTATTAATTTCTAAGTATACATTCGAAACTGAATTTGAATGTATTTTCTTGCAATCAATTTTTGTAATGTTAAAGGTTGCCTTCTCATTTTCATTTTTTGCAAGTATATCAGCATATAAGCATACCATTCCATCTGACTTTGGTGCTTCAAAGCGTCCGCCTTGCAATAGTTTCGCAACAACACCAGATGGTTTCAACTTTTCATTATTAACAATCCTTTTATCCACCCGCTTGTCACTCACTAGTGCCTGCACTATCTCAGAACGGCCATACATTGCAGCCAAGTGCAAAGGTGTATTTCCATCGTAATCCTTCTCATTTATAAGTGCTTCCAGATCTCGATTTCTCAATATTTCATCCACTATTTTCATCTGTCCACTCTCCGCTGAAACATGAAGAATATTCTGTCCTTTTTCGTTGAGAAAATCCATTGGATCGAACCAATAAATAAGTAGTTCGCGTACTACTTCAAGATGGCCCTTCTGGCATGCAACATGGATAGGTAAGTTGCCTTCTTCGTTTCTTTGTGATGCGGCAACAGGACATCGACTAAACAGGAGTCTTCTGCAAAACGGAAGCCCATGGAAGCTGCATCATGCAGAGGGGTGTTTCCTTTATTATTCTTCATCCTCAGCAAGCTAGCAAGTTCAAGTGTTCTATGATGAATTTCCACATGATTGACGAGAATTTGAATTGTGTCACACTGTCCAGCCCTGGCAGCCAGATGAAGCGCATTATCACCCAGGAAATTTTTCCTGGTGATTAGGAGGGGGAAGTGATGACACAGTAGCTGTGTCACACCTTCGCTTCCATGGCTTGCTGCCACATGAAGCAGTGAATTTCCAGAGGCAGCAACATGTTTGAAAATGATATCGAGCACTTCCTCTGATGAAGCATGTTCCAGTTTATCGAACAAGGCATTGAAGTTGTTTTCCTTTGCACAGGAATAAACCTCCTTCTCCAGTATTTTGTTTGGCTCAGAAAAACCATAATCTGCAATCGGATCTGGGAATTTAACTGCCTTCCATCGTTCAAGCTCCTCATTTACCGGGCTCGGCATATCTATTTGTAATTGCATAGAGAGTTGCAACGTGCTGGAAGATTGTATAATGTCGGTTGAGTGCTCCATCTCTTCTTGAGTGACTTAACTTTGCTGCGGTTGTATCTGTGGTAATTACATGTCTTGTTATTTGGCCAAGCAAACTAAAGAATTCATAGAAAACATGCATGCAAGAAATATGCTAATTAAAGTATTAGTGAGAGAAAACGTACATTAGCTACATAATTTCTCGAAATACAATTATTCTCGAAATACAATTATTTAGGAGCATAATGTCAAAATTAAGCTGTTAACGCGTTGTCGATTTTTTCAAGTCAAAGTCTTTTTTTTTTATATCTACATCCAAAAATAACTAAGGGTTTGTGTATTGTATTTATAAATAAAATAATATTTTATGACTTTTAATATATTTTTTAATAGTATTATATAAATTAATAAATTATATGCACAAATATATCAAATTAATATAATTGTTTTTAGCCGCAAACAACTGATGCCAGTTTGTTAAGAAGAATTTGAATAGAATCTTAAAAAATAATTCTCATAATATATAAATGAGAAAATAATACATAGATAAAAGTCAATTCTCTCCATAATAAAGATCATTCTCAAAATGCACACTCCAAACACACTAAAGCAAAATGAAAGGTTTAATCATCATACAATCATAGACAAAAAAAAAAAAAAAAGAAGTCAGACTAATCATCATACGAAGACGTTTCGGGTATTTTTCATGCACTTTCGATGAATCGCAAAACAAAAAAAAAATTCCGAACAAATTTAAACTGAAATATTGACACCAAAAAAGAAAAAAGAAAAAAAAACCACCGAACCATTACACTAATCATGAGATTCCATGTTGAAATGAAAAGGAAAGAATATATAAGAAATTAAATCAATTCTGAAGGAGAAACATATATATGTGTACGTGAAGGGAGATGACGAAGAAGACCAGTTTCCTGCATGCACAAGTACTTTCCCTCCTAATAATTAGACAGGATTAAGAGAGTTGTGCATACCGAGAGGTTTCTGAAGCTCTAAGAAACAAACTCCTTAGGTAATTAGGTTTCTTTGCTTTTCTCTTTTCTATTTAAAAGAGACTGATGAACGAGCAACACATTGGTATCCAAGGTGGAGTGTTGTTTTAATAATACTTTGATCATATCAAGCTTTAAATTTGACAAGCTTTTCCCTCTGAGATAGTACGTACTTTATTCTTTCAGCATCTTTCTTTTCTTTTAAATAGAGACTGTGATGAACGAGCAACACATTGGCATCCAAGGTGGAGTGAGCAGGTTGTTTTAACAATACTTTTATCAGATCAAGCTTTAAATTTGAGTAAAAAATTCACAGGGTTGATATTTTTAAAATACATGTATTATCATGGTGAGGATATATAATTGTGATTTGCTCATTTATCGTGTGTTTGTTGATCTACTTTGCTAGTGATATATAGACTAAGTTTATCCAATGATTTTTCATATTTAAGACATAAAGAATATGATATAATATTAACTGATGTATAAACTTTGTTCAAAGATATCTCCAAGACTCCAACGGTATAAAAAAGTTCATCATTTCAGGAAGAAGTTATATTATGCTGTGACCCGAGTCTATTCTAGCGTCGAAGATGCTTTTTTTTTTTTTTTATTCAACGATAAAAATATTTTTTAAGTAAGCTTAAAAGAAGCTAGTATACTGCAAGGTGAGGAAAAAAAAACATTGCATAAAATGATATAATTGTATAAATTTTCATTAGACTGGAAGCTGAGCTACAAATTCAAAATCCATTCAAGATCAAGAGTAAAACAATTGAGTATTTTCTTCTTTTCATGTGTACGTTAATGTTTTTATGTTAGAAAGGAAAAAAAAAAATAATTTAAAATCTTACACACA
>Ga0307515_10025970_pt1 | contig 10105 bp, 2 predicted proteins | sample 17_EM_MG_FD_194513 | JGI IMG/M metagenome (GOLD analysis project Ga0307515, IMG submission 194513) | Populus trichocarpa ectomycorrhiza microbial communities from riparian zone in the Pacific Northwest, United States - 17_EM | ecosystem: Host-associated > Plants > Roots > Unclassified | place...
CTCCTTAGAGGTAGTTAAAGTTATTATAAATAATAATAGTATTAGAAGCTGCACCTATTAAGCGGATTTTTACCTATATATAGGTTAGTATATACCTATACCACGGAGATTATAGGCTAAATCTTAATTCCTAGGCTATCAGCTCCTTCTGCTAGTTTAAAGTAGTATAACTATTAATTAATCCAAGCCTATAAAGCATAGAAAGCACACGGCGCTTAATGCCGTTGGCTTAGAGATATATCCCTAGCAGCTATAGGATATAGTTTACGGAGTTTTGTAAAAGGCTAAATATAAGCGTAGAAGCTATTAAAACCGCACGGCCTTTATATAGAGAACATTTACGTTAACCCTCTTAATATACTGTAATTACATACTCTAGTATAGGTGCGTAAGTCTTTACGGCTTAATAGCACTGCCTAAGGTTAAGCTGCTTAATATCCGCATATTAGTTAAAGCTGCTAAATAGTAACTGTTAGGCCATAGAGACGCACTGGCCATAACCGGCTTAGCGCAGGCGAGGCACAGGCGAGGCGCCTACAAAACGTAGTCGCCCCGCATTAGAGAATAGCAGAATTTAGTTCTACAGTTCTACTCCATTAAGAACCAGAAACTCTTTGCATCCCACTACTATTATTATATTACTATATGCCCTAAGGACCTTGGCGTCCTAATAGTACTAAATTCTCATCCCTTTTTAGGGGTAGTGGCCCGACAATACAGCGGTCTACTAAGGCCACGACTACATAGCGGTAACCCTCTGTTAAGAAGACGACCTATATTTATTAACTATATCGCAGCCTATTAACCTAATGGCGAGACGCGGGCGTACTAGCGCAGTGCATACTACCGAGCCTAGGGATCGGCCCTAAAATAATATAGGTAAACCTATATTGTCCCGGATAGAACCGGAAGCTATAAATAAAGGGGATATATAGGAAAAAATATAACGGCTAGAAAACGAGAAGCTACAACTCCTAGAGTAAAGAAAACTATACTTGCTTAGGGAAGAGGTAGAAGTACTAAGACGGCGTTAATATAGTAAGGCGACGTTGACTCCCATTCTTAACCCAGATCTACAACCTTAAACTATCCTATTAGAGTACTTAGATAGTAGCTAGATGCGTCTAAACCTTAAGCGGAAGGCTACTAATATAATAGGCGCTCTGTTAAAACGGGCCGTTAAAATGGAGAAGATTGCTCTGTATTATAGTAAGACTATATAAGAGCACTAAGACTTCCGTAATAGCTTAAAGCTAGCGTTCCGCCTAAAGTATAACGGCTTTGCGGATAAGAATACTAAAGTCGCGTTTACTATGCAATATATAAAGGGGACCAACTAAACCCTTTAGCTGTAGTACGAAGATGACTACCTAGATATACAGTTTACCTAGGAGGAGCTAATAGAATTCCTAATTAACTAAATTAAAAGTCCTATTAATTGAGAACTCTATATAGCCCTAATATATATAAGGGCAATATAATAAACCGATTAACCTATAAACGAGTTTGCTGCTTACCTAACCTCCTTAAAAGTATAAATTAATCCTTCCTATAATGTAAAGCATCTAATAATATACCTGTTTGCGAAGCAACGGCTAGAGCTACAGCTTGCGGTTACTAACTATTAGGAGTTTCTATAAACTTAAGATTAGCTAGTTTCCTTAGCTACCCTATTAGAGGAAAACTAGAAGAGCGTGAGCGCCCCATAGGCTAGAAGCAATAGGCGCGCCGCAAACTTAAATATAAAGACTACCCTATTAGGTAACTTAGGGAAAGCGGACTCTAAAACCACCGCTAGCAATATAATAGCGGGGCAAAGTAGTACTGCTGGGGGTTCAACCCAACCCAAGGGGAACTATAAAAATTGTAGTAAGCTAGGATATTAGTGGCGACAGTACCCGGAGCTACGACAGTACTAGCTGTAGTTAAGCAGCGTAAACGCTATCTTAACGCTAGGAAAAGGCAGGCGCCCTTAGAGCCCCTTATACCTATAGGGCGTAAGCTACTACTAGATTATAAGGAAGCTATTACTGTTTTAGGAGAAGTCCTATCTAAGCAAACCTAGAAGGAGACCTTAGTAATGCTTAATCTCAGCGCTAAAGTAAATATAATTAATTAGTAATTCGTAATAAAGTATAACTTTAAGACACTAGACGTAGAATTACCTACCTACTCCTAGTTAAATAAAACTTAGGTATATTGCTATAAAGCCTATAAGGTACTATTAAGAATAAAGGATAGCTAGGGTAGAATAAGGGAAGTAGCCCTTATCTGCTATAGAATGGCTAACGCATCCCCCACTATTACCCTAGGTATACTAGGGTTAAAGAAGGCCCGACTTCTTATTAACTATAAGGCGAAGGCGTAGCAATAGAAGCTAGACGGCTCGTCCCTATTACTATAAACCCTTAATGGTTTCGCGGAGTCTCTCTAAAGGGAATCTAGGGTCTTCGCCCTAGTAATTACTAGATTAATGCCTAGTAAATAAAACGACGGCAGCTTACTAGTCCTTCCCCCACAGTTAAAAGAAGCTAGCAATATCTTCTTATATAAGGAAGCAGGAAAGCTACCCCAATATCACTAGGGCGACTATACTATTAACCTAGAAGAGGGATAGGAGGTCCTATATAGACCGCTCTATAATCTTTTAGTTAAGGAGCTAGAGGTACTAAGGGAGTACTTAGACAACGCCTTAGCTAAAGGTTGGATCTAACTAAGTACTAGTCCTATAGGGGCACTTATCCTATTTATACCTAAAAAGGATAAAAAGCTGTAGCTCTATATAGACTATAGAGGCCTTAATAAGGTAATAATTAAGAATTGTCTCGCACTACCATTAATTAGTAAGACCTTAGACCGCTTAGTAGGTTCTAAAATCTTTACTAAGTTAGACCTAACGAATGCGTACTACCGCCTTTGTATCCGTTAGGGCGATAAGTAAAAGACGGCGTTCTATACGCATTACAGCCACTTTAAGTATTTAGTTTTGCCTTTTAGGTTAACTAACGGACCAGCGACCTTTTAGGGCTATATTAATTAAGCCTTATTAGGACTAGTAAACGTCTTCTATATAGTCTACCTTAATAATATTTTAATTTTCTCTAAAAATCCAGAGGAACACTAGTGCTATATACTAGAAGTACTACGTAGGTTGCGGTAATATCAACTATATACAAACCTTAAGAAGTACAGGTTTGGCGTATAAGAGGTTAAGTTCCTAAAATATATTATTAGTCCTAAAGGCGTAGCGATAGATCCTAGTTAGGTAGAAGCTATTACTAAGTAGGAGAGCCCTTAATCCTATAGGGATGTCTAGGTCTTTTTAGGTTTTGCTAACTTCTATCACCGGTTTATCTATAAGTACTCTGCTATTGCGAAGCCTATTACTAATTTCCTTAAAAGAGTAAAGAACGGCCGTAAAGCTGGGCCTCTTAGTTGGCCCAAAGAGGCGGAGTAGGCAATACGCCGGCTCTACAACGCCTTTATAACGGCGCCGCTTCTACGACACTATACGCTGGGCTTACTAACCCGGTTAGAGACTAATGCCTCTATATAAGGCCTAGCAGCAATTATATTATAGCTATTTAAAGACAGCCTTTAGTATCTAATAGCCTTCTAGTCTAGGAAGCTTGCGCTAGTAAAGTGTAATTATAAAACCCATAATTAGGAGCTACTAGCTATCGTAAAGGCTTTTAAGCATTGGAGACACTATATTAAGGGGCTATTAAGCCGCCTAGAAGTGCTTATAGACTATAATAATCTAAAGGGTTTTATAAAAGTAAAAGCCCTTAATAGACGGTAAGCTAGATGGGCTATAGCATTAGCTGCCTATGACTTTGTTATTAAGTATAGGGCAAGAAAAATAAACCCTATAGACGCGCCGTTAAGGCAACCCCTAGGCATAGGGGGTCCGCCAAAAAAAGACACTATACTACTATTGCTCTAAAGGACTTTAGGAATGCAGGGCCACCAACCTAAAGTAAAAGTCCTATTAGGTGTATAAGAAAGCGAGCCTTCTACAAAGGTGTTATTTCTACGGCTATAAGCCGGCAACCTAATGGCGGTACGCCTAAGCTATATAGTATTACGGTTCGACTAGGTAACCTATATATATACTATTAAGCAGCGCGTAATAAGGACCTAGGTTAGAGAAGTAAGTACTTAAGAGAGTGCTTACGAGTCCAGTACGGAAATAGTTGTTAAGCTTATTAAAGGACTTTAGACTAAAGATAACTTTATACTATAAAAGCGCAGCAACAGCGTAGATACTGTAAGACGCCATTAACGCGCCTACTTAAAGCTAGTGTAGTAGTTTAATTCCGCTGGACTACTTTATTACCGCAAGAGGTTATATATACCCCTAGACCTAATAGTTCGTGCAAAACTCCTATAGATCTACCACAATAATACCCTAGCTAGGCACTTTGGTGAGAAAAAGACTCTAAATCTACTCTTGCGTAAGTACTACTAGCTTAGTATAAATGCAGACGTTATAAACTACAGCTCTACCTATAATTTATGCTAATATATACGTGCGCCTTAATATCGCCCTTACGGCGAGCTTTAAGCGCTGCCTTACCCGGACCAGCTGTGGTAGGAGATTATAATAGACTTTATTACAGGCCTACCGCCTAGTAAATAAGGCGATAAGGTATATAACGCAATATATATAATAGTCGACCGCTATACTAAGATAGCCTTATATCTGCCTATAGTAAAAACTATTACTATAACCGAACTCGCGGATCTCTTCTTTAATAAAGTAATACGCCGTTTTAGAGCCCCTAGGGGGATTATATCTAATCGCGGTAGTATCTTTACTAGTAAGTTCTAGTCGAAGCTATACTTTGCTGCGAAGATAAAACATAGGTTAAGTATAGCCTTTTACCTATAAACGGATGGGTAAATGGAACGCCAGAACTAAACCCTAGAGTATTACCTCTGTATATTCTATAATAAAAAGTAGAGTAACTAAGCAGGCCTTCTATTACTAGCCAAATTCGCCTATAATAATGCTAAATATAGCACGATAGGTATAAGCCCGTTTTATACCTGCTATAGGTTTTACCCATATCTAGAATATAAGGTTTAGGCGGACAATAGTAGTTCTATTTTAGCCGCCTCTAAAAGAATTAAAAGAATATCCCTTAAACGCGAAGCGCTAGCGAAATGCTAGGAGCACGCCGCCAAGGCGCAGGTAAAATACTATAATTATTGTTACTAACTATAGGTATATAAAGTAGGGGATCTAGTCTTACTATTAACTAAGAACCTTAAACTAAAAAGGCTAAATAAGAAACTTATAGCACGCTTTATTAGACCTTTTAGTATAGCTAAACTAGTTAGAAAGTAAGTATACCGGCTATATCTACCTACGTTTTACTATATCCACCCAGTATTCTATATTAGCTTACTAAAGCTATATAAATAACGTAAAGGCACTACTAAAGACCCTCTTTTAGGGCCTATTAAGCTAGACAATTAAGAGGACTAAGAGGACTAATATAAAATAGAAGAAGTATATAAAAGGAAGGGATATAACTAGACCCTATAGTACCTAGTTAAGTAAAAAGGCTAGCTAGAAGAGTATAATAAATAGGTCCTAGTAAAGGATATTAATAAGGACGCAAAGGAGACATATAATAATTACTTTACCCTAAAAGGCAAACGGAAAAGAAAGTAGGTAGGAGAATAAAAAACTTTTAATTATAACTAATATTACGCCCTACTAGCGGGGCGACGACGGAACGACGGTAGAGTAATAGTAGTACGCTAATAGAAATATAGATACTCTATAGCTCTAACGAATCCTCCCTCTCCTCCCCTCCTTCCTCTTCCTCCTCCTCTCCCTCCTTATCCTCCTCCTCCCCCTCCTCCTTATTCTCCTCACCCTTATTCTCCTTCTTATCCCTTATAATAGGAGGTATATTGGCCTATAAGAGCTGTTAGCATACGCTATACCGGCGAAATACCTATATTACAACACGTACTAAAGCATATATTATATTAAGAATTCCTTTAAAAGTATAACGGATGGCCTATAATTCCTGCATTTAGAGTAAGGGAAAGTCTTCGCCCTTTAGGCGCTGGCGGAGACTATACTTAGCGCCAGTACGCACTAAGGCCTTAATATCCTTTATAAAGGACTTCTAGGCGGTAGTAACGCGAGCGTTAAGGTTAGCCGTGTCTTTGCTAGCAACCCACCGGCGCTTAGCCTTATTAATAAGGTAAGTATCTTGTTTAGGCAGCTATAAAAGGCCTTAGGGACCTAGTCTATTAGCTATTAGAACCTAAACTAACGCACTTAGACTTACTAGTTAACACGACTTATTTAGTTATTAGTAGTACCCGCAATTTTAGTTAGCCTACTTGCCGTAGGTAGCCCACTTAGTAGTAGCTATACGCTTAGCGTAACGGAGGCAGATTAGTTCTAGTAAGGCTAGGGAAGCGGCTTATAAGCGGCGTAGAAGCTTCGATGGCGCCTAGTAGGGTTAGCGATAGCTATAAGCTAGTATAAAGAATACTTACGGAAAGCTCGCGAGCAGGTAAACCGACGGCTTGGCGCTTGCGATTTATAATTAATTAGAAATGGTAGAGAAGGCGAGTTATAGGCTAAAAGAATTGGAATAGACTTAGAAGGGAAATCTAATGTTCTACCTTAGTAGGAACTCCTACCTTTATAGATCTCGCCAAGGCCCTAGCGTTCTATTATCTTATTATCCTATTATCCTATTTACATATTGTTTGATTTACTTAAATTTTGTTACACACTTTTTATTTAGCGAAGGACAATAATAGCGCTCCTATTGTATAATAGCATCGGCTAAGGACAGCCGCTTAAGAAGGGGGGGGCAATTATTAGGCCATAGAGACGCACTAGCTATAACCGGCTTAGCGCAGGCGAGGCGTAGGCAAGGCGCCTATAAAACGTAGTTACCCCATATTAGAGAACAGCAGAATTCAGTTCTATAGTTCTACTCCATTAAAAACCAGAAACTCTTTGCATCCCGCTACTATTGTTATATTACTATATACCCTAAGGACCTTAGCGTCCTAATAGTAACTCTTTCTCCCTTAGCTCTTTAAGCTCTCCCTAGATAGTAAAAGCAATACTAGTACCTACTATACCACGCTTCTTTATCTCTTTAGTATAGATATCTAGGATATTAACATCCTTTAAGAGTTTATTAAGAAGCTCCCTTACTCTTTTTTTCTTTAGTGCCTTATATAAACCTTTAGCTATTATAATCCATTTAAGCGCTAGGTCTCCTATAGATATCCGCTATAGCCTAAGACGGTTAATAATTACCTAGACCTTCTCTACAGCGGATATTTTCTTAGTAGATATTACGGATATTGTGGGTATTTTATTAACTCCTACTTCTTTATCCTCTTGGGGATTTATATAGTTTAGTAGTAGTAAGTAAGCTATTAAGGACTACTATTAAGCTGTAGATAGCGATAGGGGAGATAATAGGGGAGATAATAGGGGAGATAATGGGGGTAGAATGGGACAGCTAATGCCCTCGGGCACTATATCCGCTATATCTCTTAATCCTCCAGCGGTATTAGTTAATAGAGAGGGTAGTTTATTATTAAAAGCTTAAGAAGACTGGCTCCTGCTAGACGAAATAAAGGGGTTTCTTTAACGCCTTTTAGATGCGCCTATAGCTAGCAGTTAGTTTTAGAAAATCCATTAATTAGAGAGCTGATTAAGGTAATTCTAATATAGGTAACATGCGGAACGTTAATCCCCTAACGTAAATTTTGACCTAAGTTTATAAGTAATAAGCCAATTAATTTTAGAGCTTTATTATATAGACTTTAATTAATATATATAGAGATAAGGTTTTCCAAGGGGAGACCCCCTGGGACCCCCCTATATAGAGCTTTTGCTTAATTTAGAAGTAGTAGTAAGATTAAAGCGCCTTGGTTACTGCTAGGTAAGGATCTACTACAGTGGCCAAGGCGCCCTACTTAAGCTAGGCTTAAGGATTATATTAGTTACGAATCTAGTATATATTTGGACTATAGAGCTTTAATACAGAGCCCTCTACGTAGGATCTAATATAGTGGGTATATATTTACGTTCCTAAATATCGTCACGTGACGCAATTTTTGGGTGACGAAAACCGCCGTTGATGTTGCTCGACTGACACCTACCGGAGGTTCCTCCGTCCTTCCTATCTCCTCTCTCACCCGTCTCCTCGTCAGATGCTATCTATATCGCCACGTCGACTAATAGATCCCTTAGTGGGGACTGGGGAGGGGTATTAGAGCACCCCTAGCTCTTATAAGGAAGAAGAAAGAAGAAGAGAGGAAGGTATAGAGGAGGGAGTATTTATAAACGGGAGGAGGCCTATAAACGGGAGATTAGGCAGCCATAATATAGACGTTAACATTGCTCGACTGACACCTACTAGGCGCCCCTCCGTCCTTCCTATCTCCTCTCTCACCTATCTCCTCATTAGATGCTATCTATATTACTACGTCGACTAATAGATCCCTCAGTGGGGACTAGGGAGGGGTATTAGAGCACCCCTAGCTCTTATAAGGAAGAAGAAAGAAGAAGAGAGAAAGGTATAGAAGAGGGAGTATTTATAGATGGGAGGAGGCCTATAAATAGGAGATTAGGCAGCTATAATATAGACATTAACGTTGCTTGACTAACACCTACTAGGCGCCCCTCTGTCCTTCCTGTCTCCTCTCTTACCCGTCTCCTTATTAGATGCTATCTATATCGCCACGTCGACTAATAGATCCCTTAGTGGGGACTAGGGAGGGGTATTGGAGCACTCCTAGCTCTTATAAGGAAGAAGAAAGAAGAAGAGAGAAAGGTGTAGAAGAGGGAGTATTTATAGACGGGAGGAGGCCTGCGAACGGGAGATTAGGCAGCCATAATATAGATATTAATATTACTCAACTAACATTTACCAGGCGCCCCTCCGTCCTTCCTATCTCCTCTCTCACCCGTCTCCTTGTTAGATACTATCTATATTACTACGTCAACCAATAGATCCCTTAGTGCTGGGGAGGAGTATTAGAGCACCTTTAGCTCTTATAAGGAAGAAGAAAAGAAGATAGGAAAGTATAGAGGAGGGAGTATTTATAGACGGGAGGAGGCCTACGAACGGGAGATTAGGCAGCCATAATATAGACGTTAACGTTACTCGGCTAACACCTACTAGACGCCCCTCCGTCCTTCCTATCTCCTCTCTTACCCGTCTTCTTGTTAGATGCTATTTATATCGCCACGTTAACTAATAGATCCCTTAGTGGGGACTAGGGAGGAGTATTGGAGCACCTCTAGCTCTTATAAGGAAGAAGAAAAGAAGAGAGGAAGGTGTAGAGGAGGAAGTATTTATAGATAGGAGGAGGCCTACAAGCATAGGAGATTAGGCAGCTATAATATAGCTATTAAAGTTGCTCGACTAACACCTACCAGAGGCTCCTCTGTCCTTCCTATCTTCTCTCTCGCCTATCTCCTTATCTAATACTATCCATATTGCTATATTAACCAATAAATCCCTTAGTAAAGACTGAGGAGTATTAGAGCACCTCCAGCTCTTATAAGGAAGAAGAAAAGAAGAAAGGAAGGTATAGAGAAGGGAGTATTTATAGACGGGAGGAGGCCCTGCAAGCACGTAATTTGGTAAGTACTAATAGCACGGGATTCTCGTATAAGATGGGCTTAATTGCTTACCAAAATACGGGGTGTCTCTGTCACTGCAGTGGCTACTACAGTAGTAAAGACGCCTTAAATATTTGATGTAACCGACTACTAAGGCTGTTGATGAGTGAAAGGTAGGCTACCGATATAGTGTGAACGATATAGTTGTTAATATTGTTTATAGCCTGTTTTTGCTTCTAGTATACGCGTAAATCGTCCTTATATTTAGCGTAGAGCTAATTATAGGCAGTGAGCTAATTTGGGTCTAGCTTTGCTATCAATATAGCCGTAGGTAGTATATCCCTTAGTATAGGCCGACTTAGTAGTTCTAGCTTTAGAAGATCGTCTTTCTTCTTAGATGGGTTGATATACTACTATACCTTATTAGTTTTAGCTGTGTCTTAGATAATAAAGAACTATTAAATCTAATTGGAT
>Ga0307515_10025974_pt1 | contig 10103 bp, 7 predicted proteins | sample 17_EM_MG_FD_194513 | JGI IMG/M metagenome (GOLD analysis project Ga0307515, IMG submission 194513) | Populus trichocarpa ectomycorrhiza microbial communities from riparian zone in the Pacific Northwest, United States - 17_EM | ecosystem: Host-associated > Plants > Roots > Unclassified | place...
TCGATATCTTTTCAACAATATCATTTCCCAGTTATGGCACCTCATAATCATCTATTCTTCATGTAGAAACTCATTTTCTATTTCAAATCTTCATTTAAGCAAGCCAAACAAAAGCAAATTAAAGTCTCGGATAATCAAGGGCTATGTTTTGACATCATTTTCAACTGTAGATTGTGTTTGGCACTACATTTGAAAAGTGCTTTTAAAAAAATTAAAAAATATATATTTTTTATTTTATACTTTAAATTAATATGTTTTTTATATTTTCATATCATTTTGATGTGCTGATGTCAAAAATTATTTTTAAAAAATTAAAAAAATATTATTTTAATATATTTTAAAATTAAAAAATTAAAAAAAATAATTATTAACACACTTCAAAACACCCACATCATAGATAATGGTGTGGCTGGCTTGTTTCTTCCCCTTCCCTTTATCTCCACTCTCTCCCTTCTCTCTCAATAAATGATATTAGGGACCAAAAGGAGTCGACAATGAGTTTCAGGAATTGGAATAACACAACTAATTGAAAGAGACCCATATGGTCATTCAAAGCAACGAAAATTACATAAATGTCACACGAACAATGTTGTATCTTGAAGAATAACAGTAAATGGATAATGTTTTGCACATGAATTATTTTATTTGCATATGCTATTTCAAAACACAAGGAATTATGTTTATTTTAGGCAAGTTGAGAAATTATAATCAATTTTAAAGTTGGATATAATCAATCAAGAATTTATATCATTTTTTTTTCTTATAGGGGCCATTTATTGTAGTCGTACAATGCTGAAGCTCAAAGAGAGAATATATTAATTTTGAAGGGTATAGCTTAACTGGTCAGGTTCTGAGTTTACTCTCTAAAGATCACCAGTTCGAGTTCCACAAACCTCAGGGTCACTGGAAGCTTACATGGTTGGTTGTTAATTTCAGAGCTTGTAAGATTAGTCGATGTGTGTACAAGTTGGTCCGAACATCTACATTAATTTAAAGAGAGAGAGAGAGAGAATATATTTACACTTTATTTTATTTTTTTTTAGAAAGAAACAGCACCGCGTCCTCATCTACGAAACATCGTCCTCTTTTTAGTTGTTTTTGTTAATCATTTTATGAGTTATGCATGGAGATGCCTTTGGTATATACTTTGGCCACCCCATGAAAACAGGTCACGCTCCTTCATGGATAACTCAGGATTTCTTTCTTCATATTTAAGTTATTCTTAGTTCAGTTCAGCAAATTCTTCCAAACTTAATACAAGAAGGGATATCGAAAGACATAATGCTAGAATAATTTCTTGCTCATCCAAAGCATTTTAAACAATTGTTCCCTATCAAGTCATCCTCTACCAAAATGAAAGAGAAGCTTACGTAGTTATGCTAATAAAGCCAAGGAAGACATTTTGCATCATTTGGCTACCGAATTCTTTGGAATAATTAGCATAAAGTTTCTCGCAACATTGCAAATTGTGTTCTCTCCTTTTTGGTAAAAGTTATGCTCCTCCGGAGATTCTTACCAAGATTAACAGCAGGATGACGCTAGTGATCAAAGCAGACTGTTTGCTTACAATCCAGCTGAGCGAGTGGCATACTCCTGAACCAATGCCCCAAACAGCGATGGCCTCTCAAGCAACCGTGATGGTTTATCAAATTCTTTTGCCCGCCCTGTTACAAACAAGAAACAAAGCCAGTCAGAATATCCAGCCTATTGTCTTGAATGCAGCATGTATTCGGAGAATCAGAACTCTCAGTTTGCGAGTACAAGAATTGTTATTATAAATGAACTATGCCTTCTGTGTGATATCAACTGACCAATCCACTGTTGTGCGAGATTTCAAAGACTCTTTCCTGGAGGTAAGTATAATATGAAGACGATGATAGTAGAAAGAAGAGCATACCTGCATCGACAACTAAAACCCTGTCACAGTCCATGACTGTAGGTATTCTGTGAGCAATGCTGATAATCGTACAATCAGCAAATTCCTCTCTGATAATCTTTTGAATCGCAGCATCAGTTTGTGAATCAACTGAAGCAGTTGCTTCATCCATGAACAACAGGCGACTGTGCTTTAGCATAACTCTCCCCAAACAAAGAAGCTGCCTTTGCCCCACGCTCCAGTTGTCTCCGTTGTCAATCACTATGGAGTCAAAAGGTTCCATAAATTTTTGTTCCGGTAATATGTTCAGCTTGAGAAGTTTGGAAAAGTGAAAACTGTGAAACACATGACAGTCAAATTTTACCAGGAGAATCAAGTTTTTCAGGTTTTGAAGCCACAGCATCTTTGAGTTGACAGCGTTCGAGACTCTACAAAAACATCAAACTTTTCAGCTTGCAAACTCTGAAAAAAAATAACACTGATAATTAAGTGGAGTGAATCAAGAAATGGGAACCGCATGATTACCCTCCATATATCCTCATCTGTATGCTGTCCAACAGGATCCACGTTGCTTCTCACTGTTCCTTCAAAGAGGACAGGTTCTTGAGGAATTATGCCAAAACGAGACCTGAGATCATGGAGTCCTAACATACAGATGTCAATGCCATCAATAATTATTTTTCCTCCTGTTGGTTCCACCAGCCTGAAGAAGACTTGGATCATAGTTGACTTTCCACTCCCTGTACGTCCAACAACACCAATCTTCTCTCCCCCTTGAATGCTGAGAGTAATGCCCTTGAGAACCAGAGGAGTGTTCGGACGATATCTTACCTGTTCACGAAAAAGTAGAACAGATAAAACGTGTATATATGAGCAAAGATTCCAAGTTCACATATACAACTAAGTGCTATCGATGCGCGCATATTGTGCTTTGCTCGACCTCATACCAGGCAATTTCATTTGCTTTTCACTTCTTCAGCCTAAAAGAGCTATTAGGATAGGGTGTGAATTGTACCTCTAGAAAAAATGAAAACATAAACTGATTTCTTTATCAATAAAGATCTATTGTAAAACATTTTACCTGCAAGTCCTTTAGATCAACATTGCCATGGGCAGGCCAGTTTGGAGGAAGAACCCTATCCTTTATCTTCCATGCTGCCTCTGATGCAATATTTGTGAATTGTTTGATCCTCTCAACAGAGACCATTCTATTTTCCACAAAGCAACTAAAATATATGCTCCAGAACAGCACAGAATTGAGGGATAGCCCATAGGAGAGAGATAAACCAACATTCTCTGCATCATGCAGAATTTGGTTAGTTTTCTGGAATACAAACATTTAAAATTCTGATGGCTTTAAGAAATTTGAGTATCTGCAGTTCGATACTCCAGAGATGATATCAGAAGAACTGATGCTTTGGATGCTTTAATCCATGATTTTAATATAAAAAATTTAAGCCTCATCATATGTAAACAGGAACACAAGTAACATGATACCATACGAGTTAAATAGAACCAAAGAAACATAATATGCAGATGCCTTTGCATTGAAGGAAGAATGAGACTCTTTTGCCAAGAACACTTTGAATCACTTGGTCCAGAAATCTTATATATAGATGAACATAAATTATATCATTTCTTTTATTAATCAAATCCTTGAGAGATGTTGCCTCATGACAGTAACATGTAAACGTGCAATTACCTGGCTTAACAATACTGCTTGGTAATAGAATCAAGAACATAGCAGAAGCGCACAGAATGAAACTCCCAATCATTTCCAATCGCAAACCCAACCACTCATTCGATCCATTGTTGTGAAAGTCCATGCGCAAATTGGCATTCACTCTGTTAACATTTTCCTGACAGAAACTATCCTGTTTTCTGAAAGACCGGATTGTCATAACTCCAGAAATACTTTCTGAAAAGTGATGGATAACAGGAGCTTTAGTAATTGAGTCGAGTCGAGTTAATTCTCGAGATGTTGCAAGAAAATACCCCTGCAACCAAGAAAGATAAATCGTCAGTATATAAATTCCATACCAATTTTGAGATAAAAATCTACTCACAAATCCAAGAGGCAAGATAGTCATAAACGCATATTACAATGAAGATTTACAAATTAGGATGAAAATCACATTAGAAAGCTTTGAAGCTGATAGAGATATATTTAAACAAGCAACACATAAATATCTGTTGTGTGATTTCATTTGTGAGTGTGTGAGGTTGCAAACTGAAAAAGCTACCAGCAAGATAAAAATGTGAGCTCTTACCCGAAACCAGAAGTTCAGCCAACCAAGAGGAATTACTAGGAACACGGTTGGCCAAGTATATTGACATATAATTATGATGATGCCGAGAACTGAGATGTACATTGCAATTGTAAGGGCTAACATAAATGGAAGGAAGATATCTACATTGGTTTGATCTGATGAGGCCTGAAAGAGAAAAATATGAGCAAAATAAAAAAAATTGCAACAATTTCAGCATCTTGAGCCAATAGACCCGCTATAGATATAAGAAGGAATACATTCATAGTTGAAAGCACACACTGGGAAAAATTATCATGATCGGGTCTTGCATCCTTACTCGACTTAATATTCTTCCTGAAGGTGTGGTGTCAAAAAATGACATGGGTGCGTGCAAGATACTATGAAGGATACCACCAAACAACTTTTGGGCAGTTTTAAGCCCCATAAGCGTGACAAAAAGGGATCTCATTGCTAAGAACACCACTGATACAGCTGCAATGATTCCGTAGACAGATATAAATAGTGAAGGCTTGAACATTGCAGCACGCTCTTCTGCAGTTTCATATGCCAACCAATAATCCCCAGCCATTTGAGATGCTTGCCATACTAGGGACAATAGCATTGCCACTACTATACCCCACCATCCAAAAGCCTCGGTGCAGTATTGTTTATACACGTGCAGGCCTATATTACCAGTTGCTCTTTCCTCTTCTTCAATGAGCTTCGAAGTTCCCTTATCTGACTTCGGGTGATCTAGAAGCTTGTTTTCACCATTGGCTTCCCCAAGTTTAGAAGGACCACGAGGGGACTTCGGTGGCCTGGGAGAGTTTTCACTAGAAATTTCAGAGCTGGCCTCTACAAGTTCCATTGAAGTATCATGGGCAGCAACTAATGCTCCAAAATCCAATCCAGACACTAAGAGATCATTGTACTTTCCTGATTGTACTATCTGTCCATCTCGCATAACCTGGTATTGAGAGATGCCATTTTCTAAAGAAATTATCGATCATAAACTCTTATCTTCGTGGGTGAGAATGATACAAAGTGATTTTTCTGCTTACCGAGATAAGATCCACATTGTGCAAGAAGTCAACTTGGTGGGTCACAAGCAAGATGGTCTTTCCCTTCAGTGCTCCTCTAACACATTCCTGCAGAAGGCATTGATATAATTCAGAACCGCTATCCATTTCTCAGAATGCATCACGTAAAAATACTGATTCACTAACTAGAAAACGTAACTTTTACCTAGAAAAATTTGCATGCCTTTTTTACAGGAGATTATAGAGATGACATCAATTATCTAAATTCTCTAACATAAGTGATTTTTCGTGTTTTCTACTAGCTGACTCTGAATTTCCATAACAAATTAAAGCACCTATGATCAAAATGGCATGAAGAATAAATCATTTCACTTCCACTACATGTTTAAGCTTTAAAGCAACTAACTTTAGTGTCACCTTAAATATATCAGTCCCAGTATGCGCATCAACAGCACTAAAAACATCATCAAGAAGATATATATCACAGTCCTGATAAACAGCCCTTGCAAGTTGTATCCGCTGCTTCTGTCCACCACTGAGGTTGATGCCACGCTCTCCAATCTCAGTCTGATCCCCAAACTCCATCATTTCCAAGTCCTTCTCCAAGCAACAAACCCTGATAACTTCCTTGTATTTCTCCCTATTCATTGGCAAACCAAATAATATGTTCTCCTCAATGGTGCTGTTTTGAATCCATGATGTTTGAGCAACATAGGCAGTTGTTCCACAAACCCTGACCTGTTGAAGGAAAAGTAAAATATCTCAGTAAAATATTTCAAGTTTATCATTTGCAATTTAGCAACCAAATGAGGAAAGTTGTGTTAAATGGATTGCATGAGCAGCAAAAGTAACAACTAAACAGTGTAAAACCAAGGAGGGAAATCTAGTCCAACAAAAGGTGATCAAAAAAACAAAAATATTTGAAAGAAAACACAGGGAAGAGAAAATAAGAATGACGACCAAGATAGCCTTCAATTACTATGGTATAACATGGCCCCAAATTGAGCAGGATGGAAAAAGAGAAGTCCCATTGATGACTTTGAGTAGCCAAATTCTGAGCTTCAATAAAATGAGTCAGTGTCATACATGAATGCGTTCCAACTGTACGAGATTGACAAGGACCAAACAAACCAAAAACATATTGGATATTGAGAAGTCTCAGAGTTGATGAAAAAAACTCTAGCTAACATAGAGCGAGAGAGAGAGAGAGAGAGAGATGCATGAGGCTGATTCAGAACACCTAAATACAAGAAAAAAGTAATGGATAAACCCCAGAGGTTATGTTTCAAAATCCGTACCTTTCCTGATATTTTGTGCATCTCACCGAGAATTGAGGCGAGGAGAGAAGATTTCCCAGATCCCACAGTCCCAACAATAGCAGTGAGCTCCCCTTTCTTGATCTCCAAATTTATGTTTTTCAAAACATCATCTTCAGTTTCATCGTCCCAACTAAATACCCCATCCTTAATCTGCACAGCAATTCTGTCATCACAACCATCCACTCTTTCAACTGACTCTTCCACCAATTCCTTGCTTATCATGTAACGATCCAATCTCGAAAGAGATACCATCGCTTGTGAAAGTGATATCATAGATTGAGGGAATGTCCTGATAGGCTCCTGCAAGATTTTAAAGACAGATGTCGTTGTGAATACTGTCCCTGCATCAAGTGGGACTCCCAGTAGCAGTGCAGTACCAAATGTAAGAGTTGACACTAGCAATGGTGCGCTCCACATCACAATTATGTTACCGGAGATTGAGTACAAAAACTTGGAAATCCATCCAAATTCTGATTCGCGAAAGTTTTGGATTCTCTTGTTGAAGTGTTCTTCCCATGCTTGGAACTTGATCACACGCATGTAATTCAGCATCTCATTTGTTGCCTTCATCCTTGAATCACGATTTACCATCACATTTCTCTGGAACCTATTATTCCTTTTTGTTCCAAAAATAGCAAACAAAATAACGCTGAGAATTCCAAGAAAAGCCGTGATTGTTGAGGCGCCAAGAACATTATATAGGAGCACCAAGCCAACACCAAGCTGCAATGGCATTAACCATATGGAGTGCAGCTGTAACATCATATCAGAGAGTTGCTGGGCATCAACAGCCATGTAATTCACAATCTGTCCAACTCCGTGAGCTTGACGAGCAGAACAAGATAACCTGAGCCCTTTCTTGTATAAAGAAGTGATGAGAGAACATCTAATGAGCATCCCAAGTTTCTGAGAATTGAAGTTAAATTGGTGGACAGTCAGAACCTCAACAAATTTTGCGACAAGAAGAGTCAATACAAGGTAATATCCTTCAAAGGGAGAGGTTCTTTTCCCAGCTGTGTAATCGACGAAACTTTGGATGAGCATTGGCCCAACATACATGACACAGAGCCGCAAGATTGCAAGGAACGCAGTGAAGGCAATTTCCTTCCAAAAGCACCTCAACAACGTGGTTCGAACAGGGTTGTTTGACTTTTCATGTGGTTTAGGCCACTTGGATTCATAGAGCTGCGACATTTTTTCAGCTCTATCCTGCAGTGAAAGGGTCGGCACATCATCTATCTTGAGTGGAGATTTGTAACCCTTACGCAGAAGGGGATTCATCCAAAGCCAAAGGCACTTGGATATTATAGAGGCGGTAGCAAAACCAGTCACATTGGATTTTTCCAGAAGAGGTTCCTGTAATTTGGTGTCATCATGCATTACTGCTTCAGATTCCCTGATTACAGTAATCCCAGTCGATCCTCTAATGGCTACAGCAAAAAGAACAATTGAAAAAGTGAAGGCTACTACAGAAAATATGTCATCAAATATCAAGTTGTGATCCAGAGCTACCAAACGAATGATCCCTGATAGCATAAACAAACCAGTGGTGATGAAATTTGCAACCCAATAAATTCGAAGAGATAGTGGATGAGTGGTAGCTTGAAATCTCTTCTCATGAATGATCAAGATTGCAATCACAGCATGAGTTATTGCTTGAACTAACCAAAAGACGCCATCGAGCACATTCCAATATGGCAACCGACTGCTTTGACTGAATGCTAGAATGGAGACAGCAATGTAGCATAAAGCTAACAAGACCGATACAATCAAAGAGAGCTTGAACCAAATAGAAGTCGTGATCTGAAGAACTCTGCTGTTTCCATTTCCGATAAGGGGCTTGTTGATGTCAGAGATGGAGCGTCCACTGGATGTGAATCTAGAGTACAGCTTCTGAGCCGCAAATCCGAGGAGGGCAAGCAGGAACAACAGGTCAACTGAAGATAAAAGAGCTCTTTGAGGACATGGGGAGAAGAAAATGAATCTCAGCCATTGAAATATCATTGGAATAGATGTGTCCCCTGAAGGCAGAACTACAGAGCTTGAGCATGAAAGAGAGGTGATCCATGTTGAATAACTCATGCTTCCCAGCCCCTCAAGTGAGAGGAAAAATAAAATCAAAGCAAAATCACTTGACGCCGATCAATCTCCTCCCTCCTGCTCCCTGCATAATTTACAGAGCACTACAATGGTAAGTAAGGTCCACGGAGAAATGACCTTCCAAAGGAGAAGAAATTATGTGCGCGGGCCACAAACAGAACGATAAAGAAAAACAAATGGCAACAATCATTCCAAGAAGCAAATGATTACACAAAAAAATGATATAAAAAAGCAAAAGGCAGAATCTGAAAACCGATTTGGCCACGTACAGAAAAGAAAAGAAAAGACAATAACATACTAAACTCGATTGGGGATTATAAAAGCTGCCAACTTTAGAACTCAGCTACCACGGAAAAGAGAGGCACGGAAAGGTGATTCTATACTACTACTGTTCACATAGCATACTTAAACAGCAAAAACATTTTTTATTTATTTATTTTTATCAAGCTTTCGGGAGCTAGCATAAGGGGGCCTCTGTAGCTTTGAATTTGTCAGCAGGGATCTCGGAAAATCAGATATTCAAATCACAAAAAAAGATATGCGCAATTTGTTGAAGTTTGAAAGAAAGAGATATACGCATACTTAAAAGAAGATAAACAAATACTAAAACGAAGATAAACAAATTAATTTAAGGAGTAGGTATCAGACCGCCGATGGATCGCTTGCATTATTAATAAAGAAAACACGAAACAAGACAAACGAAAGAAGACTCCGTATAAATAAATGCTCGCCAAGCAAAAAGTAGAGTTCAAAATCTTTGGAAGAACTTGGACCTCGTGCACCGCATAGGCACAACAAGTCGTCCCGTGACAATGAAGCCAACCAACCAAGACAGGCAAAGCTATGCTAGACCTTACAAAATTAAAGGATCATGATGAGCTAGTCTTTCTAGAAGAGTTAAAAGGCATTAAATGCCCACGCTAACAACGATGGCACAGAATTAAACCACGCAGACTCACTTAAGAAACAGCAACCAGAAATGCAGAGCTCGGCTCCACGCCACACGAAGAAGAATTTATGCTGGAGTGTAATGTCATGTGAGATAGAAAAACCACACTAGAGAGAGAGGGAGAGAGCAGACCAAATCATGGGTCTTTGTGCATGGTTGAATATTTCGAGGCAGGACAGAACTATTGTTGTGTCAATTGGACAGCCGGAAACTGTTTCTGTAACTGCCTAAGATGCTTACGTGGTGAAATACTAGTCGGACGCTGGTTCACCACAGAAGACACCTAACAAAACTTCTCCCTAGGATGCCAGTGTGTCTTGTATGGCGTCGGTGGCAAAATAATTTTTATATAGAAAAATATTAAAATGTTATTTTTAAAAAAATTTAAATTTATTCTTAATGTTATCAAACACCTCAATGTTTCTGCTATGGCAGAGTGATGATCCCGCTGTTTATCTTAACAATCAATGCATCCCTGGGGCTTTATGCCCCGATTTTCACCCAGAAAATAAAAAAAATATATATATATATATATATATATATATATATACAGACACATATTTAATAAAA
>Ga0307515_10025976_pt1 | contig 10103 bp, 6 predicted proteins | sample 17_EM_MG_FD_194513 | JGI IMG/M metagenome (GOLD analysis project Ga0307515, IMG submission 194513) | Populus trichocarpa ectomycorrhiza microbial communities from riparian zone in the Pacific Northwest, United States - 17_EM | ecosystem: Host-associated > Plants > Roots > Unclassified | place...
TGGATGACCACTTCTTATTTTTGTTTTCTTTTCTACGGCGTTGTTCTTGCAACCCATGCGACTTCTTTTAATGCCGTCATGCACTCTTTTGCAATGAGATTTGGATTGTCTCAAACAAGGTTTTTTTGGTATTGTTCACAATGGAATTCCAGTGAATCTCTAATAATTTTTTCTTTCTTCTCCTTCAGGGTATGATATTGATGGCTTAATTGTTTTAGTTAATTATTGCCAAATATTTTTTGTACAGCTCGTCTTATATTGTTGTCTATGATTAAAATCATACTGTTACATTACTTGATTTTATTGAATCTAATAAAGTTAATGACTTGAGTATCATGTTTTTTCTTGTTTTTTTTCAAATACTATCATTATCTAAATATTTATGTTGTATGTTTTTAAAAAAAACACTAATAAACTCGCAGCGTAACGGAAATCACCTATATAATCAAAATCTAATAGGGACATCCTAGTGGGACGATTTACAAAATAAGAATTATACAAGGAAACCTATGCCAAACATGACAATAAATACTCCCTTGAACATCGGGGAAGGTCGGGGATCGTCATAAAAACTTCTAAAATGAATCCTAATTAAAAGGGAGAGTATTAACAAAGCATGTCTTTTCTTGCAATACCTATGTTTGTCCTAACAGTACCATATTCGACATCCACTTCAACGAGGTTAGTGGGAGCCTAAACCTTATTTCTCTTTTGGCCCTTTGACTCAAGATGCATGACACGTGCATCTGAGAGCAATAAAACGAGAAAAATAAAGGAGAGGTTCTACCAAACAAAACTTGGAGATCCAATTACAATTTACAAATCCAAAGAACCTCTCCTTCCATTCCATTTTTTTCATTCTCTCTTTCAAAGGAATCCAAAATCCACCCCAAAATATATCCCCCATTCTTATTTTTATTCCAATTTTTCCTCGTTCAATTTCATTACTTTTGAGAAGTTCCCATCAATATCCTTTTTTTTTTGGTTTTATGAGATGAAGTTTTGTGCACAAATTTCTCTCCACAACAAACCCATCATCATAGCATATGGAAGACAATGAAAACACCACTCAAAAGGTGCTCGATTTTTATCCCATGTATCCCTTTTGGGGTTTAATTTAGTTTCTTTTGAGGCAATGGTTTCTGGGTTTCTTTTCTTTTGTGATGAGAAATGGTTGGGAAGGATACTAAATGAACTGGGTTCTTGATGATTCATTTTATGGTGCCCTAGAGGATTATTAGTATTCTATGATGTATATGTGGATTCAGTTGCTCTTGTTTTATACCAAAAGGGAAGTTATTTTATTCTATTGTTGTTTTGTACTGCAGTTACTTGAAAGTTCTTGTCGTACTGAGTAAGCTTGTATTGGTCGTTAATGGGTAACGTTTAAGAAATGTAGGCTTCGTTTGATCACTGATATGGTAGGAAAGCAAAAGAATTCCCTACTTTTTGGCTATATGATTCTTCTTATCGTACTTGCTTAAATTTCCTCTTTTTGGTAATGCAGTTATGCTTGCTCTTAGAACAGAGGTATCAAACCATGACTAGTTTATTCTCTTACAAGCTTGTTCAATTGTAGCATAATTGACATCCTGCAATCTTAAATGCTCCTTCTGTTTTATTACTTGTAACTTTCAAGTGAAACTTTACTACACCAATGTTTTTTTTTCTTCCTTAATCACTAGGTGATCATTAAATGTAACATATATTCAAACAACGAACTCTTAAGTTAAAAGGTTCAGGAATATTTTTGTTTTTTTGAGGGGGGAGGGAGTTGGGGGACTGTTCAATGTCAGAATCATTGAGGGGGGAGGGAGTTGGGGGACTGTTCAATGTCAGAATCATGTGACAAGAAACTGGATTTTCTATAGATCAACATATCCTCATCAACTTCCAGGTCCTGTTCAACTGTTGGTACCTTTCATCTGGTTTGGCAGGTGGGTGCTGCAGCTACCTTTCAATCTGTGTATGCATTTTGGTATATCGCATGACATCAAACTATTGGCAGGTGGTGGTCTATGAGTGTCATGGTCATATGACTAGAGAAATGCTACAGGATAAAGGGTTTCTTCTCTTACAAACATGCTACTGGATAAAGAGTTTCCTCTCTTATAAAGTTCTGCACTAGAAAGCTCTTTTGCAATAAATGATTATGAGAATGAAGTGTATTAAAGAGTTAGAGGATGACGAAGAAAAAAATCTTGAATCTTTTTTGATCAAGCATATCCATACTTTCTTCCTTAAGTTGTGCTATCCTCTTGTTAGTTAAGTAGTGTAATGGAAACTATTTATATCATAATCCTGTTTTCTGGTGTTTGGTTCTATTTATTAGGGTTTCTTTTTCAAGGACCATTTAATGATGGTTTCGGGTGTTATGTCTGTGAACCTGTTATTTACAATGCTTTCCCATTGTGGAGATTTTAGTTTGCATGTCAAAGCTTTGTCTGTTTCATCTTATGAGAAAGACTTGCTCTGTATAGGATTACTACAAAATTTTGGAGGTTGATTATGATGCAACAGACGAGAAGATAAGATTAAATTACCGAATGCTTGCACTGGTTAGTGGTGCATCTGCTCTGAGCAGCTTCTTATGTGAGCTTTGCATTTCTCGATTCAATAATAGTTTTCTTCAACAACTTTGACATGGACTAAAATTTTCGTGATATTTTTGTTTGTCATAGAAGTGGCATCCTGATAAGCACCTGGGTGATAGTGCAGTTACCGCCAAATTTCAAGATATCAATGAAGCTTATAAAGGTAACTCTCATGCATGCACACAAGCTCGAGTCCTTTATTTTGTGCAATGCATATTTTTTCTAGTGCATCAATTGGGGAAATTTAGTTTGTCACTCTGGTCCAATTACTTTGTTTGCAGCTTTCAGAAATTAATGAATTGTTTTATTAGAATTTTCTTGCAAAATGCATATAATATACAAGTAAAATTCAGATGAATCAAGGCAAGCTATTAATCTATATATAAATTGCAGTTGCTATGAGCTGACTTTTATTTAAGGGCCTTTGAAATACGTGTTGGAAAACTGAACACGTGAGTGGTGCTTAAAAAAAAACAAGTATCATAGCAATAGATGTACTATATTTCGTGCACTTTTCAATAGACTCTAATGAACACACATGTGCATCATAGAGAGAGAGAGAGAGAGAGAGAGAGAGAGATGTGCCTTCACATGCATACACACTATGTGTGTATATCCTCTCCTACTTCAGGGAGAGAAATGTGCACTCACACCCGGGGGTTTGCATACACACACTAATTTATGCATTTCTTACTTTGGATCTCCTCCTTTCCAAGGAAGCAGAGCTTGTTTCCTGTTACACAGGAAACTATGCAGAAAGTAATTGACATACTATTTTCAAACCACATACCCCTTTTGGCTTAAACAAATCTATGAATCTGATAATTTCTCAAGTTAAATGCAATAGCAATAGATGATGCAGTAGCAATGTTCAAAGGTTCCACAGAGTGGTGTGTCTTCACTTTGATTACTTCTGCTTGTTTCATACTCATATTTTCTTCTGCAGTGTTGAGTGATCCAGCTAAACGATTTGAATATGATTTAACTGGAGTATATGAGATTGATAAGTATACTGTGCGGGTAAGAATTCTTTGGTAACATCAATTCCTGATGGCAGAATTAATACTTGTCAGGTTGATTTCATCTTTGGGTATAATTTATTGATGCTCATCTCGATATTCTGTTATTGTAATGCAGGAATATCTTGCCAGATTTAAAGGAATGATACTTACGTGCAATGGGCTTGGTATCAGTAATACATCAACATGGTAATCTTCTAACAGCTTTCTGTAGTGAGATTTCCTTGGAACAGTGCTTCATGTTAAATAATGTACTGGCCTTATGTTAGATGGCATGTTAATGGAGTTCTCATGTGGTGTTAAAGTGTAATTAGAAGGGTTGCCAATATGGTTTAGGGTGAAATCACTGGAATTGGAATTCTGGGGAATTTATGAAGCACTAATTTATATATTGGCTTTAGAAATATTGTGGAGAAAATGGAAGTTTGGGTAATCTACTTATAGTATAGCAATGAAGGAGACCACAAATATAGGATAAATTGCTTGTATCTTCTCTTTTGGACCTCGATTTCAAAATGAAGTCTAGGATCTCCTTTTTCATCAACTTTCACAATTCAAGTTGGCAATGGTGTCCAGGTTGTTTGCATTTGTTAACCAGGAAACAACCTAGATTTTCAATCAAGTTTGACAGACTGAATTATGCAAAGTTGCCACCAAAGTTTCATTCAGTGGGCATTGGGCACTTACATGACATATTCTTTCTGTCCTGCTAATTAAAGTTTTCAGTGGGTTTGTGTGTTTTAGTTTGATGAAACATTTCAGGTTGGTTGGAATGGTTTGTGGTCTCAATGATGGGATCAGGAATAGACAGCGTAGGAAATGATGATGCATCTGATTACGTACTAAACTTTTTTCAAAACCTCAAAGTATTTGTTGTAATTTGAAGAGAATGGTGGTTGAGAACAAACAAAGTGTAAGGGTTTATGGTGGAAATAAGGATGTGATTACTTGTTTGGTGGTGGGTTTTTCTTCAAAATACTTTTAGCTGTCACAGGGTTGAACAAATCCCTCTTAATTGGCGAGGAATCCTGTCATAAAGCAAGGTGGTGTAAAATCTCAAGAGTAAAGGGGGCTTGACAGGAACTTGTACAAGCCAGCACAATAAACTTGTGATGGTCCGAAGGTCATTCATTGTCTAAGATCAAGCAAAATTCAAGTTCAATGAACCTCCTTTTTGTTCTTTTTTTGATTTCATAAACGCAAGATTTTTTGACAATGGAAGAGCTGAATATATTTATTCTACTTTTTGATATGATGTTACTGTCAAAGAACCATCACAACTCAAAAGTTTAAGTTGTTGGGTGAAACTTTAGAAATTGTTTTTTATTATTTTCTAACTTCCCTTTTAAGTGAAATCCTTTTAGGTTTGAAACTTGAATACACTCATGCTATCTTGTGCTATTGTATGTTAATTAGAAGAAAGAGTGAGGGTAATGAGATTCGAACCCGTGACTGTTTAGTTAGTAAGACATTGATACCATGTCAAAAACCATCTCAACCTAAAAGCTTAAAGTTGTTCGGTGAAGCTTCAAGAGAGCATTATATTTTAATCTCTAATAGTTGCTAAACTTTTATAATTCTTCCTTATAATTGTTCGGTTATGACTTTGTTAAGCTGTTGTGGTATTGTGTGATTGTTGTGGTGATTGCTTCATGCTTGAGGCCTTGAAAATTCACAAGCAATTTTGAACTTAGGAGATACAGGCAATAGGATCAGGATCATAAAGTGTCTTTTATAAATATGAACTAAGAAGTGTCATCAATCTTTACATGTAGAAACCCGTGGACTTTCATTTTGTCAGTGGTTTACCTTGCAATATTTGAAAGCTATGAACTGAAATTGCATCAGTCTCCTTGTGCCATCTCAAGGATTCCATTCAACAAAGTTATCTATGCACCCGTGGCTGTATTTTGGTTGATATGATCCATCAATTGAACCAGTTATATTGTATTGCTTACATCATTAGTTACAATCTTGGTGATAGTGCAGGACCCAGCAACTGACTGAAACCAAAGACTTGGCAGAAAAATAGGGTGCGATTCCAGCCTTGAACCTATGTAAGTCGCCATATATCATGATCTGCTTGTTTTCCACCGATGATGGATATTAAGTGAACCTGAACCTGTGCTTTGTTTTGTCTACTGAAATTTCTTTATGGATTTGAAACAGGGATGAAAGCATGAATACCATGGTGTGAAAACAACGTTGGAACAATCAAGTAATCTATAGATGCAGGTGGAGCTGTTTGCCATGTTCCATTACAGATGAAAATGTTAACAATCAAGAAGATGAACTCAATTGGATTCACATACACTGTTTTAGTTCAGTCATCACAGGAAAACTTTGCATTCTTAGGTCAGATTGTTTTCATGGGAGCCCGCAGTTCTTAGATGTAAAATGACGAAGATACAAGATCTTTAGGACCCATGGGTCATTCTTAATAACAAGATGATTGTTTTTACCAATGTTTCACAAAATAAACCTAATAGCTCTTATTTTCAAGCTGAGGGTGCAGCATTGTTTTGGACAGAAAGTGTATAAAGCTGATGCAAATGAAAGTTTAAGTGTTTCTTTTTATAGGTGAAAATATAACTATTTAAATATAGCCTTAATTTTTTCTTAAAAAATATTATTAATTGAATTTAAAAAATAATAATAAAATAGATAATGCATATTAACTGGCTCCACCTCAACCATATTGAAGCAACGAAAATGTCAACGTAACTTCCCTAGGTTAAAGCATTTGCAACAGAACATTAAACAAAAGGATGAAGTACACACGCTTACTCATAAATTGTAATAAGAATCCGAGCACCTTTCTTAGGCACGCTAGTTTACAATCTTCTGACCTTGTGGCGTCATGATGCACCACCACGGTAATGCCAGCAGAAGACGGCATTTCTCCGAACAGAGCATGCTGCGTCTGTTTCAGAAATGGTCACCTTCTTCGTGTGCCATAGCATGTTTTTGCTGCGATAGCAAACGTAGCCCAACTCACATAACGTACAGTAGTTTACGAGTCAATATGCTCACATTAACCCATAAATGGTAATGGTACAAGGTTTTCTGTGGTGGATCTTTATTCAAAATTATTTTTGTCTAAAGATTCTTTTGCATTAATGACATGACACGTTTTGCACTGTCCTGCTGAAACATATAGTGCAACTGACGTTCCAAAAAAAAAAACAAAGAACAGAAACATAGTGCTACTTACCAAGTCACGAGTCAGATACTCTCACAGTGACTTTGCCCCTTCACCCTGTATTCCATTACCACCATGCATCAAAATCAACAAGTTTGTATCATTAAAAAAAGAAAATCGATAGCAAGAAAATCCTGTATCATTAAAAAAAGTGAGTTTCCCATTTCAGGCTCTGCAAAACATCCCCTAGTTTGTTCAAAATTAACAACTATGACTACTTCTAGTTTTCAAGTCAATAGCTAATATAAGGAAACACCACTGAGTACTTTTCAGCACTCTCATTTTCAAAATGCCAAAGATCTACGCCAATATTCACTTGCATTTTAATTAATGCTCTCGTCTTTGTTGGGTGACCAAATTGTAATAGACTGTCCAAACTTGTGTTTTCCACTGCTTATAAGTTGATGCTAAAAGTAATTGCATTAACGATTGAAAACTCTCTTTCTTATGTTCATGCATGCGCCATGGATCAAAACATTAGTAATAATGATAATGAGATATGAGATATCTCTTAAAAGCATCAAGATATCACTCTAGGGCTCTTCATAATACAGAACATTCATTGTATAATAGTTGTCATGATGTAAACGATCTGTGACTTCTGGGTAACTTTGTCTGACAATTTTATCATTTACTCAAACCAAAGTCAATAATTCCTCCATGCTAGCTTCTAAACTACAAATGAATCATAAAAATTGATACAAATGGGACTTTCATTTAGTATTAGCAATAGAACATTAAACACATAGGGAGAACTTGACAGCTTACTTGTAGTTAGAAATCTCAGTACACTAGTTTACAGTCTCATGGCCCAGTGATGTTATGTAGCAGCAACATTGCCAATAGAAGACAACATTTCTCCGTACAGGGCGGGTTGCTTTCTTCACATAAGAAGAATTACATTCCCCACCATCCTGAGCATAGTAATCCATGGAATACTCCCCACCATAATCTTCCTCCAAACCCTTTGCATCTCCATTGTCACACCCACAACAAGATCCGTCACTTTTCCCACCAAACTGTTCTCCACCATCCAGCCAAATCCCCAAGCGCAGTCTCCGCCTCAAAAGGCGTCAACAATGGCTTCTCAGTCAATAGAAAGAATAGGACAAGCAATTTGAATTCAAGTATCAACCGAATCCTGAAAAAATGAAATCCTAAACGCACTAATACATCAAAACAACCGTATAATCAAAACCTTTCTCCCTCATCTTCCTTTTCAACCTCTCCAATATCCTCGGATTCCCTTGCCTTCCTATTGTCCTCAGAAAAAACCCTCAATATCTCGCTTATGATCATACTCCTCCAAAAACAACTTCCATAAATATGGGTCATACCTAAACGCCTTAATCCCCAGATTCGCAATCATAAATGTTTCTAAATGAAACGCTACAAATACCAAAACCAAATTCCCAACAACAATTTTAGACATATTGGATGCCAAAACCTTTCCGGCCGATAAGGGTTTCGATTGCGGGATCAAACAACCAGATCATTACACTCAAATTCAGGTTTGGCTTCCCTAATCGCCGAAGCTAAGTGAATGGTGTCCGCGAGTACAATATTTCCTTCGGGCTCCCAAAATTGAGGTTTACGGTGTTGATCGATTTTAATTTCACATGCTGTTTGTTTGTAACATGTGAATTTATAAGCTTAAATTAATTTTTTATATTTGGGGATATTAATTTAAGTTTTATATATACATTAGATACCATGTTCATGCTCGTGAGATGCCGCGGGCTTATAGCATATTTGTACGTTGTCGTGAGTTTCTAGAAAAAAAATTATATTTGAAAAAAAACTGTTGCAATTTATAATGTTTTCAAGAAAAAAACTATAAAGTTAAATTTTTAACCAATTTAATATTAACAAAATAAAATCAACAAAGAAAATTTTGAAAAAAGTCATAACAAAAAAAAAAGAACAAAAAACCATGCAGAGAAATCTTGTAGCAATTTATAGTGTTTCATGAGGAAATCTACAGTTGTAATTCTCAACCAGCTCATTATTAAAAATAATAAAATCAATAAAGATAATTTTGAAAAAAAATCATGTGGGGGAATACTGTAGCAATCTATGGTGTTTAAAAACAAAACTACAAAACTAAATTCTTAACTAGCTCAATATAAAAAAAATAAAATCGCAAAGACAATTCTGGAAAAAAAACAAAAAAAATCATAAAAACATTATGTGGGGAAACACTATAGCAATCCACAGTATTTAAAAAAAAAAACTACAAAGCTAAATTCTCAATCAGCTTCATATTAAAAAAATAAAATCAATAAAAATAATTCTGAAAAAAAAACAAAAAAAATGAAAAAAGAAGACAATTTTGGGGAAAAAAAAGAGCAAAAACAAATGAAAAAATGGAAAAAAAAAACATGTGGGGAAAGTTAAAGCTAAATTCCCAATCAGCTCAATATTAAAAAAAATCGACAAAGATAATTTTGAAAAATACATGTGGGGAAACACTGTAGCAAAACAAAAACCATGTGGGGAAATAATATAACAATCCACAGTGTTTTTTAAAAAAAAACTACGAAGCAAAATTCTCAATCAGCTCAATATGAAAAAAAAAAATGCCCGATGCTGCGGGCTTGTGGCATGCTTGTGCGTTGTCGTGGGTTAATTTGTGAAAAAAAAATTTAAAAAAATTATATGAAGAAAAATTGTTGCAATTCACAATGTTTTCAAAAAAAAAAACTACGAAGCTAAATTCTTAACCAGCTTAATATTAAAAAAATAAAATTAACAAAGAAAATTTAAGAAAAAATCATAACAAAAAAAAACAAACAAAAGGAAAAACAATCACGCAAGAAACACTGTAGCAATCTATTTCATGAGGAAATCTACAGTTATAATTCTTAACCAGCTCAATATTAAAAATAATAAAATCAATAAAGATAATTTAAAAAAAATCATAACAAAAAAATCATGTGGGGGAACACTGTAGCAATCCACAATGTTTTAAAGAAAATAACTATGAAGCTAAATTCTCAACTAGCTCAATATGAAAAAAATAAAATCGACAAAGACAATTCTAGAAAAAGAACAAAATATCATAAAAAAAATCATGTGGGGGAAACACTGTAGCAATTTACAGTGTTTTAAAGGGAAAAAACTACAAAGCTAAAGAAACACTGTAGCAATCTATTTCATGAGAAAATCTACAGTTGTAATTCTTAATCAGCTCAATATTAAAAATAATAAAGACAATTTTGAAAAAAATCATAACAAAAAAAAAATCTTGTGGGGGAACACTATAGCAATCCATATTATTTTAAAGAA
>Ga0307515_10025977_pt1 | contig 10103 bp, 4 predicted proteins | sample 17_EM_MG_FD_194513 | JGI IMG/M metagenome (GOLD analysis project Ga0307515, IMG submission 194513) | Populus trichocarpa ectomycorrhiza microbial communities from riparian zone in the Pacific Northwest, United States - 17_EM | ecosystem: Host-associated > Plants > Roots > Unclassified | place...
AAAAATTTCCCTCTCTCGTCGTCGGTGTGGAATGGAAGGAGTGTCTTTGCTCACGTTTCAAAGGAAAGATTCTTTTGCTTCCGATTCAGGAAATTGAAAGTTAGGGATAACTAGGAATTACTAAAAATAGCTTAGAAGGACAAAATATAGTAAGCACTGCTTTTGTTAAAAAAATAAAATAAAATTACAGTGTTGTAGTGTTTTTCTTTTGATTTTTGATGTTAAAAATATTTTAAGTTTAGATCATATTTCAAGAAGTTTTATGATACTCGGAAAGTAATTAATAATATTTTATTAGTTATTTTTTAAATATATTTTAAAAAAATATATAGATAAAAATAATTTATATGAAGATATTTTTATTATTTTTTGTAGATCATGATTTTTAATCACTCTCTTCTTTTTGTTTATTTTTTTATTCGATATAAACTTGGAGGATAACTAATATGATGTCACTAGTTATTCGTCAAGTGCCATAAAATTTTCCCTTTATATCAACTAAGACTAATTTTTTTATCGCATAATCTTAATTGTATTTCCTATATTTATACAATGTATTTAAGAAAATTATTAAATTTCCTTAGTGATGGTTTCAAAGTTGAAACCCAAGAAATCAAGGAAAAAAACAATTTTTTTTAACCATTAGACTAACTCCTCAAATCAATCCTTAAATGTTCTTAGAACATATATTTTATTATTTTTATTTGATATTGCGTTTTCAACTATGTTTAGTTGTGTTTGCTTTGAAAAAAAATTAAATTTATGTTTTTTAGTGCTTTTTAATGATTTTGAGGTATTGATGTAAAAAAGAAAAAGTTAATTCATCAGAGCGTGTTTACTCTATCAAATTATGTTTGTTCTTCACACTATAGTTATTTATTATTTGAATAAAATCTGAAACTCTTTTCAAATTCTATTCCACCTTGTTCAAGTATTTGCAATCAACACTACTTAAGAATAGATAAAATATTTTTTCTAATTCACCTAGAATGATTAATAATCTCTTGATTATTTAAATACATTCATATAATTCATGTTATACCCAATATCTTTCTGTTTGTTACTCTTCATTAGGACAATGTGTAGCAGAATCAAAACATAATATTTTTTTTTTATATAAGATAACTTGGTGATTTTAAATTTAAGAATCACTTACATAATCATCATATGAGCCTTTCCATATACATAAATGATCTCTTATATGAAATTCTCATACGAGTTAATTCAATGTATATGTCATCTGACAAACATCTACATATTAATTATAGGTAATCTCTCTACCTCAACTTATGAAAACAATTATTTCATTTCATAAAAAAAAAAACCATAATATGTATCCATCTCAACAACTCTAATTAATGTTCATTTTTAATAAAGCATTAACCATGAACATTCAGGAACAATATTTTGATGTAATTGAAATCTCATAATTATAACAACTTTATAATTGTATTTACAAAATATTTTTATTCCTGTGACTTTATATTTACTCTAGATTCATTAATCAAATATTTGATAAATACTGAAAATAAATAAGCTTTTATTAATAATAAAATATATTTCTACAAACAAAATCAATATCATATATAATTAAGATTGTAACACGAATAAGCTTAATGATCGATTAAAACTTTAAACCTATGCCTTTTATGGGCCTTGCCTCCAGTCCTGTGACGTGGAGAGTTGAACCATTAATTTCAAATTGGAGCAATGAGCAATCTAAACATAGGTCATGGATATAAGAATAAACTTCATTATCCATTAAAACTTCAAGGTTATACCTTTAATGGGCCTTACCTTGATGTTGGCAGGTGGCGGGGGATATAGATCTCCGACTCATTAATTATAATTAGTAGTTTGAAAGGATGAATTCAGGTATTCTAAAGAATGATTAATATTTAAGCATTAGGATTAGGATTAATAATATTTGCATTAAGACATTATGGATCTTGTGCTTCATAAATTTTGCTTATTTCCACTGGCTAAATTAAGGATTAAATGGACAGAACTAATTGTCCCATTTTCCCTGCTAACCTTCTTACAAAAACGAAACTTTTTCTGCAGATTAATACATATGTTATCAACTTCTATATTTCCTTGTGTCAATACAATTCTTTTTCTCACTTTGCTGGTGGTCTTTACACAATTATTTGCTTACTCATTTCTTCTCATAAACAACAAACAAGAATCTCACTTCAATTGTAATGTTCAGCCATTGTTTCTCATAATTGAAGGTCTGAAGGAGGTAGAAACTGCTCTGTTGTCAAACCCCATATGTTAAAATCTACCTCATCAATCTTCCAGTGTTCTTCCATTTCTCTCTTGTGGTTTGCAGATTGCTCTCCGTATCTGAAGACCGTGACACGAGTCTGACCACTATGTGCTATGTTGACACCGTCGACGTACCTATAATCATCCATTATCGATTCTGCGCTCGTCTCCCAAAATATATCCTCACCGTCTTTCGTTCTCAATCCTATCAGCCTTGAGTCCTCAAATTGAATCAAGAGGCCTGACCTCTGGCTAAAGTATCCCCACATTGTATGGTGAATTATCTCGTAGTTAGGACCACTTTGCGCCTCCCGAATTGCTGGACTTGTCTCTAGCTTGAGTATAAAGCAGTCCTCATCTTTTATTAGTTTCTCTCCAATGCAGGTTGCATCTATAAATAAGTTTGCTGTGGACCTGGGATCCAATCCCTGCCATAACTTACTGTGTTAGAACTAATTAATCGGACGAAATCAGAGGACAGAAAATTCTAATGCAGACATTCTACATCAACTTTCACATTCTAGTATACGATTGATGCTACAAAATGTAAACCAAAGGAATGATCTTAACCTGCAAGAATCGGCGCAAGGGTCTAGGAGGACCCTTTGAAATCGGCTTTCGTTGATTAGAAGAATGCCTCCATGAGATCTTGCCATTGCTTCCACATATCATCTTACATCCTGACACAAGAAGCTCTAACATCCACAAGTCCGGATCTTTCTGCCAAAGCACAAATCCACCTGTTTCCTCGCTGCCTTTCACGTTTATGGTCTGCTCCCCTTCATGAAATTCTGATGCCTTAATTTTCACCTCACCAGTTACGCACATGCTGTGCACTGCGTTTAATGCTGCTTGTCCTCCTGTAGCTGCAATGTATTGTTGCACAATATATTTGGCTGTTGAAGCTTGCTGCCAAAAAACATTGTAACACTGTCATTTTCTCAGAAAAATCATGGCAATACTCGTAATGCAATTGCTCATTTTTCTATAAACAATAATTCTGGTGCAAAATAAAAATTTCAGAGAGATATGGATGTTTCTATAAAACCCTCTCACAATTGAACAATCTTTGACAGGTTTGTGAACCGAATGGCCAACTTGCACTTGAAGAGGAATAAGAGGAGATCCAACCATGTAAAGAAGGAATCTTAGCTCATTAATTCGCGCTGCAATAACCGGTTGTGACAATTTGTCGGAAGTTTGAGCCCTCATCCATGTAAGCATATTTTGCCAGCGTAATTCGGCATTGCTACCCATGTTAGTGTACATTTCTTCCGGTATTGGGATCTCAAGAACAGTCTCAAGGCCATCTTCTCTATCAATATTTGGACAGAGTTTCCTCATGATGAAAAGTACAGAAATAGAGATCTTAGAGAATGATAGAATGTTGGTTAGAGAGTCAAGAGGAAGGGGGAGGAACAAGAATTGAGAGTCAAATGCTATACGTTCTCTCTTTTCTCATGCATTTACCAGGGACGGTAAACAGGAAAAAATGCGGGGACAATCGGTAAAAAGAGACTTGCCTAAAGGCTGGCCTTGCTTGTAGGTGTCATGTGGGCATGATCAATAGCAGATTTTGATTGTTTACAAGTTTCTATTTTAGGGGACCAACCCCCATAAATATTGCTGAAGAATTTTTTTTAGAGGAGCAATCCACAATGATGCTGCCAAGTATTTTTCTCCTAGGCTAGAGGCAAAAATATTTCGTTGAACAAGGGTAGAACTTGAAAGATGAAGAATGTTTCGTGGACCATTCTTGCCAATTCTTGGATTTCCCACTAAAAATAGACAGCTAGCTGACATTACTTACCGTCCATATACAAAACACCCAAGCAATTGTGATGAAGCAGATAGAGGAATGGGAGAAGCTTGTTGTTTTTCTCATGTATGCTTCTGTCAGATCATAAGCTGCAGCGATCCCCGTCTACCGCTAGGCTCTTCCATATTGACATACGAGGGATGGCGCAAACTTCATGTCACTTGAATGGAGACCAAAGCATGCCAAGGATGAACATCATAGTCAAGACAAAAGAAAGCGAAAAAAAAAAAAAAACAAAGTTTTCTTGCATCAATTACTTATGATCATGTTGTTCGAATTTTGAGTTTTTTTTTTCTAGTGAGATAAAATATTTCCCAAATTAGCAATGAAAAAATAATTTCCAAACCTAACACAAATGCTCGATAATAACTAGATGTGTTACACATGTAGCATCTAGCAACTCAAATTTTCCTTATCCAACAAATTAATTCATGCTCTCAAAAGTCATCATTCATATTTTGAATCAATAACTATAAAATGAACAAAAATAATTTGATACTCGTCAAAGAGATGATATGGTATAAAAAAACAACGGAAAAAAAGGAAAAAAAAAAGAATGATGCGTGTAGACATATATACCGAAACTTCAATATATTGACGAGTAAAATTCAAAGATATTATATAAAGTCAACTTCAAAATTGGTGATGAATTGCTATTTGCCAACAAATGAACATGCTGTTGTTTTTAAATGGTATGTGTAACTTATTACCAGCTCTGAAATTGACTTTCCATGATATCTATGAATTCATCTTATGAATATAATAATAATAAAAGTGTTATTATCGAAGCTCTAATATATTTATAATAAGCCATTCATTCTTTCTTTCTTTTGTCTTTTTCTTCCTCAGTACTTATCTCTTGTCTTTTTGTGCAATGTCATCCTTTTTATGGCAATTGAATTATTCTTGTTTATTTTATAGTTATTAATTCTTTATAAAATATACACTTTTGAGAGGATAAATGCACAACACATTTAATTGCGCATGTACTATCTATGCGCATAATAACTACAATTATTTTTTCAATTCAGCTGGTTTAAAAAATATTTTATCTCACTGTACTATTCTAGAAAAAAAACTCTTGGATTTTTTGTTAGAATCTTACGATCATGATTCGACTTGATTCACGTATAAAACGATGTGATTTGTAAAAAGGGGGGTTTAATGACAATCGAAGGCAATGATTTGGTTCGAGAGATAGAAAATCCTTTTTATATCCAGCTATAATTAACTTTAATTGTTATTAAAAAAATAATTAGACTCAAAACTCTTAATAATTTATATAATTCTTTTGTAAAAGAATTAATATTTCTCTTCGTCACTTAAAATTTTAATTTATTTTGTTTTTCTAAACAGTAATTAAGAGCAATTATGATATGGGGGGGGGGGGTGGCTGAGAAATGTTAAAACTTTTTAAGGTTGATTGTAATTCTATAATACCTTGTGGAGGTTATTGTAATTTAACAAATAATATATAACAGCAATAACAAAGCAAGTTTTTGCTTGTTTAATTTGCTCTAAATTAAGATTACTAACTTAGGCTACACTACTTTATTACCACGCTACATATCACTCTTTACAGCCTCAGCTCTACCACTTATACCCTTGCTAAACAGCTCTTCTATGTCTTCCAAGGACCTTCCTTTGGTCTCTGGGAATAGGAAATAGAAGAAAAACCAGGCAAGCACAGCGATGCCAGCAAACAAGAAGAAGGCTCCTCCAATGGTGATTGCTTCATAGAGCGAAATAAAACTCATGGAAATAGTGGCATTCATGAGTCTATTCACAGCAACCCCAATGCTATACCCTTGTGCTCTTAGCTTCAGGGGGAATATCTCCGAGCTGTACACCCATGTCACAGGTGCAAGTCCAATATTAAAGAAAGCTACAAATGTATAAGTAGAAATAATGCAAAGGCTTAGTGCCCACACCAGCTGCCCTCCATGGTGATGCTCCACTATAGTCAAGCAAGTTCCTAATACTGCCAGGGCTGCTATGATACCTGCTGTGCTAACAAGAAGAAGGCGCCTTCTCCCCACTCTATCCACCAAGAAAGTGGAAATGAATACAAATACGAACTTTGTAAGCCCCACGCCAACACTTGCACGCAAGAGCTTTTCCTTGCCAACGATACCGGCTTTCTTAAAGATTCTAGGACTATATAAAATAACTGCTTCAATTCCAACTGCATGCTCAAAGAAATGGATTCCGACCGCGGCGATCAGTATCCAACGGACTGCTGGTGTTGGCCTTATAATTAGCTCTTTCCAAACCCCTTCCCCGTGAGTTTTCTTCAGGGGATCGGGCTTGACAAAGTCATCGTTGCAATTCACATCAATCCCAGCTACTTCTTTTATGTCGCGAAGACGGGTTTCAGCTTCTTCTTCGGAGTTGGATACTCTGCGCAAGATTTTCTTGGCTTCTCCTAAACGACCTTGCATTACTAACCACCTTGGAGACTCTGGCATTTTTAGGATGCCAAAGGCCAAGGCGAGTGAAGGTATAGCTGCAATACCAAGCATTATCCTCCAACCAAGCTTCAGGCTCAATCCTCCGAAAGCAACATTCGATATGTAGCCAAGTAAAACACCAATACTTATTCCAAGCTCCGGTAGACATGTCAAAAAGCCTCGGTACGATGGCGATGAAACTTCTGCCGAATATACAGGAGCAATCATCAGAGCAAAGCCTACACCAATCCCAGCAATGCATCTCCCTGTCATCAGGACACCATAATTCGGAGCGTACCCCATCAGGATTGAACCAAGCATGAAGATGATGCTGGCTGCAAAAATTGTGTACCGCCTGCCAATATAATCAGAAGTTCTTCCAGCAAGAAGAGAACCGAACAGGGCACATATGTTTAAGATTCCAGCAAGGATTTCCACTTCCGTGTCATGGATTTTCAGTTCATCTTTTATGAATATCATGGCTCCACTCATTACTCCAGTGTCTGAAAAAAGAAGAAGAAGAAAAAACCTTTGAATTATGGCATATTCTACAACACCCAAATATAAGAAAAAAGGTTTTATTAATCAAAGATAACATGAATTATATATGAATGGTTAGAATGTTATGATCCTACGACATTTTCCAGTTCCACAGAACACTGTTTAAAGTCAAAGAATGAGAACTCCACATGGGATCCAAGAGGGAAAGGAGATCGAATTAAGGAACTCACCATATCCAAATATAATGGATATCATCGAAGCAACTATAGCACATCCAGCAGCATACATGTTCAATTTTTGCTGGTTTTGTCCACCACCACCCTCTATTGACACCATGCTGATTAATTGCTCTCCCTGTCTCGTTGAACCTAACCAGAAACTAAAAACCTTAGCAAATAACTATATGTGTGTGTAGGAGAACATAGTTTTCTCACAATTCCTCCGGCAACCAAAGCTGACCTCCATCTCTAATTATATAGGGAAGCGATGTGACTAAAACATGTCAAAAAGTGAACTCTTAATGTCTTGTGGCGCCCACGTTCACAGGTAATCTTACAGGCAGAAATCTGCTAATTTTGTCACTTTGTAACCGACTGACGAAGGTCATTAGGCCTCGCCAACCCGATAAGTTTGGCTAGACAACTTCATTTTGGCATCAAAATATGCACGTCAGGATTTGCATCAAACCATTAACCTCTTTCTATTTAGGATTTTGTATTTTATTTAGCATGTGATTTTAGTTTATTTGTCTGTGGATTTGCTATAAATAACATCATGATATAGAAATATGGGCCTAATAATGGTGATCTTTCATCGTCTTCGTTGAAATTCGTAGCAGTCACTGTCTTCCTTGTCCAATTTGCAAGGAAATTCCAGTTAAGATTTATTAACTTATTTGTTCATTGTCTTCATGGTCCAATTTGCAAGGAAATTCCAGTTAAGATTTATTAACTTATTTTTGGATAAGATTTGCCAGGCAATCCAACCTGTATAGTCAACTAAACCGCGGCACCTTGTAAGCCACTACTGACTTGGTATCCTCGGGCTTGCAAGACGCCATGATAATAAATAATAATAAATCGTTTTCTGATACGATAAACCAGTGCTAATTACAGATTTGTGGTTTGCATTCACTTATCTAAAACTACTAGCAATTTTCAATGTTTAATCACCAATTTTCCACGTCATTTTGAATTTAAATGCAGTTTGCCAATTAACATTTTCGTCCAATGTTATTTATCCAAATCAAAATGCTCACTTTTAGGCATTTTAGTGATCTTGATCAATTCAGAATGACCCAGATTAGGAATTAAGAATTTTTTTTTTTCCGAATTTACTTATTTCTAAAATTAAATTAGTTTTGGGATTTCTGATTTATTTTATTTCCTAGTTTATCCCTTGCTCAAATAGGACATACTATTTACATTGTTTTGTACGCTTTTGATTTTCATTATCTAATATTAAGAAATTATAGACTTTTAAATTTTCTGATCCACAGTTACTGTGTTTCTTTGTAAGGGTTTTTAAATACTAAAAATTTCGTATCAATACCATAGAATTTTCCCCATGTACGTACATTGTCATCAATCCTCACTTCACATGAAAAAAAAAAGAAGAAGAAGAAGTTACTTTTCCACTAATCTTTTATACCCACAAACACTTCACAGGAGATTGATTGTTTATTTATGTGTGTTAAAAGTGATTTTAAAAATAAATTAATTTTTTGAAAAAACAATTTCAGTGTTTTTTAATTGTTTTGATGTGTTAGTGTCAAAAATATATTTTAAAAAATAAAAAAATATATATTATTTTGATATTTTTTAAATAAATAAATATTTTGAAAAGCAACTATTAAGCTTATAAAATGAAGTTACAGGAGAATAAAAATCTCATTTTGTAAGAGTAAAATTCTAACTAATTAACCCTCTAACTTCAAAATGGATAATATGAATGTACTAAATTATAAAAGTTTATTTGACTCTTGTGTTTACAAGTCCTCTCGCGCTCTCTTTAGTTTGTTATTTTTTTATTTAAAAAAATATTAAATTAATTTTTTTACATGTTTTTTAAGGTTTTGATGTATTAATATTAAAAATAAAAAAAATATTATTTTAATTCAAAAATATTTTCAAAAAATAATTTCTATTAAAGTTTGAGAGCGCAAAAAACTCAGAGTTTTAAAGACGCCACTCTCTATAAACCAAGAAGAACATGTAGAAGAAATAAAAAAGATAATGAATTTTAATTTTGTTATGGGGGATTACTTTTGGTAATAAAATGAGATATTATTTTCACATACAAGAATAAGATCATTTAATGCATTAGATATATAATAATAAAAAAAAATGTCATGAAAATGGTTAAAAATGCTAGAAATATTATTTTCATGCCGCGCGGGTGACTTGCGATACATCTACGGGGTTGTTTGGGAATTTTTTTTTAAAATTAATTTTTTTAATATAAAAACAGTGATTTACATTTCATGACAGAAAAGATGAGGTACCATTGTTCATTTCGAATGGATGGTTATGGCTGTTGCACACATGTGGATGCTGCTCTATACAAAAAAGTGGGTCCCTGGTTTTCTGGTTCCACTAAATCAACGATTCATTGGTCAAATATATCACCCATTGGCTAGATGCGATGGCCAAATTATACCGCCATCCACGAGCACTTTATCTTGTCTTTTTTTTTTTTTGAGCCACTAAGCCCTTTCTGTTCTTGATGCATACCAGGAAAATGGTGGCGGGTTGACGGCTCGTATAGGTGCCACGTATGCTTAATGAAAGAAGATATTTATGTAGTACTAAGAATTTGATTTTTATTTTTTATTGGGTAATTGAATAGTTCACCATGGTAAATCTAATTCTTTATTTTTTAATAAAAGATTTCAAAACAATATTATTTTAATAAAAAAAACTGAGTTTTTCTTTAACCTGACTTGGGCTAGAATGGAATTCATTTGTCGGGATGTGCAATCATGTAACTACGGATATTTAATTATCTAAAAAAAATCTACTTGGGAAAAAAATATCATGTCAAAGCTAGAAAAAGGGATCACT
>Ga0307515_10025978_pt1 | contig 10103 bp, 4 predicted proteins | sample 17_EM_MG_FD_194513 | JGI IMG/M metagenome (GOLD analysis project Ga0307515, IMG submission 194513) | Populus trichocarpa ectomycorrhiza microbial communities from riparian zone in the Pacific Northwest, United States - 17_EM | ecosystem: Host-associated > Plants > Roots > Unclassified | place...
TTGATGCAGCCCCGCTATCTAGTTTTATCCTCAACCTCCGCAGGCACTGACAGGGATCTTTGAGGGGCTTATTCCAGTCTGCGACCGTGAAAGTTAGGTTTGTTTTCTGGGCCTTTGAGCCTCTCAAGTGACCGAAAAGATAATGTTGGCTGGGCCTTAGTTATTCAAATATGTAAAACTCTGCGCAAGGAAAAGTTCAAGCTAAAATCAGAAGAGAAAATTGGCAGGCCCGCAGAGAATTGAGACCAAGTCCGTGGAGGAGGATAGAGAAGTGAAACCACATAACTTTATACATAGTATAATGTTCCAAACAAGGTAGACTACATCCTCTTCAAAGGAATTTCGAGAAATAAGAGTAGAAATTTAAGAGTAAATTCCTCTTTGTAGCCCCTCTAGTTTCAAAAAGTAATCACATTAGCTCCTTTAATCTTAATTACTCAAGAGTCAAGACCTCATAATTTCAATTATCGATCCCAGTGATGAGGTCTTCTCGTTAACATTTGTTAGACCTTATAACAACTCTTCTACCTGCTTCTTTATCAGTCTATAATCTCAAAAACAGATGCAAAAAATCGATGCAACATTAGCCACTATCACATCTATTTCCTTTTTCATTTGATTTATTTTTCAATAACGATGATGGGTTCTGTTTTATATCCCTAGAATTTATTGTTTCTGATATCAATGTAGAGATTAAGTCTTGGAAGTGAATGGAATTCTATAATTTACGTAAATAATATATCAAGATACTTGGACCTCAAAATAATTTGATGGAATTTTTCGAATGTAGTAATTTACGTCTATGTGGTGAAGCTAACACAGTTAGGATCGAGGATTCTCGAAACATCAATGGTGGACATGGATGGAGAGACCATGTACGGACGCAGGACCATAACTAGGAGTGTAAGGCCTTGTACAGCCACAATAGGAATAGAGGGGCTAATATGATTAATTTGCAGAACTTCCGGGACCACTAATTTGAATTTACCCCTTAATCTGCCAGTAAGTGGTGACATTAGTATCTCAATTGTTCCCCAAAATTCGAATATAGTCTAAGTCCTTCTCGACGGAGAATAAACTTGTATGCATATATGTTCGGATCTCCTCCCTCTGGTCTCCGAATTTCTTTTCTTACATATAGTCATAACCATTTACCCAAAGCGGGGAAAAAAGGAGGCAAGGAGAAAAAGAACACAGCATTAACGTAAAAAGGAAAGAAAAGAAAAGAAAAGCTTGCACAAGAAGAAGAGAAACAAAATCGAGGCATGACAGTGAAACGCATTATAGAACGATCCCAAAGCAATCTTTAACCGAAAATTCTTCTCTTTTCCCCCTCTGCCTATGCTAATGGCTAAATGGGTTACTATTTTCACCCATTTCTAGGGTTTCTTTCCTTCTTTCCAGATAAAAACTGAAAGTAAATCTTTAGACATGATCATGAATGTCAAACTTAAAGCATGATATGATTGCCCAATTCCCATCCTCCACTTACATTCTCTGAACTCTCCATTTCCATTCCTTTTCTCTCCTTTTAAAAGAGGAATTATTGAGTGGCCTCTGGCCAGAAGACCATATGCTACTAATCACCAGCTAGTTTCTTTCCACTGCATTTCTTTCTTGTTTCACTTACTTTAAGACGTTCTGCACGGTACAGCATTCCAAATAAAAGCTTTGAGTAAATAGTGAAACTGACACTTCATGTTTCTTTATGGACATGGCCATTCTTTTTCCCCTGAGAGATAAAGACTGACAAACATTGTTTGGGTGGAAGACAGTTAATGAACAGAACGAGCAATAAAAGGCTATTTTTACAGATGCCTTTGTGAATTTACTATGCGTGAAAAAAGAGCATTGACCAAGAAGATGAGTTCAGGCAGCAATGGTCTTTGTATATACTACAATACCACTTATATTCATAGTTTAAAACATTAATTATATATGGAGTATTTTTTTTTATGTTCTTAATAGTCCATTATTAAGTATGTACCATATGTATTTCTTCAGAATATCATCTACCCCATATATATTTGATTAAGGAAATTAAAGAATTAGGGATTTAAGGATGCGATTGTTTTGCCTAAAATATTTTTTTATTTTGTGTTTATTTTTTACAAGATATTGTATTGGAAAATTGTCTCGCCTTAAATACTTTAATTATAATTAATCTTTAAATTTATTTTATTCATTAAAAAATATTAATTTTCAACTTATAAAATTTCTAAAACATATTTTATAAATAATAATTTACTCATAATATTATCCAACAATTTCAACAACTACCACCAACTTTGTTTTTATGCCACCATCACCACCTATCATCATTATCATTATTATTGCTGCTATCCCCCCACCCCCACCCCTACCACCACACCACCTCTCGCTAACCCTACAACCACTACTATTACCGCAATTTCATCATTAAAATATATTATTATCATCTTCCTTTTTATATCATTACTTACTGCACATCATAAAATATTTTTCTATAAGACATTTTATGTAAAACGAAGAAAAGGAAAATGAGGCTAATATATATAGAAACTCTAGCTACTTAATTTATAGAAATATCTATAAATGAGAAGCCAATATTTTGCTGCAGATTTGCCAAAAAAAGGAAACGGAAAGATTTTTTTTTCTTTTTTGCTGCTGATTTTGAAGTAGCTACAAGTAGCTTAACTCCAACTGAACTTTCAGCTACTTGTATACGTAGCTTCTCTTCTGATAACTCTTACTGAGAACGACTACAACCTGCGGTACAGGCTAATTAATGGAGACCCTACGATATTGTTGCCGCTAATCGATCACTTCTGGATGCAGCCTTTTATTGCCACTGAGAGGGACTCCAAAGAGCTTCACAGGACTAGTTGATTCCTCAGTACTTAATGTCAATGAATGCTGACCCAAAACAGTACCATTCTTAGCTCTTTGAATGCTAGAACAAATGGTTTGATCCTGACATGAAGAGCCCAGTTCTATTAGCTTAGGTGCTGCATTATAAGCCTTTTGCTCATAGGGCATTGGTTTTACATGGTTTTGGATGAAGTAGATAATGTCATTATAGAGGTTCTTCATGTGGGAGAGTTCTGATAAAAGCATGCAGTTTTTCCTTCTCAGTCGCTGATTATCTTCTGAGAGTGCAGTTAGGATGTCAGTACTTGGTTTTGGAGATTGAAATGGAGGGTCGATCCAACTAAAACCATCTTCTGGTTGGAAAAATTGGGGTGGTTGCTCAGGGTAGTGCTGGTGATGGTGTTGGGATGTTTTTCTCCTGTGGATCTCAGATAACAAGTGCTTTGCTCCTTTTCTGAAGTACTCATTTGCAAACTCCCATCTGTCAGCTACTACCTTCTTGAATCCCTGCAAAGTATTAACAAGAATAAGAGAATGACAAGAGAGAAAAACTGTCTGGTATAAACATCGAATCAGTTTCGTGGAACGTTTATTTATGAAGCTTAATTAGTAATTTAATACGGATTACCATGTACTAGAGTACTAGAATACTTTATCTTGGGCTGAATGTTTATGGTTAATTAGGTGAGATTGATATGTCCTCCAATATTTTGTATCGGTAATATCTAGAACATAAACGGTGCTTATATAAGATCTTAAAAAGAAGTGAGACATAGAAGCGAACAAGACCCAACTGTAAGAGATTAATTTTGAGAGCAAAAGTCTAGGTCTAACTGAAGTCAAGTTATCTAAAATGAGAGTAACCCTACTTGGAAAGACCAAGAAGCTCCATGGAAAAGCAACCCATATTAGTCAGCACAGCTTTTTACCTTGCTGCTTATAAACTAGTAGAATCTAGAGAGCGTTTTGAATTACCCGAGAGAGAGAGAGAGAGAGAGAGAGAGAGAGAGAGAGATGCTCACATAGGTATTGAGCTGCCTGACGAAGCTTGAGAAGTTGTTGTGCTTGAAATAGTTGGGAAGAAGATCCCTTGAAAACTCAGGAGGTCTCCACACAACAAAGCTGGTTTCATCATCACCCCAAGACACAATGTGGTCAGTAAGAGGATCATCAACCAGCTGATATGTTTTTGTTAAGAATGGTGCAGGAACTGCCTTTTGAGACTCCACAGTAAACACCATCTCTTCACATCTATCCACTGTAAAAGCCATTACCAGCTATGAATTACACCAGAGGGAGCAAATGACATGTACTGCTGCTAGACCTCTGCTAGTACGATTTTTACACTCAATATTCCAATATGTTTAAAGAAGCTCCTGTCTCTCTCTCATCATAATTTTCTAACTTTATGAAACAGAAACATATGGCCATGCCACTAAAATAAAGCCACTCGATGCCCTCTCTTTCTCTCTCATTGTAGTTTCTAATTTCAAGAAGCATAAGACCATTTCAGTAAATTACAGCATTGAATTTTCTAGATATTACTATAATTATAAAGATCGACGTGCTCTTAATTAATTAGCTCTTGATTGTTCCATTGGCTGCAGTACGACTAGCTAGTACTGGTGGGGAAGATGCATCACATCCTTTATTTATTTATTGCACTGATCATCGGGGAAGATATATGTGTGTGCGCATCTAATTCAGCTCATGAACTTTTCTTTGATTAGGGCACACCCAAATGATGGTTTAGAATCACTGTCTTCCCATGCAAAGACAAATCTGTCCCTATCCGATGTTTACAGTAACCCATGCATGTTGCACGAGAGCAGATACAGCTAAAAGTCTACTAGGTTATGGCATATGCATGCATGCTACGAGGAACATCCATTCATCCATCTCTTCGCGCATCAAAAGGCAAACCCGTGACTTGAGATGCTGTAAGGGAATTAGGAGTGAATACTCATCACTGCAGTGGAAGGAATAATTTAATTAGTTTCCCTTTGAAATAAAATTGCTTGTTAAATGAAATGTCATTTTCTAATTCCCATTTTTTCTCCATCAACAAAGCTGCTTCCTCTATAAATCTTTACGTGACAAAGATCAGAAAGACCCTTTCAGTACTCAAGATTCCTCTGTTGAGGTTCACTTTCTGTACAAATCACAAGCATCATAGAATCCTAGTGCCCTAATAATTATTACCACATTAATTATCAAAAGAAGTCTCGTCTGTTCATTTTATAATTTATAATTTATATATATATATAGCAAATCTCTCTCTCTCTCTCTCTCTCTCTCTCTCTCTTAGTATAAGAAAAGAAAGAAGGAAAAGTTTCTTTTTATGTGTTGCTTTTCTTATAACTCCAATTCTAGCGATTATTTAATGCGCCTGGAAAAAGAAATGCAATGGTTCCTCCGTCTTCATATAGATATATATAAAACGCAAACAGCTCTTGCATGTCTGTAAAGAAATTTTATCTCCATGTGACCCACGACCTAATTAATTTGCCCTTTCACATCAGAGATAGAGAGAGAGCTAGTTCTTTGTCTCATACTGCAGCGCAAATCTAAATGCATAGCATGTGACCATGAGCAATCCTGAATTGTGAAGAAACAGAGGGAATGCATGTCTGTAAACGCAACAAGATTTTCAGATTCTTAGAAGATTTCAGACGACTAATTTTAACAGAGTACTGTTCAGTTAAGAAATTTCGTATTAAAAGAGGAAAAATAAATATGTGGAAATTCTTGGCTAACCGATAAAGCAGATGTTATTGGTGTAAATAAAATTTATGTAGTTTTATTTATTAAAAATAAAATAATATTTTTAGTTTAATTTATATATATATATTTTTTATATTTAGATTAACACTAAATACTCATAATAAACAGATTATTAAGAATTTTTTATTATTATTTATATAATCTTAATTATTTTAACAATTATAAGCATGGCGATATTTGCATCAAAATGCTTGTCCCAAGATAATTAAAGTGTCATTTTGCGTTTCTATATATTTACCTTTTATTTTCATTATTTTTCAAAAGTTTTAAAACAAAAAAATCGTCTATCTCTCAAAAAAAAAATATTTTTTTTTTTGCAAATTGAAGAAAGTTGTTTTAAAAAGTTATTCAAATGATTTTACCTTTGGAAAAACGAATTTTAAATCAAAAGACCCGAAATAATTAAGAGACTTCCATTTAAGAAAATCAAAACGTTGTGTTCAGCGATATGATATAAAACTGTGTTTATATTAATCTGAGATAAGGGAGGACGGCAAAAAACTAAAAGGAAGGACGACTAGACATGTAATTCAAGATGCAATATATTTTTTCAATGAACTTCAAGAACCAAAAAGTTCCCTTTAGAGCAACCGCAATTTTGAGAATTTTTATTTTATTTTGTAAGTTTTAAATTATTATTTTTTTAATATTTTTAAAATGTTTTGATACGTTGGTATCAAAAATAAATTTTAAAAAATAAAAAAAATATTATTTTAATATATTTTCAAATAAAAAACACTTTGAAAAACAATTTATATCACACTTTCAAATTAACATATCCAAATCAGAAACTCATGTTAATGATGTTTACTCAACGATTGTAAGACAAGTAATGGCAATATATTTGAAAATTAGTAATGTTAATAATTATTTAAAAAAAAAAACATGACTGAGAAAAGCATTTATTCGCCTCAATCTTAATTTATCATGATTCACCCCATAAAATATTTAGGATTCATGGTACGTATTAGATAAGGCAACAAGATCAATCTCAGTGGCATCATGAAAATGCACATGCAATGATCTAAGCCAAGCCAAATTAACTTTATTTTTGAACATGATGCATGCATACACACATATTGCTTGAAATAACTTTAGGTTTGAATCTTGGGTTTTCGCATCATTACCTCTCATGCAGTTGTCTCTCATAAAGAGGGGTCGAAGCGGCATAATATGATTGAAATTCTAATGCATAGAGTGCTACTAGTTCTCTATCTCTCTTTAAGGATCTTCAAGGATAAGAGTGGATCCCATGAATCCAAAATTTGAGGTAGCAATCCATCAAGTTTATCTTTGAAGTTTTATATCGTAGTGAAAGCTAGCGAGCATGAAGATGCTTGAGAAATCCGATAGAGCAATGAGAAGCAATAATGGCATATTCATGAAGCCTTTTGATTTTAGTGAAAAAGATAAAGGTGCAAAAGATACTCTTTGGTAAGAGGTGGCTTGAAAGACAAAAAATGCTTTAGAGGGGAAGGAACATCATCTTCTTTTCACCGGTGGAAAGACAACCATATGGGTCAAGCTCCGTCAAAGCATTAGAAATTTCATTGATTGTAGTGAAAAGGTGATGGGAAAAAGAACTATCGTATTTCGGTGTCAAATTAATGAAGTTATCTATCAGATTTGTGTATACAACAATTAATTAAGGCTTCTACGACGATACCTAATAGAAATCGAGTAGGTGAAACTTCAAAGTGATATTATTTATATATTAAAACACGTGGGATTTTTATTGTATTTTTATTATTGTGCAAAATTTTATTTTTTTTAGTTTTGTCTTTAAATTTTGTTTTTAGACAATCAAGTCTTATTTAAAAAGCAAATGATTTCAAATTCTTATAAAAAAAAGTGGGATTGGAGGGGGGGACCGAAATGAGAAACACGACAAACATAAGTGATGTACCATAAGTTTTGAAAACATTCACTTTGGTTCTCTAGCTTAAACAATCACGCAAATTATACAATTGTGGTCGCTCGAAATTGTTCCAATTCTATTTTGGTACAAAGGTTTATTTTTGTTATGTTTTGTTTCTGGTTGAGAGAGGAAAGAGAGGGGGGTCACCGGATTTTGGTGGTAAAGAGAGAAACTTATCGTTGGCACCGATTTAAGCCACCAAAATGAAGGATTTTTATGTCAAATTATTCCATTTGATGCGGGGAGTTCATATTAGGTGTTTTTGTACCTTAAAAGTTCGTGAAAAAAAATAGATATGAGAACTCGGGTTGATTTTTGGTTTCGGGTTGAGTTCGGTTTTTGGGGCGGTTTATAGGGTTTCTTTGAGGCCATGACTAAGTTTGTCATGGTTTTTAGGGTGTTTTATAGGTATTTTGGGTCAAAAAACGGGTTGCAAAATAAGTTTTTAGGTTAAAAGAGCATAGACCCTGATTTTTCGGCAATCACATTGACCGGAATTTAGGCAAAATAGGCGACACGTCTTCTGCCTCAGCAAGCCACGTATCGTCTGTTTCTGGCATGACTGCCCAGATCCAGGTGCTTGGGTCTGACATGGTTACCATGAAAATATAACTTTAAAGAATACAATTGAAAAGAAATAAAGTGACGTGATCGGTTAAAAAACAAAAAACAAAAAAAAATAGACAAAACTTCCTCTCTTTTATTTTGTTCAGAGGGCATCTTTTAAATAATATTAATTTTTTTATGCGTTTAATTTTCAAAGAGGTTTTTCTAGTTCATCTATAGTTTTATTTTTATCTTTTATATAGATAAACTATGTTTTTGAAAATAAAAAATATTTATTTTCAAATGATATTTTTAACATCTGTAGACTTACATGTTATTCTTTTTTTCTTTTTATTTTATTCAGTCAATTTAATATTCAATTTTTTAACATTAAATATCTTGATTTATATATGTCTCGGTTTTTCAAGTTTTTTTTTTACATGTCATTAATGATTTTTTATTTATTTATCAGCGCACATAATTCTTAGTTTATTTGATTACATGTGTGCATAAACTTTTTAATTTGTTACATTTTTTAAACTACAAAAATGTGTTGAAAACCTCTGCATATATATTTTTTATGAAAAATAAAAATATTTGACCCACGACGGAGTGCGGATCACATAGCTAGTATTCATACATAGGGTGTTTGGGATTATAATAACATTAGCATTTTTAAGTATATTTTTGTTTAGAAAAATATTAAAACAATATGTTTTATTTTTAAAAATTTATTTTTGATATTAGTACATCAAAACGATTCAAAAACACTAAAAAAATTTAATTTAAAACAAAAAAATCAAATGTTTTCTTAAAAAAGGTTGAAACTCATTCTCAAACACCAATCTCATTCGTGTTTCTCATTGGGCAAAGAGGCAGTAAACATTGGATCTTGTGATGGCCAAAAAAGAATGTTATGAAATGTCAAACCTCATACCTATGCATAAGATCTTAGATTTTACAATCCGGTATCTCTTATATTCCACAACACCATATCAAGATCTAACTTTAATGTGTCAAAAACTTGTTTATGCCATGATCTCCAAAAAAATCCAAGTAGTCTAGAATAGGGTTTCTGAGTTGGATAATCGGGTAATTAGTTGGTTCTAACAATTTCATCTATTTTTCCTAGTCAAGGTAGTTGATAGCTTATATTTGGTGTTTGGTAAGCCAATGTGGCTTGTGGCTAGTACCTGCAAAAGATCTCTTTTGGTGGAGGTAAGGACTCTCCGATGCTTAAATAAATATCTTTTTAGAGAGAGAAAATACAATAATATTTTAGAAAGAGATGCTCTGAAAATATATATGCAGTAGAGAATGAAGATTGTGAACATTTGTTATGAAGGTTTCATGGTGTATTTATAGCCCATGAGTCTTATTCTTTGGTGAAAATAAGGGTCTGAAGTGTAATTTTACCCTAATAACATTTAATGAGGTATAAATATCTCTTATATTTGTATTAATATTTGATGGAAATATGATAGGTCCCTAAATAACTTTTATACACCTAAAAGGTATATGAATATTAAAGTTCAAGATGTCAAATGTAGTTGAGCCTATGAAGGTTGAGCTATTTCCCTGGGCTAGACCCAAGAGAGGTGCTTGACACACTACCAAGCCTAGTGTGCTCGAAGCTTGGGACATTATCACGCCCAATCGTGACTAAATTTAACTAGCGCCAAATGCATTGCATCTTTACTAGGATGTGCTATTGTTTCAAAAAATTTATACCTATATATTTTTTTTAATATGTTGTTTTTTTAGTGAAAATATTCTGATAAAAACTTGATTGATCAATGCCATTAGTGAATCATACCACGCCCCAACTCTGAATGAGATCCACTTACGGTAGCAATTTATATTTTCTATAACAATATTTTCAATATTAAAGACGATTTTTCTGTTTGGTACTAATACTGGGTGGATTTTTTTTATAAACTCCAAAATTCTTGAACGATTCCTTCCACAATGCACACATGTAGATACAAATGTACTGCTTTCCTGG
>Ga0307515_10025979_pt1 | contig 10103 bp, 3 predicted proteins | sample 17_EM_MG_FD_194513 | JGI IMG/M metagenome (GOLD analysis project Ga0307515, IMG submission 194513) | Populus trichocarpa ectomycorrhiza microbial communities from riparian zone in the Pacific Northwest, United States - 17_EM | ecosystem: Host-associated > Plants > Roots > Unclassified | place...
GCGTGTCGCGGGCGGATGGTATCTCTACCGTAATGGCAGCGGGCAGCCCCAAAGTCAGCCCTGCCTACTGGATCGCAAACTGACTGCGGAGGAATTTCCCAACTTTGAGGGGTTCTGGTTCGACCTGCCCGAGCCGGAGAGATCCATTCCTCGGCCGAACCGTTTCGAGCTTAGGTATGTGCTGCACAATGGGTACTGTGTGTCAGATCGCGACTTCCAGGAATCCTACTACTGTCCCCAGACCGGACGGAGCCGGGAGATGAGTACCATCGATGTGCTATCTCCGACAGAAAGTGCGGAGCTCATCGTCACGTTTCCGGCAGGGCAGCTGCCTGATGAACACGACGTGTTTCTCGATGCCTGGCGGCTCAAAAACGGCGTTCCGTTCCAGGACATTCACGTCGCGCACAATGATTATCCGGTGGATCGAGCGGAGACCGCCTTTCTGCTTCAGCGCAGCGCGATCCACTATCGACCGGAGCTGAATCAGATTGCCGCCGTCATTCGGCATCCGCAGCCGTCCACGGCATACACACTCGCTTGGTCACTTCGGCGACAGACTGCAGAGACTGAACAGCGGCACTCGGAGGCGCATGTGCAGTTCAGATTGCAGTTGCAGAGGTTTACGCAGGCTCAGCACGGAACCCTCGAGAATGCAATTCGCCGGGGGCTGGATCGCGAAGAGGTACAAGTAATGGTTTTTGTGTACGAGCCACCCACAAGGGAAAAGAATGTGGGAACGCTACGATGCGTGCAGCCGGCATATCTGCGGCGGTCCGCGCTGGCTGGCCGCGGCGTTGTCGGGCAAGGTTTTCGTAGCCGCCGGCTGCACCATTATTCACGGACTCCCGTTCAAGGAAAAAACCGCCGCTTCACGGATACTCAGCCGCTACCAGATGGACCGATCGAGGAATTCTTATGGGTTGACGCAGTGCTGTGCGAGCCCTTGGATCCGGGTCCTACAGAGATGTTGGTTATACCTTTGCCCGGCCCCGAGCCCACAGTGGTCGCAGGATCGGCGACGGAAGTGGTGTCGGGCGACTCTCCTGTGGCTGGAGTACTGCTCATCGCCCGATATGGGGAATCTGAGGATTCCGCGCTCAACTTTTTCCCGTTTGATCTTAGGACCTCGGACGGCTGTCGCGGCGCGGAGGCGATGGTGAAGCCGATCACTGCCATCGTTAACAAGGTGGCGTCGGGTACGGGGTTGTAGATCTTTGAATTCCGTCGTCAACTTTTTCGTGCATCAGATTCCGCGCTGTACGATTATTCCACCCTTGTCAGTTTCAGCTTGAGTACGCACCAATATGACGCTCAGCCCTTCGATTTTTGACTCCATTCTTGCAACCGGCGATCTGCATAAACCGCGCGCTCACGGAAGTAAGCCGGATGCCTTCGGTGTGAATTCTCTGGAATTGCCGCGTCCCGCGTCCTACGAATCGCTGGATGCCGCCGTCGAGTCACTGCGCAGAGCAAGTAAGGCCGGCCGTTCGGAGTGAAGTGTCCTCACGTCGGCCGCAATACTGACTTACTCGTTGCGCTTGCGACCCCGTCAAAGCGAATCATCAGCTTCGGCGAGCGCTTCCGCCGAACGGCCGCTTCGCTCCATGATTTGCGGCCCGGCACTCGAAGACGATAGATGCCGCTCGATTGTTTCGCCCAGTCGCACGCGATCGAGCGGCTTGGTCAAGTAACCATCCATTCCGGCCTCGCGGCAATGTTGTTCGGCACCCTGCATGGCGTCGGCCGTCAGCGCAATGATTGGCACATGGCTTGCTCCGCGCTCGCGTAGACGGATTTCGCGTGTTGCCGCATATCCGTCCATCACCGGCATCTGACAGTCCATCAGGATAATTTGATATCGCCCGGTCTCCCACCTGGCCACAGCCTCAACACCGTTGCTTACGATGTCGACTTCGTACCCTAGTTTTTCCAAAGTGCCGCGCGCCACTTTTTGATTGACCACATTATCTTCGGCCAGCAGGACGCGCCGATCATTGCGGGTATTCCAGGTCTGCGCGGCGACCAAAACGGGCTGCGTACGTTCGTGCCACTCTTTCTCGTCTATCGACATGATGCGGCCCAAACAGTCGCGCAGCTCTCGGTGCGACACCGGCTTGAGGAGATAGGCGGCAAACCCTAATTCCGCGAAGTCATCTGCGCGGCGAATTTCCTGAGCGGACGCCAACAGCACGAGTCGTGTGGACTTGAACCGCTCGTCGCTTTTGATTCGACGACCGAGCTCACAGCCGTCACAGCCGGGCATCATGTAGTCGATCACGGCGAGATCGAAAGGCTCGGCTCCGTCGGCAGCGGCCTCCATAGCTTGCAGAGCTGCGTCGGCGCTGTCGACGCAGGTGGGTTTCATCCCGAGCTGCGTCAGATGCAGGCTCAGTACTTTGCGGTTCTTCGCGTTGTCGTCGACGATCAACACGCGCCGGTTCTCCAGCATCACGGGGTTGTCGCGGCGGATTTCCGGCCTGTGGGCCGAAACGGCAAACCGGGCCGTGAACCAGAACATCGATCCGGCGCCCATGGTGCTTGCGACACCGGTTTCGCCGCCCATTAGCGCGACTAGTCGACGCACGATCGACAGCCCGAGACCCGTACCACCGTAGTGCCGCGTCGTCGATGCGTCGATTTGAGCGAATGGCGCGAACAGAGTGTCAACGCGGTCCGCTGGAATTCCGATGCCGCTGTCGTGCACTTCGCAGCGGATCAGGGTGCCGAGAGCATCGGTGGACTCGAGCCGCAGCTCGATCGATACCTCGCCGTTGCTCGTAAACTTGAGCGCGTTGCTGCCGAGATTCAACAACACCTGACGCACGCGGCCCGGATCGCCGAGTAACCACTCGGGAATCCGTTGGTCGACGCTGGTTATCAACTCCAGTCCCTTGGCATGGGCCTGGATGGCGAGCAGGTGCGCAACGTCGTCCACGATGCTGCGCAAATCCAAGTCAATTCGCTCGAGCTCCATCTTGCCGGCATCGATCTTCGAGAAGTCGAGGATGTCGTTGATGATCGTGAGCAGACTGGCGGCGCTGTCGCGGATCGTTTCGGTATGGTCTCTCTGCATCCGGTCGAGCTTGGTGTCCAGCAGCAAATCGGTCATGCCGATCACGCCGTTCATCGGCGTGCGGATTTCGTGGCTCATGTTGGCGAGGAACTGCGACTTCGCCTGAGTCGCAAGTTCAGCCCGGTCCTTGGCCAGCAACAGCTCGCCATTGGCAATTTCAAGATCCTGCGTGCGCCGTGCGACTTCCTCGCCGAGAGCGCCGGCTAGATGCCTGAGGCGCCCCACCCGCAAGCGATACCAGGCGCCGGCGGCTATCACGATGGCGAGGATGCATAGGAGACGGAACCAGAGCGTTTGAAACAGGTACGGCTCGAGCGTGAAGCGAAAACTCGCACCCGTGTCGTTCCACACTCCATCGTTGTTGCTGGCGATCACGTGGAACGTGTAGGTCCCCGGTGGCAGTTGGGTGTAGTAGGCGGTCCTGCGGTTGCCCGCGTCGATCCAGCCCTTGTCGAAGCCTTCCAGTCGATACTTGAAAAGTGAGCGCTGGGGCGCGAGGAGGCTCAAGCCGGTGTAATGAAATTCCCATTGCAACTGACCCGGGGCCACTTTTGTTCCGGCCGCGAGGGGCAATTGGACGCCGTCGACGGCGACCCGTTCGATGTGCACCGGTGGCGGCAGACTATTGGTTCGAATGTGCTTAGGATCGACTCGCACGATGCCGCGAATGGATGGGAACCAGAGCAGGCCATCCGGAGAACGACAGCCGGCGAAGTTATTGCCGCCATTGAATTCAGCGGTGCGCAAACCATCCCCGAGGCCATAGACCCGAAAGTTAGGTATCACGCTTCCGCCGTCCGCGAGCTCATCCAGTACATCGCGCGGTACGGACATCAGACCCCGGTTCGTCGAGAGCCAGATCTGGTGCGCATCGTCTTCAAGCAGTTGCATGATCGTCTCGCGCAGCGGGCCGCTGAATCTCGCCAGCGAGAGGAGCTTGCCGTTGCGCCACAGGGCCAAGCCGTCGGTCGTGCCGAGCCAAATGGTGCCTCGCTCATCCTCATGGATGGAGAGGACCCAGTCGCCGGGCAGGCCGTCCGTTATACCGAGGCGGCGGGTACCCCCTGGGCTTATCACGAACAACCCCCGACCCTCGGTCGCCACCCACAGATTGCCCTTCCGGTCCTCGTGAATAAGATGGACCGCAGTCGGGCCGGACCCGGGCAATAAGGACTGCATCGATGTGATCTTCCCTTGATCGATGACGTCGAGCCCTTCGTTCGTTCCCATCCAGATGCGGCCCTTCCGGTCCTCGATCAGCGCCATGACCGTGTCCCCGGACAAGCCGTTGCGTCGGTTGAACGATGTTAGGGTGCCGTGTTGGTCGAGTCGGTAGGCACCTGCGCTGCTCGTGCCGACCCACAGCACACTTTGTCGGTCTTCGAGCACCGTACGCACCGGGGCGTTTTCGTGACCTGGCGGACCGTCAATGTGTTGAAACCGGCCATCGACGTAGCTGCTGAGTCCACCGTCCGACCCGACCCACAGGCCGCCGCGTCCGCGCGGCCTGATGGTCCAGGCCAGGTCGCCTTGCAGGCCCTCGGGCGCGCCCGCCGGAACAAATTTTCCATCGCGTAGCCGCAGCAATCCGACGCCGTAGCTGCCGACCCACAGACTCCCCTCGTCGTCTTCCAGAAGTGAACGGATATCGTTGCCGGAGAACAGATGGCCCGGCATTGCGCTGAACTCCCCGTTGCGCCATCTCACGAGTCCGCCGCCGCGGGTACCGATCCACAAATTGCCGTCGCGATCGCGCGTCAATACGCGAATCAGCGAGCCTAGGCGTCCGGGCTCAGCCACAATTTCGAAGCGATCGCCGGCGCGGCGATAAAGCGCTCCGGTTCCGGTTCCGACCCAGAGGGTGCCATCGGTATCCTCAAACATCGCTGTGACCGGCGTGTCCGCGCTTCCCGCTCCCAGCGCCACGGGCTCGAAGCGCTTGCCGTCGTAGCGCAGAAGGCCCCCTCCCGTGCCCACCCACAGCACGCCCTTGCGGTCTTCCAGCAAGGCTCGAATACGCGCATCTCGCAGCCCGTTTGACACATCGAACGCAAGCGCGCGATCGCCGCCGATCTCGAAGAGGCCGGTCTCCGTGCCCACCCAGAGGCGCCCGGTCTTACCTTCGACGATCACGCGTACGTAGGCGCGCGCGAGTCCCTTGATTTTGTCGATCGGCGTGAAGCGCCCCTTCTCGAGTACCGCGATGCCGGATCGCGTTCCGATCCACAGCCGCCCGGCGCGATCGACGGACAGGATGGAAATGTCTTTGTTCGGGATGCCGGATTCGTTGTCAGTGTTGAAGACGGTGAATCGAACCCCGTCGAAGCGCGCTAATCCTTCCTCCGTGCCGATCCACAAGTATCCGTCCGGTGTTCGCGCGATCGATTGCGCGGAGGTCTGTGGTAGACCCTCCGGAATCTGCCAGTTGTCGAGAACATACTGGCTCGGCCGCAGCGCGGGTTCGAGCGCCAGCGCTTGCCCCGCGACTGCAACGAGCAGAACTGTTAGTAAGCCGCTAGTTTTTCTGCTGAAAGCAGCCTGCGGCCCTTTCAGCTCGCTGGGCAAAAGGCGTGACTTTTGCCCGCTAGTTGTAAGCCGACTCAGGAGCGAGACGCCCCGCGCTTTAAGCACGCAACCGCTTGACATCCATCCTCCGTCATTTGGGAAGTCGCGGCACACATCCCTACGGCGCACCGATGCTTGCCCTGAACGACACGCGCAGAAGTCGGCGCACCCAGGGAGAGTGTCGTTCCGCCTGCATGATATCGGCCGGATCGTGTCTTACTGGAGGGACCGCCAAAACTTGTGGTGTACCCCTGTGTATAGCCGCGCTGCACATCTGTAATATTTCTCGAGAGCGTGTTCGTGTACTCATTGGTGGTGAAGAGATTGAAACCCTTGCGCTAAGGAGGGGACGCGCATCGGGTGCGGCTGGGCGCTGCTGTAAAAATTCGGGATCGGCGTATCTGACGGGACCTCGCCGATGGCGGCGGTTAGCATCTATAGCGTGGAGGGCGCGGCGGGGATGGGCGGCCGTCTCCTGCTTGGAGTCCTCGCGGATCGGCTCGGCGTCAAACCTGTCTTGATTGCAGGCCTCCTCGTGCAGGCGCTTGCGATTAGCGCCTACCTTGCAGTCAGTCGGCTCGGCGAGCTCTACACATTGGCTCTGATCTTCGGCGCGGCTTATGGCGGAGTGATGCCGCTCTACGCCGTCCTCGCGCGCGAATACTTCGGCCAGGCTCATATGGGAACTATTTTCGGTGCGGCAACGATGCTATCGAGCATCGGGATGGCGATCGGCCCGCTGGCGGGGGGCTGGGTGTTCGACACTTTCAACGACTATGTATGGCTCTTCATTGGCTCCTGTGCGGTGGGACTCGGTGCCATGGCAGTGGCACTCGCTTTTCCGCCGCTTCCAAGTGAGCGTCTTCGAACAGCCTAAGTCGAGCAGCGAACCGAAGCGCGAGGGTTCCCCACGGGCAGCGGAGGGCACTGCCCGTGAGCGCGACGCTCGAACAACTCCATCCGTCATTCGCCGTAGAACCACTCCCTGTTGTATTCCTGCTGCAGCTTTTTGTCGAAGAAAGGCGCGCAGCCCGGAAGTCGCTCGTCATCCACTGAAATCATGCCCATCTGGTATCCGTAACCGATCACCGCGCAATCGGCCGCCGACTTCATGAGCTCGCCGCCAGCCATCATGCCTTCGTGAAAACCGGCCAGTGGCGCGGTGACGATGGCTTGCGGTCCGATGGTGCTGAGATTGAGGACCGTGCCGACGTTGTCTCCCTTGTCATAGGCCGATTTCGCGCTTTTGAGAGCGAAGTACACACTCAGGCCGACGAACATTTTGCCCGCGCCTCTGGCGAGCAACGAGCTTTCCGCTGCCGCCACTTCGGTCACCACCGGCGCCACCGCGCGGGCTGGCGCCGCTGTCTTGGGCGGCGCGGGCGGATGCACTTCGCTGTAGCTGCCTTGGAAAACCGTCTTGGCGCGAGGATTCTTGGTGGCCGCAAGACTCGTCAGCTCGCCGGCACTTTGCTTGTTACTGCTGATTGGCGCATCGACCGCCGCTGAGATGTCCGCATCGCTCGCGCCGACCAACGGATTGTTCACGGGGTTGCGTGAGAAGGACCGCACATGGGGATCGGCATGCTTCGCGTCTGTTTGACCGATCGCCGCCGCTCGGGCGCCGGCCGGTACCGTTGTGCCGGTTGCTCTTGCCGCGGCCTGTGTACGTGCCAAACCAGCCTCCGGACCTAACTCCCGGATCGTGGCTGGCGATACGTTTCCGGCCCGCGATTCTGCTTTGAGTCTGTTGATGAGAGGTCGGTCGGCCCCAGTCTTAGCATCGGCCGTCGCTTTTTGCAGCATCACGGTCGGTTGCGCCCTGTCTATCGCGGAGCCACGGCCTGCCGGAATAGGCGATTGTCCGGTGCGCGGATTTCTCATGTTCTCGCGCTGTACCGCGATAGGTTCCACATGCTCCGATTCCAGAGCGCCCGCGGTGCCTTTGCCTCGAAGGCCCTGGTCACCATGCCGATTGACGTCGCCCGCGGCGCCTTGCTTTTTCGACTCGCAGCCGTTCGTGTCGACTGAGTTCGGCGGATTGTTCCGGCAAAACACATACAGATTCTGACGATCGATCGCTCCCGCCGGGTCGCAACTGGCCCAGCGGCACAACCACGGCAAGTAATACCGTGCGCCGTGATAGCCGAAGCCCGTCTCCTCATCCCGCTCCATACCGGAGTAGCGATAGCGCTTCAGGCTGGCTTCCGCGACGCTGCGTCCGGCTTGATAAGACGTGCTGCCGAACGGGTAGTACTCTTCATAAGAGATGATCTGACCTTTCTCGTCCAGCTCCAACGCTGCCGAGTTGAGATGATTGCCGAGCTGATAGCGAATGGCCTGCGCGGCGACTTTGGGTTCGTCTCCTCGCGTGCGTGTCTCGACGAGCGCGATACGTTGTCTATCGTCCATGACGTGCAACGATTGGCGCTCGAGAGAGACCGTTCCGGCCGCGTTGCGGCGGCGAAAGACCTCGAAACCATTCATCGTGATCCGCTCTTCGATGAGCGCGCCACCGTTTTTCTCCACCACTTTGCGAATGCGCTTGCCTCCGGAATCGTAGACATAGAAGGCGGTGCCGCCGCCTCCCAAATCCGCGCGCTGCAGTTGATCGCGAAAATCCCAGCCGATGCTCGGAAGATGCGGCATCGATATGAGGTTCCCATGGCTGTCGTAGGCAAAGGTTTCTCTGCTGCTGCCGACCGCGGCACTGCGTAAACGGTTGCTCGTCTTATCCGGCTCGATGAGGCTGACTTCTTCGTAGTTGCTGACTCGGGACCAGTTGGCGTTGTCGGCCTGATGGGCGAGCTCCAGAAGATTGCCGCTTGCGTCGTAAGAATACCGCTCGACATATCGGCGCATAGCTTTGCCGTCATTAGGATGCGGCTGATGAATGCGCGGCTCGTCATTCCATGTGGTTTGCGGTTGCGATTGCTGACCGATGTGCTCGCGCCCTTCCGCAGTCAGCAGACGATAGACCGCGTCGTACGTGTAATCGTTGCTCGGTGCAACCACTTGGTTGTTGAAGAACAGGGTTTGCTGTGCGCTGTCTGCGATGGTCGTGATATGACCCACCGGATCGTAGACATAACTCAAGTCTTGCAAAATCTCGGTGCCCCGAAGCGTCTGGCAACGCTGGAGGCGGAAAGTCAGCGGATCGTATCCGTAGCGTGTGCGAACGCCACTGCCATACACGATGTTGGTGCGCTGGCCTTTGGCGTCATGTTCGATTTGTGTGACGAAGGGCGTCGCCGCGGTCAGCCCTTGGAGCTGCACATCGATCTTTTCGAGCAAGCCCACGCGGTTAAACTTCGGTCGAGTGACGCTGCCGTCCGGCGAAGTCAGCGCGACAGGCCGGTTGAGCGCATCGTAGGTCGTGCGACTCACGAAGATCTCCGTTTCGAGCGCGGGCTTGCTCGACCAGTCCACCGTCGTCTTGTATTCCTTGGCCAGTTGCCGTCGTCCCGAGAGGGGGTTGCCTTTGAAGTCGCAGGCATCCGTGGTGACGACGCCTGCCTGATCGAAGCGCTGGTAGATCTTGCCACGCAGATTGAGGGCTTCCGCATTCGGCGCGCTCTCGCCGAACACCGTATGGCTGATCAAACGCTCGACATCGCCGGCGTCTCGCAGATAGGCGTCAACAGGCCGGCGCAAAGCGTCGTAAGTATTTCGGAAGCGATGGCCGCGACTGTCCCAAGCAAAAGCTGTTTGCCCGCCGATGTCTTGGAGCGTCCACCGCTCGCCGGCTTCCATGCTGATCTGGTGCATGCGATTGCCGAGCATGTCGAAGTCGCAACGCGTGGCGATGCGACCGTTGGCATCGACGCTTTCGCGTTGGTTGCCCTCGATGTCGAGAATGACGCGACTGATCTGGAGCTCCTCTTGAGTCAGACGGTCAACCTTGAGCCGGTTATGTGCGATCGAGAGAAACGTTCTGCCAAGGGCATCCGTGTGAGAGACAGAGGGCGTATCGGCGTGCTGCGCGGTCTTTGTTGCTGCTGCGTGCTCCGCATCGCCAAGGCGGCCGCTGACGCGCTCTGCATGCCAGGTGGGTAGGTAATCGGACTCCGCGAGCAACTGAAAATAACGGCCCACATCCGGATCTGTTTTCGGATCGGCGATCAGCGCCGTGTCATTGACATCCCACGTGATCTCGCGCCACGGATCGAATACCACTTTCTCCCAAGTGTGGTTGGGATGCAATTTTCCCACGACGCGCTCGAGCGGGTCGTAAAACAAAGTCGAGCTGACACCAGCCTGCCGATCGAAACGGAACTCATGCGTGTCGTCAAAGAAGGGCTCGAATTGTTTGATGGCCTTGCCCTTGTTGTTATAGATGATCCATCCGCTGCCCACCCAGCGCGCGGGCACCGAAGGTCCATCAGGGATCAGCGGGCCAGGCTCGGCCGGTGCTTTCTTCTGCACTTCACGCCCAAGCCCGTCGGAATAGGTCAGCCTCAGT
>Ga0307515_10025980_pt1 | contig 10102 bp, 9 predicted proteins | sample 17_EM_MG_FD_194513 | JGI IMG/M metagenome (GOLD analysis project Ga0307515, IMG submission 194513) | Populus trichocarpa ectomycorrhiza microbial communities from riparian zone in the Pacific Northwest, United States - 17_EM | ecosystem: Host-associated > Plants > Roots > Unclassified | place...
TGCTAGTCATAAAGCTGAATTTCTTTAAATTAACATACAACTTATTTTGCTACAAAATTGTAAGTACTTCCCTCAAGTGTGCAAAATGGTCAGATTTGTTCTGGCTATATATTAATATATCATTAAAGTATACCACAACAAATTTTCCAGTGATAGGTTTTAATACCGGGTTCATGATTCGTATGAAAGTACTCGGTGCATTGGTGAGTCCAAATAACATCACTAACCATTCGTACAACCTCTTTGTAGTCTTAAAAGCAGTTATCCATTCATCTCCAGGCCTAATCCGAATCTGATGGTACCCGCTCCACAAGTCAATTTTTTAAAAGACTTTGGATCCGGATAGCATGTCTAGCATATCTTCCAATCGAGAAATAGGGAACCTATATTTAATAGTGATATTGTTGATTGCCTGGCTGTAAATGCATATACATCAACTATCATCCTTCTTTGGAACCAACAAAGCTGGTACCGCACAAGGACTCATGCTCTCCTACACCAATCCTTTCTTGATCAATTCTTCTACTTGTTCTTGTAGAATCTGACTTTCCTTGCATCCAGTAATGTGGACACTTAGGCAAACTGGCTCCTAGCGTGAGATCAATCTAATGTTGTATGTCCCGTATAGGAGGCAACCCATTAGGTAGCTCTGATGGTATAATTTCCTAAAATTCATCTAACAAAGGTATAAGCATGGGTGGAATTTCCATAGACTCCCTGCCAACTTCTCCCCCCAACTACCACCACGAAAATCTCTTTGGCTTCCTTAGTTTCCTCTATGAATTTGTCCCCATCCACTAGAAATATTGGTTTGCCCTTTGATTTCGATTCAACAATTGAAAATTCCTCTTTTATGGGCCCCAAAACGACCTTTAGGCCGCCCTTCATGATAACATATACATTATCATGGCCCCTGTATGTATCATCCACATCGAACTGCCATGGTCGTCCTAAAATCATATGACAGGCATCCATTTTCACCACATCACATGTAACCTCATCTGCATAGTTCTTCCCAATTGAGAAATTAATGTGGCAGATTTCAGTTACCTTCACTTCAGTACCCCGTTTAATCCAACCAATCTTATACGGTGAAGGGTTTTCTTAGTTTCCAACCCCAGCTTGGTAACCATTGCTTTCGACACTATATTTTCACTACTGCCACTATTAATAATGATATCACAAGTCCTTTTGTTCACAGTACATCTGGTTCAGAATATATTATGCTGCTGGGATGGTTTTTCCTGTTTTGGTGCTAACAGTAGTCGTTGAACCACAAGAGAGCGTGACAGCAATTCCCCTTCGCTACCACGCGTTACCTCTTCCTCTTCATAAATATAGGCCACTTCATTCTTGTCCTCCTCTGTTTTGAATCTGCCATCTTCTTCTGACTCCACTAAGTTAACAGTACCCCTTTTTGGACATTGATTGGAACGGTGTCCTGGTTGTCCGCATTTATAGCACTTATCAACCCCGGGACGAGCATAAGGGTTACAAGGTGCCACCTCTAATGAAACAATGTTGATTGGCTTTGTTGGACCTCCACTGCTGCTTGTCCCGCGAGTGGTGTTAGACAAATATGGCTGAGTCATTGGGGCCTTTCCTTTGTTTACTGCAGCCCGATTATTATCAAAGGAATTTCTTGCTACGACCGCCGCCTTTGATTTGTCCAATTGAGTTTCTGCTTTAATAGCTAGTGCAATGGCTTCGGTTAGGGTGTAGACTGTTTGCATCGTAACTCTCGATCCTGTATAGCCCAACACAACCCCCTAACAAACCTTGCAACTTGTTGCGCCTCTATTTCCGGCAGGTTATTACATGACGACAGCCTGTGGAATTCCTCTAGGAAAGCCTCGACTGTTCTACTTCCCTGCCTACAATCTTGATACTATTTAAACAGAATCTGCTCATAATCTAGAGACAAATACCTGGATTGTAACAGTAGCCTCATCTTATCCCATGTCTGAACCATCCCCTTTCCTTGTCGCAACCGTGTAATTTGCTACTGCTCCCACCAAGCAGAAGCTCCCCCCAATAGTTTGTACGCGACTAATTTCACCTTTTTATCTTCAGGAATATCCATATAATCAAAAAACCTCTCTACTAATACCAACCAATCAAGGAACCCCTCGATCTGAAGTTGAACATTAAAACTGGGCAGGTCCATCTTCATATAAAAGGTCTGTCGATCCTGCTCCCTTTGGCAACCCCTCCGATTATCCCGGAGTATGGCTTCAGCATCTTCTTCATCCTCACTCAGGTTATCCTCACTCAGGTTATCCTCATAGGCTAGCTGCCTACGTGGAATCCCTGGTTGGCGTTCACAAAAACTTCCGCCCTCTCACGATAAGGTTGACGACCCGTAGGACCATTGCCCCTCTGATTATTCCCTGCCATCAGTCTAGCAAGAGCTGCTTGGACCTCCCGCAATGCTTGTTGGGTCTCACGTTGCGCTTGTTGGGTCTCACGCTAGAAAACTTTGAATTCAGCTCATGTAATCACATTGTCCTCACGGTCACCGCCGCCAAGGATTTTGCTTTCATTTCATGTGTTTTCCATATAAATAAGATTAAGCATGCTCTGATACTAACTGATGTAGCGAAAACTTATGAAGAAGTAGGGCGCTGCCTGCTTCTTGGAAAAATCATTCGAATCCTCAAACAAAAGAGTAACACACTCAAATCTACGAGTTTAGAAAATAAAAATATCAGAGATAATTCTTTATTTAATCCAAAGTGTCCTACAATGAAAAGATTCGGCCTTTATATAGGCTGCAAATCCTAATTCGACTAGGACTATAACTGTTAGGAAAGAAATAACTGAAATAAGGAAAAATACTAAAAATTCCAAAAGTAAATAAATTCAAATTAAAGCATAAATCAAAAGCCCTAAACTTAAGCAGCAATCTGGCAAAAGGGGCAACTCCAATCGGCAACTGCAGCTCCTGATATTAAGCAGCAATATCTAATTTTTGACCCTTCTCTCTTTACTGGTGTTTTTCCTGATTTTTTTTCTGGAGGTCTCTCTACATCAGAATTGCAATTAAATTATTCAACATTGATGACCTAATTGGAAACTTTAGATAATATATATTATATAATATGGAAAATGTGAAATAAGATTCTAAATTTATTATTTTTAATAACTGATAGTTTATTTATGTTCCTGTATGTCAAGAATTAATCTGTTAACTTTTTTACAAATACTGATTAGTAACTAAATAAATATAAGTATAGAACACTTAAATGAATAAATTATTTAATTACGAAAAGAAAATATTTTGAAGAACTTTTTAAAAGATTAAAAAAAAAACATTAACTCCAATCAACAAAAACAGTGAATAGTAGACAATTGCTTATTGCCTTGGTGCAGCTCACTTGCCTTCGCTATTCTAGCCAAATTCCAGTGACGTTTTGTGGCTAAAAATGTCTTCCTTCTCTTCGATTTTATTTAAATATATTTTTCATGATTTTCATGAATATTTAAAGTGTTTGGTCCATACCATTGTGTGCTAGCCTCGGGAGTAAGAAGCCACAAGAGATTCATTTGATTAAATATGAAAATTAATATCCCATGATGGGACTGAGAGGATCGAGATGAATTGGTTTATTTTAGAACCTTGGTGTTGAATTATTTTTGGTGCAATGGTTTGAACATGATGTTCTTTTTTAGCCACCTCCTTTTTGCCACTTTGAAATTCTTCTGCATTGGTCTTCGTTGGGGGTCAATCGGTTATCTTTCCTCCAGTTCTTTCTTTCGCTATTTCTTGTAGCCATGACAAGTGTATATTACATTTTCTGTAACGTAATTACGTAGATATACACTTTGCATATTTTTTCATAGCAAAAAAAAAGAGAGAGGTAACCAGTATGAAATGATTACTGAAAGGTGCAAATTGAGAGTGGAAAACCCCCCCTAGATAGAACAAGTACGCAATGATTTCATTCAGATAATAACGGGCTTAGAGCTGGCATGGTTTGAAAGCACAAGAGCCTAAGAAGACCTGCTAAAGAGACAAGCTCGTCCAGCCTTAAGTGTATATAGAAATATTCATGTCCAGCCGAGATGAAATTAACTCAGGAGGCCAGGAAATTCAAACCCAAAGAAAAGCTTAGATGGCCGAACCTTATATTCAAAACAAGTAGGCCAGGAGAAGCCGATGAGACCAAATCACTACTTGAAATCCAAACATTTGATGCAAGTAGCTCGTCGGTCATTTTGAATTCAATGACATTGAGAGAGAGAGATATCAAGTGTTGTTATCATTTTTAAAATAAGCTAAAATTATGTTTATAAAGATATTTTGAATTTAATTATTTAGGTTTAATAAAACTAGCTAAACTTTAAGAGGGTCTTTAGCTCAAGAGTACTGATTTGCATTGGAGTTTTGAAGGTGTTATGCAGATGTTCAACTGGAATCCTCCTTGTTGTCCATGGCTAAATTAAAATGGAATGTAGATGGCTGCTCTCTAAGCTAGTCTGATGTGGCTTGGGGTGGGTGGGAGGAGTGCTGTGTGATTCCAAGGGAATTCGGTATTTATTTTCTCATGTTTTGTGTCAGCCTTGGATTCAATTTTTTGTCAGTTGAGATGTCTGTTGCTGAGAGATGGTCGTATAGTGAAATTCAGGCGTACATGTTTCCCCTCGACAATTCTGTTTTCTTCTTTTCATCATGACCGCATCAATTTTCTGAAACGGCAATGGTGAAATTACGACATCCCACTTTAGACTACTTTATAAACTCAATGCTTACACTCAATGGAGCTTAATGGCAATGGTGAAGTCATCAACATTTTAAATTTGAATGGATATCAGTAACGATCAGTTTTCAGGCATGCTTCCAACGTGGATGGGCAACAATTCAGGTCTTACAGCAATTGATTTGTCAGAAAAATCATTTTGAGGGTCCAGTTCCAAGTGATTTCTGAAACCTTGTGGACCTTGAATATTTGGACATGTCTGAGATCAATTTGTCTGGTTCTATACCATCTTGCTTCAACCCGCCAAATATCAAACATGTCCATTTATCCAAAAATCAATTGAGTGGTCCATTAACAAACGAATTTATAACAGCTCTTCGTTGGTGACATTGGATCTCACAAACAACAACTTTATGGGCCCAATTTCAAACTGGATTGGCAATCTTTCGGCACTGAGTGTTCTTCTTCTGAAATCTAATCATTTTGCTGGTCAGATTCCTACTCAGTTATGCTTGCTTGCTAGAACAATTTAGCATTTTTTATGTTTCACAGAATAAGCTCACTGGTGGTCTACCCTCCTGTCTAGGAAATCATGCTTTTAAGGAAAATTGGGAGAAAGCGGTAGCTACTCGACAATATTCCATTACATTCGAGTCCTTGAGAGAGATGTATTCTGAAATAATGGATTCAGGGAGTATCGATTACGTTGGAATAAATTATCGATTCACCCTAATAGAAGAAGTAATAGAATTTACGACTAAAAAAATGCCATATGGTTACAAGGGCAATATTCTAAACTTCATGTCTGGATCTCTCCAGCAATAGATTCTCAGGTGAAATCTCATTAGATGGGAAATTTAAGTGAGGTACATGCATTAAACTTGTCACACAACAATCTCACTGAATTTATCCCTGCAACATTCTCAAACATAAAGCAGATAAAGAGCTTGGATCTTTTTTACAATAACTTGAATGGTGCCATCCCCCACAACTTACTGTACTCAACACACTAGCAGTTTTCAGTGTGGCATATAATAATTTGTCAGGAAAAACTCCGGAGATGAAAGCTCAATTTAGGACCTTTAATGAAAGCAGTTATGAAGGTAATCCTCTTTTGTATGGAGCTCCGTTACAGAACTACTATTGCAGTGAAGAAGAATCACCATCACAACCAATGCCTAATGATGAACAAGAAGATGATGGTTTCATAGACATGGATGTTTTGTATGTGAGCTTTGGGGTATGTTACATAATTCTTGTGTTAGCCATTGCCGAAGCTCTCTACATCAATCCACTTTGGCGGCACAGGTGGTTTCACTTCGTTGAAGAGTGCATGGACACTTGCTACTGTTTTCTAAAGATTAATTTTCATGAGTTCTCCAACTTCAGAAGGTCATAAGTTCTTAGTATGGGTGTATTGGATTTGTTGGTGGTGGTGGTGGGGGGAATCAACCCAAATTGTGTTTGCTCAGAACTTGTCCAGCAATGTTCTTGTGTGTGTTCAGCTATTGGGTGCTTTTTAGCGTGTTGGTCTCATAGCTTAGCCTTACTGTTGATTTATCTGTGGGCTCCTAAGTTTGCCTTGTTTTTTTTCTTTTTTTTATTTTTTTCACTAGCCATCATGTTGGAAAATTCTGATCAAGAAGTTAACAATGATCCAGTCCATCTTCAAGTTCAATTTCTCATCAATCTCGCCCTATGAACTGGAACGAAAACAAATTTTTCTTCCCCTATATCTTCTAAGCCCGTCGAGTTATGCTATGCGAACAAGAAGATAAAACAGATAGGGCAATTTCTGCTAAAACACAGGTCTAGCAGGGACCAAACGAGAAGATAAAACAGATATGCCAAAGGAATGAAAACGAGCAACAATATTTAATAGGTTTTTCTTAATTACCAAAAGTGGCCAAGCCCATTATGAAGGGCAGTGAATGGCCCATGCATGGCTGTGAAGTGTTCCTTATGGACAATGAATTAGAAATACTAATACCATCCATAAACAAATAATTAAAGTAATAAATGTCAGTGTCTAATTAAGTTTTATGTGGAATGTCTAGACTATGAGTTTATGGACTATATTAATAAACTATAGTTTAAAAAGATAGTTTATAAGGGCAAATATGCAGTATTTCTTTAACGAGCCACTGCTTTTGAGTAGGGGCTAAATTGACGCGCAAATTATACCAACATAAAAATAAGACTTAGAGACCCACAACATAGCTGCGAGGGAAAAGTCTACCAAAATCCTCTACGAGGATCTCTTTTTGAGCTCTTTTGTGATCATGATCTTCAAGATTGCCTCAGATTGCTTTTGTTTGGAAAATTTATCTTTCTTATTTGTTTCAGTATTAATTTTGAATTCTATATTATTTTAGTTTGTTTAGCCCATGCATGCTATATAAACCATTTTTGTGGGATTTTTTAGACAATTATTACCTTTGAATAAAATATCGTGCTTGAGTCTTTCCGCAATTTTTTTGTTCTTGTTATTTTTAATATTTCCGCAATTAATGGAGTGATGTAAACAATGTGAGATGGTCCGTGATATTCTTTTGTAATGTATGTCTTTACAAGCTTTCATTTGTGGATTATTTTGAAAAGCTTCACTATTCAAAAGGTTGAATAATGGATGGATTGATTATCTTGGAAACTTGGCTTCGTATGTCCAGGAAGAAAAGGCAGAGGACGAAATAACATCCCCATTTCACAAGTGACTTAAATGTCAAGGAAATATTAAGTGCAAGTCATTTTCTAGGCCAGAAGGAAGTCATTTTCTAGGCCCTCACCAGCCCTGTACAAATTGTCCTCACACAAATCTCTTCTGTGCAAGAAATTCCAGGAAGGTGCGGTCTCTCCAATTAACTTGACTCCAATGTCAAAATGTATCCAAGTCTAGAATGAGAAAGCATGAGTAGCAAACAGCCAATTAGAGGAACGCCCTGCTTCTCACGCTAGCTTTAACTATTGGCAAGCATTCTCTAGGCTCATTAACCCAAGTACTGACACTGAGTTTAAATTTTATCAAACAATTCCAGGTTCTTATTGCAGTGCGTGAAGAAAAATATGCCAAGAAATTAAAATGTGTGTTGTAAATATTCAACTTAATTGAATAATGAAAATTCAGCAAAGAAAAATCTGTATTCTCAGTATCCTCGAACGAATTTGTAAGCCAATTGAGATTTAGTTTCCTTTTCAAGCTTATCAATTCTGTTAAGTTCCATCCAGAGGCTAGTATATATCGTACTATTTAAAAAAATAGAAAAACCTGAAATAAATTTTATCTCTCTCTAAATCTCGATTAATTCTGGATTTCTCGATTAAATTTCATCTAATATGTTACAGTTTCATTCCGCATATTCTGTTTTGTATGTTTTAAATAATGAAAATTGTTCTGTCATACACCTCTAAACACGGCAAATAATATTCTATAAAAAATAACAGATGAACACGAGTTTTAAATATTTACTACCAAAAAAATCCAAATCATTAATAGTCCAAGTTTACTCTGAGTCAAAGTCTTCTCCAATAATACACCCAACTTTCTTTCCATTCACAGTTTAGCAAAGAAAATTCAATTGAATGCATGGAGAGAGCCGAAGTGTAATATAAATAGGACCTCTTTTATTGGCCAAGTGCACATAAAAAGCAACAATATTCAAAGAATTATCTAAGATGATGATGAAAAAAAAGTGGGTTTGGCTGTTGCTAACATTATTGACTTCGGTTGGCGAATGGTATGGTCGTTGTTGTGGGTGCTTGGAGGAAGAGAGAATTGGTCTCTTGGAGATCAAAGCTTTGATCGATCCAAACAGCGTTCAAGGGGAATTGAGCGACTGGATGGACAACAAAGAGGATATTGGTAATTGCTGTGAGTGGTCTGGGATCGTGTGTGATAACACTAAAAGGCGAGTGATCCAACTCTCTCTTATGCGTGCAAGGGATTTCCGCTTGGGCGATTGGGTTCTCAACGCATCTCTGTTTCTGCCTTTTAAAGAATTGCAGAGTCTTGATTTGGGAGAGACTGGATTAGTTGGTTGCTCTGAGAATGAAGGTTGGTTCAATGTCTATCTTCTTATAATCATAAAACAAATGTATATTAATGAAGTGTTTAACGTCAATTATTTTCCTTTGAGATTTCTCTTGCAGGCTTCGGAACCCTATCATCAAAACTGAGGAAACTGCGTGCCCTTGACCTCAGTTATAATAAATTTTATAGTGACAGCATTTTATCATGTTTGACTGGGTTTTCATCTCTCAAGTCTTTAGATTTGTCATGGAATACGTTGACAGGATCAGCTAACTTTTATGGTAATAGTTTTAACTAATCATCTTTGAACCTTTTCCTTTTTTAATCACGTATTATTTTTCCTGTGCGTTTATTTCCTTCCAACAGGCTTTCGAAATCATCTTGCAGGTCTCAACGTCTTGTCATCAAGGTTGAAGAAACTGGAGAACCTTCACCTGAGAGGGAATCAATACAATGATAGCATTTTTTCATCTCTGATAGGATTTTCATCTCTAAAGTCTTTAGATTTGTCATACAACATGTTGACAGGATCTACAAGCATCAACGGTAAATCTTAGATAATTTCTACCTAACCCCTTCACATGACATTCTTTTATAGGGTTTCTTTATCATGAAAAATGAGGACTTTATATCCATTTAATAATCCATTTAAAGTTAGCTGATCAAAATTAAGAAAATTAAAAATTACAAGTGGAATGGTAATTAAGACATAAAGAGATTAAAGTCAACTCTGTATCACTACCATTTTCATCGTATCTTTTGTTGTTTCTTTTTCACAGGGACTTTCTTCAATTCGACCACCCTTGAAGAATTGTATCTAGATGGTAGTTCTCTCCCATTAAACTTTCTCCATAATATTGGAGTATTGCCTGCTCTTAAAGTTTTGTCTGCCGGTGAATGTGACCTCAATGGCACCCTACCCGCTCAAGGTAAATTAGCAACTCTTCATCTTCCTATAATTACATGATCAATGAAAGATGCTTTCAACACTATTTTGACTATTTCGAGATAAATTGTACAGGTTTTTGTGGATTGAAGAATATAGAGCAGTTATTTCTCTCTGAAAATAATCTAGAGGGTTCACTCCCAGATTGTTTCAAAAACTTGTCATCTCTACAACTATTAGATGTTTCAAGAAATCAATTTACTGGAAATATTGCTTCTAGTCCTCTTACCAACCTTCTATCCCTTGAATTCATCTCACTATCAGATAACCACTTCCAAGTTCCAATTTCAATGAAGCCTTTTATGAACCACTCAAGCCTCAGGTTTTTCTCTAGTGACAACAACAGACTAGTAACGGAACCCATATCCTTTCATGATTTGATTCCAAAGTTCCAACTAGTCTTTTTCAGCTTGTCAAAAAGTTCATCGG
>Ga0307515_10025983_pt1 | contig 10102 bp, 5 predicted proteins | sample 17_EM_MG_FD_194513 | JGI IMG/M metagenome (GOLD analysis project Ga0307515, IMG submission 194513) | Populus trichocarpa ectomycorrhiza microbial communities from riparian zone in the Pacific Northwest, United States - 17_EM | ecosystem: Host-associated > Plants > Roots > Unclassified | place...
CCGCTGTTCGTGTTCGCCATCATGGTGGTGGCGGGCACGAAGCCGGTGCTGCAGCTGGCCGGCGCCCTGGTGCGCGGCGCGGCGCGCGTGTTGCCGCTGGCGCCGGGGCTCGGCACGTCTTTCCTGCTGCTGTCGGCGGTGCCGCTGCTGGGTTCCTTCATCACCGAGCCGGCGGCGATGACGCTGGCCGCGCTGATGCTGCGCGACAGCGTGTTCGCCACACCCGGCCTTTCCACACGCCTGAAGTACGCGACGCTGGGCGTGCTGTTCGTCAACATCTCGATCGGCGGCACGCTGACGCCCTACGCCGCGCCGCCGGTGCTGATGGTGGCGGCCACCTGGAACTGGGACCTGGCCTTCATGCTGAGCACCTTCGGCTGGAAGGCCGCGGCCGCGGTGTTCATCAACGCGGCGGTCTTCACGCTGCTCTTCCGCCGCGAACTGGCGCAGGCACCCGACGCTCCGGCTGCGGACGAACCCGTGCCTGCCGCCGTGGTGGTGGTGCACCTGCTGTTCCTGGCCGGTGTGGTGCTGTTCGCGCACCACCCGGCGCTGTTCATGGGGCTGTTCCTGTTCTTCATCGGTTTCACCCAGGCCTACCAGCGCCACCAGAACCCGTTGATCCTGCGCGAGGCATTGCTGGTGGCGTTTTTCCTGGCCGGCCTTGTGGTACTGGGCGGCCAGCAGCAGTGGTGGCTGCAGCCGCTGTTGCTGGGCATGGATGAAAGAGCGGTGTTCTTCGGCGCGGCGGCGCTGACCGCGATCACCGACAACGCGGCGCTCACCTACCTGGGCTCGCTGGTGCAGGGCTTGAGCGAACCCTTCAAGGTGGCGCTGGTGGCCGGCGCGGTGACGGGCGGCGGCCTGACGATCATCGCCAACGCGCCCAACCCGGCCGGCGCGGCGATCCTGAAAGGCCGCTTCGCCGACGACACCATCCAGCCGCTCGGCCTGCTGGCCGCCGCGCTGCCGCCCACGCTGCTGGCGGCGCTGCTGTTCAACCTGTAGCGCCACGGCGCCACGGTGCGCTGTTCCACCGTGGTACAGCGCCTGGAGCAGTGGCCCGCCGCGGTGGCACGTGCCACTAGGGGTAAGCCAGCGGGTTCCGCCCCGGTTCGCGCCGAATCGCGCGCTTTGCGGCTGCGAACCGGGTGGCACGGCGGGTGCACCACAGCAACTGTCTTGTACCCCACCCCGTTCAGGAGACAGCCATGACCGTTTACGCCGCACCCGGCACCGCCGGCGCCAAGCTCGCCTACAAGGCGCGCTACGACAACTTCATCGGCGGGCGCTTCGTTGCGCCGGCCGACGGCCAGTACTTCGACGTGATCTCGCCGATCAACGGCAAGGTCTACACGCAGGCCGCGCGCTCCAGCGCCATCGACGTCGAACGCGCGCTCGACGCCGCGCATGCCGCGGCCGCGAAGTGGGGCGCCACCTCGGCCGCCGAACGCTCCAACGTGCTGCTGAAGATCGCCGACCGCATCGAGGCCAATCTCGAACTGCTGGCCTACGCCGAGACCGTGGACAACGGCAAGCCGATCCGCGAGACGCTGAACGCCGACATCCCGCTGGCCGTCGACCACTTCCGCTACTTCGCCGGCTGCGTGCGTGCGCAGGAAGGCGCCTTGAGCCAGATCGACAAGGACACGGTGGCCTACCACTTCCAGGAGCCGCTGGGCGTCGTCGGCCAGATCATCCCGTGGAACTTCCCGATCCTGATGGCGGCGTGGAAGCTGGCACCGGCCATCGGCGCGGGCAACGTGGTGGTGCTGAAGCCGGCCGAGAGCACGCCGGTGAGCATCCTGGTGCTGACTGAACTCATCGCCGACCTGCTGCCGCCGGGTGTGCTGAACATCGTCAACGGCTTCGGCCGCGAAGCCGGCATGCCGCTGGCCACCAGCAAGCGCATCGCCAAGATCGCCTTCACCGGCAGCACGCCCACCGGCCGCGTGATCGCGCAGGCCGCCGCCGCCAACCTGATCCCGGCCACGCTGGAACTCGGCGGCAAGAGCCCCAACATCTTCTTCGACGACGTGATGGCGCAGGACGACAACTTCCTGGACAAGGCGATCGAAGGCCTGGTGCTGTTCGCCTTCAACCAGGGCGAGGTCTGCACCTGCCCGAGCCGCGCGCTGATCCAGGCCAGCATCTACGACAAGTTCATCGAACGCGCGCTCAAGCGCGTGGCGGCGATCAAGCAGGGCAACCCGCTCGACACCGAAACGATGATCGGCGCGCAGGCCAGCGCGGTGCAGCAGGACAAGATCCTGTCGTACCTGGAACTCGGCAAGCAGGAAGGCGCCAAGGTGCTGTGCGGCGGCGCCGCGGCGCAAATGCAGGGCGACCTGGCCGGCGGCTACTACATCCAGCCCACGCTGTTCCAGGGCCACAACAACATGCGCGTCTTCCGCGAAGAGATCTTCGGCCCGGTGCTGGCCGTGACCACCTTCAAGGACGAAGCCGAGGCGCTGGCCATCGCCAACGACACGCCCTTCGGCCTGGGCGCCGGCGTGTGGACACGCGACGGCGCCTTAGCCTTCCGCATGGGCCGCGCGATCCAGGCCGGCCGTGTGTGGACCAACTGCTACCACGCCTATCCGGCGCATGCGGCCTTCGGTGGCTACAAGGAATCGGGCATCGGCCGCGAAACCCACAAGGCGATGCTCGACCACTACCAGCAGACCAAGAACCTGCTGGTGAGCTACAGCCCCGACAAGCTGGGTTTCTTCTGATCCAGGCATGATGGCTCCGCGTGCCGAGGAGCTGCCATGCCTGATCCATCGAGACCTGTCTGCGCCGTGCTCGGCGTCGGCCCGGGCAACGGGGCCGCACTGGCGCGCGGTTTTGCCGCTGCCGGCTACGCGGTGGCGCTGCTGGCGCGGCGCGCCGCGTTCATCGACGAGCTGGCGTGCGAACTGAGCGGGTCGCTGGCGCTCACCTGCGACATCGGGCAGCCGGCCGACGTCGCACAGGCGCTGGCCCGCGTCGCGCAGATGCTGGGGCCGGTTCAGACGCTGGTCTACAACGGCGGCCGCGGCGCATTCGGGCCCATCGACCAGGTCGGCGTCGAGGACTTCGAAGCCACCTGGCGCGTGCACACGCTGGGCCTGTATGCCAGCGCGCGCCAGGTGATCCCCGCCATGCAGCAGCGTGGCCGCGGCAACATCGTGGTGATCGGCGCCACCGCGTCGCGGCGCGGCGTTGCCGGCACCGCGGCCTTCGCGCCGGCGAAGATGGCGCAGAAGGGTCTTGCGGAGTCGATGGCGCGCCACCTGGGCCCGCAGGGCATCCATGTCTCGCTGCTGATCCTGGACGGCCTGGTGCTGAGCCCGGCGTCGCGCGCACGCCGCCCCGACTGGCCCGACGAACGTTTCATCCATCCCGACGCCGTGGCCGCCGCCGCGCTGGCGCTGACGCAGCAAGCGCCCAGCGCCTGGACCTTCGAGATGGACCTGCGGCCGGCGCAGGAAAGCTGGTAGACGTTGAACCCAGGCGGCCGCAGCTGGTCACAGACAACAGGCCCGGTTTCCGGTGACACTGCAACCATGCGCCGTTCCACGCCTCTCGCCGTTGCCGTTCTTGCCCTGCTGGGCAGCCCAGCCTTCGCCCAGCCGGCCCCGGCCCCGGCCAGTAGCCCGGCGGCGGCGGCCGCCAACGCTGCCGATGCCTGCGAACGCGCGGTGCGCCAGTCGCTGGCCTCGCGCGCCGGGCCGGCGGCCGAGCTGAAGTTCGCGGCCGCGCCGGCGGTGCAGCCCAACATGTCCAACGGCGGCCAGCTGGTGATGAACGGCGCCGGCAGCTGGCGCGCCGGCAGTGGCCTGCTGCGCCGCTTCGAATACAGCTGCAACCTGAATCCGCGCAACCCCGAAGCCGTGGGGGTGCTGATCCGCGACCTGACGCCGCCTTCGGCCGAAGCCGCATCGGCCCGCGCGGTGATCGAGCCCGACCTCACGAACCTCTCGCCCGCGGCCTGCGAATCGGCGGCCGCGGCGTCGCTGAAGAAACGTTGGCCCGCGGTGTCGCAGCTCAGCTTCGACAGCGCCACGCGCCGGCTGTCGCAGGACAGCGCCAGCAAGGCCGTGCTGCGCGGCCAGGGCAAGGCGCTACCGGCGCCCGGCGCACCGCTCACGCACTTCGAGTTCGACTGCGACCTCGACCCGCGCGACGGCCGCGTCACCGAGATGCGGATCTCGAGCTGAAGCCCTGCTGAGAGTTCGCGCGCGCATTCGTCTGCGCTGCGCCACACCCCCGGGTAGAACCTGAGTCTGGCGCTGCATCGCCGGCCGTCGCACGCGTGACGGCCGCGACGCGATGTGACCGGCCGTGACGCGCGCGCCTTCGCCATCGCACACGGTGGCGGCGCGGTGACGCATGCGCGCAGCGGCCTGCGCGCAAATCCGTAGATTGGTCTGACACCCCGCGCGCGGCATGCGGCCGCGGCGCGGGAACCGTCATCACCGATCGAATCAGGAGTCGACAAACATGCTCGCCAAGCCCCCTCTCCGCAGCGTACTGGCCCTTGCCATCGGAACCGCCTTGCTGTCGCAGGCCGCTGCGCAGGAGGTGCAGCGCATCGAGATCACCGGCTCCAACATCCGCCGCGTGCAGTCGGAGACCGCGTCGCCGGTGCAGACGCTGACGCGTGAAGAGATCGCACGTTCCGGCAAGGCCAGCGTGGCCGAACTGCTGCAGACCTTGTCGGTGGACAACCAGGGCTCGGTGCCCACCACCTTCGGCGGCGGCTTCGCGTCGGGCGCCTCGGGCATCTCGCTGCGCGGTCTGGGTGCCGCTTCGACGCTGGTGCTGCTCAATGGCCGGCGCATCGCGCCCTACGGCCTGGCCGACGACGGCCAGAAAGTGTTCGCCGACCTGAACGTCATCCCGCTCGAAGCCGTGGACCGGGTCGAGATCCTGAAGGACGGCGGCTCGGCGATCTATGGCTCCGACGCCATTGCCGGCGTCGTCAACGTGATCCTGCGGCGCGACTTCTCGGGCCTCGTCGGCAAGGTCAGCGCCGGCCAGTCGGGCTACAACGACGGCCGCACCGGCAGCATCGCGCTCACCGGCGGTTTCGGCAACCTGCAGGACGGCTTCAACATGCTGGTGAACCTGGAGGCCACCACGCGCAAGGCGGTGTGGACGAAGGACCGCACCGACCGCGGAGCCGTCGGCCGCGGCGACCTGCGCGACTTCGGCTTCTCGGCGCAGGAAGCGCTGGGCGGCACCGGCGCCATCACCGGCAACAATGCCGGCGGCAGCGCGATCAACGGCAACGTGCGCAACCCGACGACGCTGGACTACTACAACCGCGGCAACCTGGCGGGCGTGGGCTTCACACGCACCTTCCCCGGCGCGGCCTGCAGCAACTTCACCAACCACCCGCAGGGCGACCCCGGTGGTGGCTGCCTGATCGACGCGCCGCAGATCTACAACCAGATCCAGCCGCCGCAGGACACGGTAAACCTCTTCACGCGCGCCGCGCTGGCCCTGTCGCCAGCCACGCAGCTGTACGGCGAACTGAACGTGTACCACGGCAAGTCCAAGGCCGAGACCACGCCGTCGACCGTGAGCGGCTCGGTCGGCTACCCCGGCGGCCCGGTCAACAACGCCGGCGTCTCGCTAGGTGACACCCACCCCGACAACCCCTACTTCGGTTCCGTGGCGCGCTTGCGCTACCTGGCCGCCGACGTCGGCCCGCGCGTCAACAACGTCACCTCGGACTTCACGCGGCTTCTGGTGGGCATAAAGACGAGCCTGGCCGACTGGGATCTGGACAGCGGCGTGCTCGTCTCGGAGAGCAAGAGCAAGGGCCGCCGCACCGGCTTCCTGCAGCGCGACGTGGCGTTCGCGTTGCTGAACCCGACGCCGGCCAACGTGGCCGCGGCCACCACCGGCAGCGCGGCCTATGCGGCGCTGCCGGCAGGCAGCTTCTGGCGCATCGGCGAGAACGCCAACCTGAACTCGGCGGCGCTCTACAGCGCGCTGTCGCCCGAAATCGGCAGCGACGCCAAGGCCAAGACCACGCAGGTGGACTTCCGCGCCTCGCGCGAGCTGATGCAGATGGACGCCGGCGCCCTGGCGCTGGCGCTGGGCGTCGAGCTGCGGCGTGAATCGGTGCGGCTGGACCCGGTCACCGGCACCGACCGCGGCAACGTCATCGGCCTGGGCTACTCGGCCTACAACGGCTCGCGCACGCTGAGCGCGGCCTATGCCGAGTTGCTGGTGCCGATCACGAAGACCTTCGAAGCCAGCCTGGCCGGGCGCCTGGACCACTACTCCGACGTCGGCAACTCGAGCACGCCCAAGCTGGGCCTCAAGTGGAGCCCGATGAAGGAAGTCGCGTTGCGCGCCAGCTTCTCCAGGGGCTTCCGCGCCCCGGGTGCGGCCGAAAACGGCAACGGCGGCCTGGCCGCCTTCACCACCGCCGACGACCCGGTGCGTTGCGCCCTGGGCGTGGCTGCGGCCTGCAATGCAGCGCCTGTGGCGGTGATCACGTCGCCCAACCCCGCCCTGACGCCGGAGAAGTCCACCACCGTCACCGCCGGCCTGGTGTTCGATCCCACCGCGAACACCAGCCTCGCGTTCGACATGTGGAAGATCAAGCGCAAGGACGAGATCAACCAGACCACCACCGCCGAGGCCATCGCCGCCGGCCGCGTGGTGCGCGACCCCGGCAGCGCCACCAACATCCCGGGCGACCCGGGTGCCATCGTCGCGGTGCTGGCCAACTACGTGAACTCGGCCAGCAGCGAGGTGAAGGGCTTCGACGTCGACGCACGCCAGAGCTTCCCGATGGGCAGCGCCGGCAAGCTGGGGCTGGACATCAAGTGGACGCACATGAGCAGCTTCAAGCGCACCGAGCGCGACGGCACCAGCCTCGACTTCGCCGGCACGCACGGCAACTGCGACGTGACGAACTGCATCGGCACGCCGGCCGACCGCGTGAACCTGGGCGTCAGCTGGGACACCGGCGGCCTGCGCCTGGCGGCTCTGGCCAACTACCGTGCAGCCATCAAGAACCGCCTGTCGAAGGACGACCCCGACTGCGCCTCGCACTTCGCCGACGGCACTGATGCCCCCAACGGCTGCAAGATCAAGGCGTTCACGACGGTGGACCTGACGGCGCGCTGGAAGCTCAATACCAGCCTGGAGATCTTCGGCAGCGTGCAGAACCTGTTCGACGCCAAGGCGCCGCTGGATCCGTTGACCTACGGTGCGGTCAGCTACAACCCGCTGGACTTCAGCGGCGCGATCGGCCGCTTCTTCAACGTCGGCGTTAGGTACAAGTTCTTCTAACGGCATCCCCAAGCTTCCCGCCACGGATCCGGCTCTGCCGGTCCGTCGGCGGGCGGCCCCCCCGGGGGGTAGCGAGCGATAGCGAGCTTGGGGGCTCGCATAAACCATTGTGCGGCCCACGCGCAGGCCAATTTGTGCGGATCGCAGCAGGCGTCCAGAATGGCTTCGCGCAAGCTCGAAAAGCTTGAGGGGGAAGCCCGGGTGGGCGCTGCTGCGGTCGAACGTTTCATTCAGGAACGCCGCGCCGAACTCGGCGTGGCGAGCTCGAGTACGGGGCCGCGCCGCACCGAGATCTACCGCCGGCTGCTCGATGCCATCGGCAGCGGCGCGCTGCCGGCCGGCGTGCGGCTGCCGTCGGCGCGCCGGCTGGCCGCCGCCTGGGGCATGCCACGCGGCGCCGTCGACGAAGCCTTTGCGCAGCTGCAGGCCGAGGGGCTGGTTGAACGCCGTGTCGGCAACGGCAGCTTCGTCGCCCAGCGCCCACGCACCGCGGCGCCACCCGCATACGAAACCGAAGCGCAGCCGGTCGACGCGACCACGCGCGCGGTGCTCGACCGGCTTGCTTCATGGTCGGCCGAGTCGCGTGTCTTCGCCACCCCGCCGCAGAACCTGCTGCGCCTGCGCCCCGGCATGCCCGACACGGCGAGTTTTCCGCTGCCCGCGTGGCGCCGCGAACTGGCGCGTGCGCTCAGCGAGGAACACCGCGCCGACCTCAGCTACGGCGTCGCCGCCGGCGTGCCGGGCTTACGCGAGGCGGTGGCGCGCCACCTGTCGCTGACGCGCTCCATGCGCTGCCGGCCCGAGCAGGTGCTGATCGTCGGCAGCCCGCGCCAGGGGCTGGAGCTGATCGCGCGCGTGCTGCTGGCGCCCGGCGAATGTGTCTGCGTCGAAGACCCCGGGCCGCTGTCGATGACGCGCCGTTTCAGCCTGGCGCATCTGGATGTGGTGGGCGTGGCGCCCGACGCCGAAGGTTTCGACGTCGACGCCGCGCGCCGCGCCGCGCCACAGGCCGCGGCGGTGGTGATGATGCCGCTGCACCAGTGGCCCACCGGTGTGCGCACATCACCGGCACGGCGCCAGGAGTTGCTGGCCTGGTGCCAGGAGCGCGGCGCCTGGCTGGTGGAGCTGGACTCGCTGGGCGAGATCGTGCACGACGGCGCCGCGCCGGCGCCGCTGTTCAGCGACGACCACCAGGGCCGCGTGATCTTCCTCGGCAACTTCCTGGCGCTGACCTTCCCGGCGCTGCGCATCGCCTACCTGGTGCTGCCCGAGCCGCTGGTCGACACCTTCGTCGCGCTGCGCGGGCTGATGGGCGAACACAACTCGGTGGCGATGCAGATGGCACTGGCCGGCTTCATCGACAACGGCCACCTGGCCTCGCATGTGCGCGCGATGCGCAAGCTCTACCGCGCGCGGCGCGACGCACTCGTGCAGGCGGCCCGGCAGCACCTGCCGGCCGGCGCCCGCCTGGGCCCGGTGGACGGCGGCACCCACGCCTGCCTGCACCTGGACAGCCGCTGGAACGACCGCGCGCTGGCCGAGCGGCTGAACGCGCGCGGGCTGGCGGTGCAGCCGCTGTCGGGCCATCTGTGGCAGCCCGGCGCGCTGAACGGGCTGCTGCTGGGTTACGGCGCCGATGATGAAGCGGCGATCGCAGCCGCGATGGCCGAGATCGGCGCGACCTTGCGCGAAAGCTGACACAGCCCGACACGGCTGCGGGGTCGGCGCGCGGGCCCTGCAAGCCGTCGCGGCACGCCGCGCTTCAGTCCCATCAAGCCTCAGTTCGTCGCTGCGTGCGCCCGCCGCAGCGGCCGCGGCACACACTGCGCCCGCTTATGGAAACCTGCTCGTGAAGTCGGCGACAGGCGTGTTCATCCAGCCCGTCCACGATGCGGCCAGCGCCGGGCTGCCGCAGTGGGCGCGCATCGCACGCGCCGTGCGCCATGCCGCTGCCAGCGGCGCCGTGATGGATGGCCAACGCCTGCCGTCGGCGCGCCAGCTGGCGCTGGATTGGCAGGTGTCGCGCGGTGCCGTGGAAGACGCGTTTGCCGAGCTGCAGCTCGAAGGGCTGATCGAGCGCCGCGTCGGCGACGGCACCTATCTGCGCGGCAGCATCGCGCCGCCCGAAGCGCCGCCGCTGCAGCGCCCGGTGGCGCCCGAGGCGCAGCGCATCCTCAAGCGCAGCCTGCTGCTGGGCTGCCCCGGCGCGCAGATGGATTCGGCGCGCCGCATGCAGCGCGTGCCGCCGCTGCACCCGCGCCGCACCGACCTTGACGAGTTCCCGCTCGACCTGTGGCGCCGGCTGATGCTGCAGGCCCACGACGAGACGCAGCGCGCGCTGCTGGATGGCGCACCTTGCGGCGGCCTGCCGGCACTGCGCGCAGCCATCGCGCGCCACCTCGGCATCCACCGCGGGCTGGCCTGCACACCCGAGCAGGTGCTGGTGATCAACGGCCCCGGCGAAGGCATGCAGCTGGTCGGCCGGCTGCTGCTGCAGCCCGGCGACACGATGTGGATGGAGAACCCGGGCCACGCCTCGCTGCCCTGGCTGATGGAGTCGATGGGCGTCCACGTGCAGGGTGTGCCGCTGGACGCCGCGGGCCTGGACGTGCAGGCCGGCCTGCGCCTGGCGCCGCACGCCAAGGCCTGTTATCTGCATCCGCTGACGCAGTACCCGCTGGGCTACCGCACCGCGCCCGCGCGCCTGAGCGAACTGCTGGCGTGGGCGCAGCGCAGCGGCGCCTGGATCGTCGAAGCCAACATGAACGACGAGATGGTGCCGCCGGCGCAGCAGCCGCCGACG
>Ga0307515_10025984_pt1 | contig 10102 bp, 14 predicted proteins | sample 17_EM_MG_FD_194513 | JGI IMG/M metagenome (GOLD analysis project Ga0307515, IMG submission 194513) | Populus trichocarpa ectomycorrhiza microbial communities from riparian zone in the Pacific Northwest, United States - 17_EM | ecosystem: Host-associated > Plants > Roots > Unclassified | place...
CACATTCTAGCCCGCGAGATGCTGCACTCCGCTTTCGTGGTTTATGCTTGCAATTGCAATAACGGATGCAGGCAGAAGTTCGACGTTGCCATGGGCATTCACGGCGGCCATGACGACTCTTTCCTTTCGGTAGCTTACGCGATAGAGCAAGCAGAGACACTCAACAAAGACGCTGGATATTTCGGCCTTCTAGGCCTAAATATCGATTTATGCAGGAATGAGGACGTTGCATACAAGGTTCAAAAAGGTGTTAACCTGCCACCAGATTCTGAACTTCGTCGGCTGGGATTGGATATCAAGGAAATCTTGGAAACCATTGCAGAACAGAGAAAACGCGATGCCAAAGAGTACAGGGTGAAACAGCATGCAAGACAGTTGGTGAAATCAAACCGATGTGTGATTAGGAATTGGATTGCAGGGGAAGAGTGTGAGGACTGCAGCTCGGTGCTGGCGACAATGAGAATGAGAAACAGCGACGGCCTTCTGCTGTCGCAGACAAGATAGTGCTCATCGAAACTCTACTGGTGTTGTTGGAGAGAAGATGTATGTTGTAATTCTTCGTCTACGGCGAAGATGGAAGCGTGGAATAAATCGATCTTTTCTTATTCTGATCGAGTTCGTGACCGCAATTTCGAAGCAAGGTAAGATTAGTGGTATCTCAGCGAGTGGGGGTGACCCGCTTTCAATGGTGGCGACCGTCATCATCTTTCCATGCCTAAGAAGTCCAACCTGCTCAAAGTCCAGGTGTTGGTCCATATGTGACTCGGGACGATGAAAACCAGTGTCGCTTTCATTGTCCACCGCATGGTGGATACGACCTAGAGACACGATGGGACGATGAACAATTTTCAAAGCTATGAGAAAGTCGGCCAAAACGTTATGACAAAATAGTAACGAATGAAGCTGAAGATGGTGTTTGGCAAGAGAGGCTACTCTCGAATGTATCAGCATTCACAACAAACATGATCCGTCGAACGTTCGATCTAAGTCTTGCAACCTGACCGCATACATAAACTCGTTTCTTACCTCCATCTTACCAAATACCGGCCAAAGAGACAAATTTAATAATGACCACGAAGCACTCGCACCACCGCATCAACGGAAACCAGAAGGACACCCAAACCCTTATCCCCCCTCGAACCCCGCCGGCATAACGCTAATAGCCTTGCCGATCTGGTGATATCCTTCCCGAGACGCCACGACTCTACCCTCAGCGACCCTCAACAAGCCGCTCTGTATAGCTCCCACAATGACCCTAAATTCGACCTCTGAGAGCATGTAACATTTTCAACTACGGGGGTGGTGGAGACGTATTTCGGTTTATTTAATAATTTGTTCTTCCTCAGGAGTTTAAGGAATTGTTGTGCATTGTCGATCGATGGAGATGAGGCTCAGAGAAGAAGAGAGGTGATTGAGAAGGAATTAAAACGAGAAAACGTTCTAGGATTCTTGCCGCGGGGACAGGAAGAGAAATGCATCATTGTGGTGAGAACACAACCAGACGAGTTTGAGGGGCGGTATGAGAAGATGAAAGCTTATGTAGCGATGCTGTTGCATGTGATGATCCATGCGTTCCAGGAGCTTTGGGCGTGTGGGCATTCGAGTTGTAGGGATGGGTTTGAGAAGCTGGGGAGAAGAGGGCATGGGAGGGTGTGATAGGATGTTGCGCTTGCGGTAGGAGGCGGTGAGGGATGGAGGGTTTTTGAATTTGTATTTGAGGTTGGAAAGGGAGTTTGCTGTGGTGGTCGCAATGAAGGGGTCTGTAAGAAAGGAGGATTTGGAGTGATGGGGCATGCGACCCGAGGTTGTGAAGGACGCAATCAAAGCACTTAGGGAACAGCAGCGAGGAGGTGATGGTCTAGCAAGGTACCTAAAGCGCAAAGGCCAGAAACCAAATGTGCTCCGGACGATCTTAGTGGGTGCGAAGGTGACGGGCGCAGCCTGGTACGCCTACTACCACTCTAAACAAAGCCCTCTCACCAAGAGTCAATAAATCTGGAGAAACCACTGGTAGTGATATCTTCCAAAGAGGACCGATGCTTCTTGCAAGATGGGTAACGTAAATAAGCACACAGGTACAATTAGGACCGAAATTGCATTCCCTTTGACCACTTGGCCAGAGCTTAGGCGCACGATGGAAAAAAATCATCATCTATAGGTTGCTTGCCGTATATGGTCAGGAGAAACTTGACTCACCTGGAAGACAATTGCAAGCATAAGTGCGATGCTTTTGAAGGTCCTTTGTCAGCATTGAATGAGGCTGATTACAAGTGTAGGAGGCTGCACCTTTTCGGCCATCAAAAGACTCCAACTATGTTCCCGATGACTCAAGAACATTCTGACTCATGCCAATCGGACGCCAGCCTGTCTCTGCTTCTTTCGTTGCTGTGCTGTCGCGTTACTCATGCCGCCAATCTGACTTCCATCCAAGCTGCTCTGAGCCTCCTTGCGTTTCTCGTCCTCGATCTTCTTGAGCATCTTCTCAGTCTTCTGCTTGCCGCTGCCTTTGCCGTGGAACTGATGTGACAAATGCTTGAATGCCTCCTTCTGGTTCATGCTTCGTCCGAAGTCGTCGATATACTTGAGCTCCACGTTTGGCTTGTACTCTTTGTTGAAATGCTCTGCGAGTTGACGAGATTCCACTTGATCACGGAAAGTGTTTTGAGAGCGAGCATAGTCTTCTTTCTCACGTGCAGACATCCGATCCAGACGGCCAGTTGCACGATCCCGTTCTCGTTGTGTTCTCGCCTTCCGCTCCGCTTCGGCCTCCCGGCGTTGCTTCTCTGCCAGGAACAATTGTTTCTGCCTGAAAATAGCATTGAGATCTCCTGACTCTGCAGTCTTGATGATGCCTCTCTCCTTGAGAAGCTTCAAAGTAGATCCGATACCGTGGTCTAAGGTTGCCTCTTTCTCCAAGCCAGTATTTGTAATATCCTCGTTTGCAGACTCCTCACGGTTCATCCGAGCCAGACGGTCTTCCTCATCCTCTATATTGGCATATGATTCGTCCATATCAACGTCGCCCTCTTCATCAGAGTCGGTGTTCATCGTGGTGACAGGCTCTGGTTGTTGCGAAGTGGATATTCTCTTTCGCTCTGGCACAGTGGGTTTTTGCAGGTTCGCAACAAACTCGGATGTCTCATCAATCACTAAGCCAGCTTCACCTTCGGCAGCCTCGTCAGCGGCAGGGGTTGGTGATTCTTCCCGAAGTTGTTCTACAATGTCCTCGGGTCTGAATGATCTCGCAGTTAGTACCAATGTACTGCAATTCCACGGAGAATGAAAGGAAGGCAATTATGAATAACCCACAACTTATGGATCATTGACTATCAATGTACCAAAAGTGATGAGATATCTAGGAGGATAGACTTGAGAATCTGCGTACCTTAGCTTTTGCCGCTTCTTCAGAGCATTTCTCCTTTGGGTAGCCAGTGAGGCCTGGAGGTCCTCGTCATCTACGAATGATATATCATCATAGGTCCGCTTCTTGGTAGTGACAGCTGCTTGGTCAACATCCATAGCGTTTCCGTTTGCCTGTGAGGTATCTGCGGCCGCGACTTCTGGAAATATATCATCTTCGTCGACCGCTCTTTGTCGAGTAGACTTTGCCTTTTTCTTCTTTGGCTTCTTCATCTTGATCTCCGAAATGTCGAGGTAGTCGGAGTTTGGCTCGTCTTCTGAACAAGCAGTTAGTGACAGATCAAGAAAGGGGGTTATCACTTCACACTTACTAAGAATATCAAGGCTGAAGACCTTAGGCTTCATTTTCTGAGAAGAAATACCCTCACGACTAGCCTCGGCAGTACTTCCCATGCCATCCAACGTAAATCGCTTGCCTTTCTTTCCATCAATCTCCTCATCATAATGTGCCAATATGCTCTTCTCGCCAGTCTCGTCGACATCATTCGGATTGTATACTGGCTTCTTCTTCTTGAGCTCAAGCTTCTCGTTTAGTTTTTCCCTCTCACGTAAATCCAGATTCTCTAATTCGTCCCCTTCTTCTTCGTTCTCTTCGATAGTGGTATCCTTCAGGGTCAAAACCTGGACCTCGCCCTCCTGGAAGGTATCGATTTCGTGACCAACTTTGACTCCTGCAAGATCCTTGGCAGTATATTCGGCAGCGGTCTCGGCTTCAGCCAATTCTTGCTCCTTCTTCCTCGCCTTTTCAATTTCCTTTTGTCGTTTCTTTTGCTTGGTCAGCCAGCTCCGGGTATCCACATCGTCCTCATCGGCGTCACCCAGGCCTTTGCCTTCAAGCTTCGAGAATCTCTTCGCCGCATCTCGGGCCTTTTTGATGGCTACTGCTTTGGCTTCGCGCTTCCTCTTTGCTTCCTCGGCTTCTTGTATTTTGCGGTAGTTGTCATATCCCTCGGCTTGTCGAGACTCGAGTGTGCTGCCAACCTCCTCGGGAGGAGCAGCAGGCGCATCTTTGAAAACTGGTCCTACGGCTCCTGGGACAGGAAGTGGTTTCATGCCCAGAGACGCGCGAATTCGGTTCGTCTCCTCGATGGAAATTGCGTCCGCCATGGTGCTAGAGGTAGTGAGAGTCCAGAGGTTGTTGGGGAGTGGTTTGGTGATTGGGGATTGTGCAAGGGGAGTCACGAACTTTGAAGAGAACCGCGCTAGTGGAAACCAGGCTAGCGGCCGCCTCGCTCTACAAAAATTATTTTGCCTTTTCGTCAAGCTCTCCTTTCCTTTCACAACAACAGATTTGTGCCCAGCGGTCCCTTCAACCCTCTGCTTGCAGTCGCGTTGTAAGGTCGACTGCTGAGGCAGCTCGATCGTACTATGGAGCCATCATTTTCACTGGTGTCAATCATCCGATCGACAAATCTCAGAGGAATCGGTCCTTCGAAGCCTGAACTCGCTGTAAAAGGCTCGAGCTCGGTGGAGGAGCGTACTGAAGGAGTCAGATTCCACCTCTCTTTGCCGATGACCGTTGGTCTGTGAGGCTAGGGAAAAATCCTGACAACTACATTTCGACCTTGGGGAATCAATCTCTTGGAGCACACCTTTCGTGGACGAGGCTTTGCGGCGGCATTATTGCGGACACTTGGGACATATCTTGACGTGGCAGGCGGGCTGTGTATCTGGAGAGGGAGGGCACACAATGTGGGACCGTGATTCCGTGATTGCAGGTGCTGGATGGCCGACGAGCTGTATTTTTAGAGGTGGGTTAAATGTTATCCGTCTTCCTTTGGAATGAATGGCTTTCACCTTGCAGTCTATCATAAGTGACGAGCTTTCACTACCAGACGGCCCGATGCGAAAGGCATCGTGACGCAGAGGCGCTTCCCTTGTTCTTTGAGCTATGTTGTTTTTCCTGCAGATCTTCAACAAGTCTGTTTTCTACGTACAACATCCTCTCCAATGGTGGATTACCAGCAACGACCTTTTCCCTCTTCAACCTATTCAGTAGCCACTGTGCGTTACCCGCATGTTGTTGTTCCCATGCCACTTCTTTTGCCTCGTCAGGAACAGTCTCACAAGACCAAGAGCTATTCCCGAAGCTCCAAGTGGCTTAAGCTCCCGCGTCGGTTAGTCTCTCTTCAAGAATGTGTCCCTTCTGCACCATAGAAAAAGATGGGCCGATCAGGTGGATCTCACAGCTTGGCTATTGGAATTTGGAGGGCGTATGACGTGTTGTGTTGTAAGATAGGCCAAGAGGTCTTTATGCATTGATCGAAATGACGGCGGCAACTCCTATGTATGATCTCCTGGATAGCGAATCAAGCGACCTGGAATGGGCTTGTGGACAGGAATGGGAGCATTGAGAGGAATATCTCTGCTGTGCTCTATCTTTGGAAGGTAGCGGACGTTCTTCGGTGGAAACCTGTCGAAAGAAGCCCAAATAAGTCTGTTCAAGGCTTCGAGTAGTCTTCCTTTGTGGAGCATGAGCAGCTGAGGGAGGGGTCTCCAAGCTGGTGGTTGGTTTGGTGGCTCGGTCAGATAGCCCTATACCAGATCTTGAGAATTGCCGAGTAACAAGGTGCTCGATTCAGGGGGGCTGTATACTGTAAGACTTGATAGGGGACGGACCGATAGGAGAGGCTTTGTGGGGTCTCCACACTCTCCATGAGCCTGCAATCTTGCGGGGTCGTGGCCCCAAATGGACTGAGACACCTATATGTTCTGCAGCTATTCCTAGCTCTAAGCGAGGTCTCCTCTCGACCCCACGACGATCACATGCACCACCAATCAAGCTTCAAAGAAATTTCCTCCCGTGCCGCATCGAAGCCTCTTTTGGGACTGACTACCGAATGCGACCTGAGACCAGCCTCCTCAATGTGTTCCCCGGAAAGATTCTTTGCACCGCCCAATCATCATGCCGCGCTTGCCTAGTTCGTGCCTTGCAGAAAGCTCGACCTCACGGAGTGCCTACTGAATCCAGCTGGTGGACAACATCTTCGTCATCGCCCATGCAGGCGCGGCTCACCATTCACGGACGGAAATTTGTGAAATCTTTCATGCAGACATGCGAATATCGACGGAGAAGTCGGCCATACTCCCAAGTCGCAAGTTCAGTCAGGCCGACGGGCTAGCTCTTGGAGCTTGAGGAAAGGCCTCTGGATATAAAGTCACGATGGAAGCCATGGCTTCAGCTTTCTTTTCGTCCCTCATCCCCTACGCCTCCTTCAATCTCACCTCCGCCGCGGCTCACTCCATAATGTATCCCCTCAGTTCTCTATTGGTGATGGGCAGTCTTGCCATCCAAGCTGTCCTTTCTCTACCTGACCCAAGCAGGGTTAAGGAACGAGAAGCAGAGATCTTGAAACGCTCTGTTGACTCTTTTATTGCCACGGAAAGCCCGATTGCTTTAGCTGTATGTTCTCTTCCTTCGTTGAAATGCCCCCCTCCCCCAAAAAATATCCTATACATTGGCTTCATCCAAATTTCCCAGAACTCTGGCACATTCGAATTCCTGAATGATAAATACTGACCCTGGAATTTTCAGGACATGTTGTGTAACATTGGATCTTCAGGGGCTTGTGCTTCCGGAGCAAGCTCAGGAATTGTCGTTGCTTCCCCAGCCAAAGTCAACCCAAACTGTGGGTTTCCAATATCGTTTCAAGAGACCTCCCTGACTTTGAGCAGATTTCTACACATGGACACGTGACTCCGCTCTCACTTTCAAGTGTATAGTAGATACCTTCGTCAACAGCTATTCTGCGTCCCTTCAGACTGAGATTGAGAACTATATCGGTTCTCAAGCCTATCTTCAAACTGTCTCGAACCCGTCCGGAGGTCTTTCCAGTGGTGGTCTGGGAGAGCCGAAGTTCAATGTTGATGAAACGGCTTTTACTGGATCCTGGGGTCGACCGCAGAGAGATGGACCTGCTCTTCGTGCTACTGCTTTGATCACATATTCCAAATGGCTGATCAATAATGGATATACGTCTACAGCCAGCTCCTTGGTTTGGCCAATCATCCAAAATGTGAGTCGGAGTGTTGCTATGCTTCTTGACTGATCAACCTCTGACGTTCTTGTTCTTTAGGATCTGTCCTATGTGACACAATACTGGTGAGAGGCCTTCTCCTGGATGTACCAGGAATTCTGGCTGTCTCAATTTTCACTCTTCTTGAATGTTTTGAGAAACTTCCGGGAAAATGAAGATCTATCTATTCAAATGCTGATGATTTGCAGGAATAATACGGGCTATGACTTGTGGGAGGAAGTCTCCGGTTCAAGCTTCTTCACAGTTGCGGCTCAACACCGTGCTCTCGTTGAAGGCAGTGCTCTAGCAGCACTTCTTGGAAAATCCTGCACATACTGCGATTCTCAAGCTCCTCAAGTGCTTTGCTTTCTACAAACTTTCTGGGGTTCTTCTCAGGGATACATTCTTGCCAACACTAACCAGAACAATGGACGGACTGGGAAGGATGCGAATACTCTCCTTGGAGCTATTCATCAATTCGATCCTGCTGCTGGCTGCGATGCAACTACTTTTCAACCGTGAGTCAATGTCTCTTCATTGTCTGTCCTTTGATTTTTCTTCAATACTCTTTTCTTGTTAATACAATGATTCTGACATTTCTTAAAGATGCTCTGATCGTGCTTTGGCAAATCACAAGGTAGTCACTGACTCGTTCCGGTCTATCTACACAATCAACTCTGGTATTGCTGAAGGAACAGCTGTGGCAGTCGGCCGCTATCCAGAAGACAGCTACCAAGGTGGAAACCCGTGGTATTTGAACACTTTGGCGGCTGCCGAGCAGCTCTATGATGCCTTGTATACCTGGAATAAGCAGGGGTATATCACGGTGACCTCAACCTCATTGGCTTTCTTCAAGGATCTTAGCTCCTCTGTTACTGCAGGTAAGCACGAGGGCCTTCTACAAATACTCCTCGATTTTGGCACCTTGAAAGCCTCTCCCCACCACTCTCCCCATGTTACCAATTATGCAGCTCTCAAATTCATCATCCAAACATTGCTGACCCGAGGTTATCAAGGTACATACGCATCTTCAACTTCGACCTACACAACTTTGTACAATGCAGTGAAGACTTACGCCGATGGCTACATGAATATCGTGGCGACATATGCTCAATCCAATGGCTCCCTTGCTGAACAGTTCTCTCGGTCAAATGGAGCACCGCTTTCAGCTTATGACCTGACTTGGTCATATGCCGCTTTTTTGACTGCCGCAGCTCGCCGAGCAGGGGTTGTTCCATATTCAGTACGTACATTCTGATGTCGATCGCCCCAGCGAGCCGTGAAACATTCAAAAATGCTGACTCGACCAGTGGGGAGAACCAACCGCCTCTAGCGTTCCTTCCGTTTGCTCTTCAACCTCAGCCATTGGCACTTACTCGACAGCTTCTACTGGATCCTGGCCGGCCAATCAGACACCAATTTCAGGCGGAAGTAGCGCGACGACCATTACTACGACAACCGGGACTGGGTCGAGCACATCAACCAGCACCGCCACCAGTTCTTGCGCAGCCGCAACGTCTGTTGCCGTGACCTTCGACGAAATCGTCACTACAACGTACGGTCAAACAATCAAAATTGCTGGAAATGTCGACATTCTTGGAAACTGGAATACCGCAAACGCATATGCTCTGTCTGCTAGTTCGTATACCTCGAGCAATCATCTGTGGGATGGTACAATCAGCTTTGCTGCCGGAACTGTCATCCAGTAAGCGTGTTTCCCTCTCTAGATATTCCACGAGTTATGGGATAATCAAGTTTCCTCAAGCAATGCTGACTGGAACCAGGTACAAGTATATCAACGTGGCGAGTGATGGCACTGTGACTTGGGAAGCCGATCCCAATCATACTTACACCGTCCCTGCAACATGTGCCACTGCCACTACGATTAATAACACCTGGCAGTAGCTCGAACAGGGTGTAGAGAGAAGGGCCAGGACCCTTGATAACATGAATGAGGACGAGACGAGCGATGCAATGGGGTAAATTGAGGCAAGTAAGCTTGTTTATGCAAATGAAAATGAAAATGAAAATGGAGGTGGAAATGAGCGTGAAGGCCGGCCGAAAAGTGATGGGATTCGGGCTGGCATGGTTTTGGCTCCTTACTTCTAGTACATAGTTATCATTCTTCTCAAGTCACGAGGCACTTTGAACATAAATCGCCTGGATAGCTTCCCAAGACCTACACCGAGTCGACCTAGTGTGGTCAAATCCAGTCAGTTTTCCTGTCCCAAATGAAAGCTCCAGGACTCGAGAGGAGTCCATGACTATTCGAGTTCTTTAAGCAGCTTCGCTGGATAACCAAAACTTTCTTCACTCTCTCGAATATCGTGTGCACGAGTGGGCATTGTGAGTGTTGCGCTGCCCATCCAGGTTTGTGGAAGGAGTCGATGACTCAGGAGGAACTGAGTTCAGGGTTTCGAATCTTCTACAGGACCTTCCAGCAGCTGAAAGTCACAAGTGCGTGCTTGCGCCCCTGCGCCCGAGTTGCCGAAATGATATAAAACTTCCTGTCTCGTTGCGGTGTGGCGAAGCACCGGGCTGTCAAAAAGGACGGTGATCGTTCATCTCGGATCCCATTCGACTGACCAACCAAAAATTAACCTCCCAACGTAAGAGGGTGGAAGCATCGGATTGGACGCCTGTACGCAGATCATATCTTAAGTTTA
>Ga0307515_10025986_pt1 | contig 10101 bp, 9 predicted proteins | sample 17_EM_MG_FD_194513 | JGI IMG/M metagenome (GOLD analysis project Ga0307515, IMG submission 194513) | Populus trichocarpa ectomycorrhiza microbial communities from riparian zone in the Pacific Northwest, United States - 17_EM | ecosystem: Host-associated > Plants > Roots > Unclassified | place...
TTAAAAATGAAAAAAAGGTTACTTTTTTGTTTATTTGTTAAATTTGGTCCCTTTCTTTTTAATTTTTTAATTGATAAAATCAAATTTTATTTTTCAAAATCAAGTATTAATTTAATGGTAAGATATTTTTTTGATACTACGAATATGAAAAAACACGTTAACCAAAATGAATTATTTCACTTAAAACCATGTGAACATAATAAAATTAAAAAGAAGTTAAGAGATTGAAATGGATATTTGCTCAAGAAAAGAAAAAAAGAAGGAACCATACACTGAAACAATCTACATTGCACTTGAATCTGCGCTACAATGAAGTGAAACGTATAGAAAAACAACATTCCCCTTTTAGTTTTTCTTATAATTATAATTATAATGTTATGGAGAGCTTACATACCATGTAAGAATATGACTCCATTGTTAAAAACAATGAATTATTATTTCTATGGTGGCATTTAGCAGATTATATCCGTTTTACAAACATGGGTTTAATCAAGATTTGTTTTTTTCCCCTCATAGAACAACTAAAAGCATATTATCCTGAGGAATTTGTTTTTCAAAATCTACATTTAGGTTCAAACACGACTGGTAACGTGGAAAGGAAACCCTATTGTTTTTTAATCAAGACACCTATGTATTTATTTACATAAGGAATATATATATATATATGTTCTCATTTCATTGAACCTAATACGATCCGGCCCATTTACTTAATTTAGCTAGGCCCATTCGAGTGGAGATCTACATTACTTTTGAAACATGATAACAGCGACCTCAATCCTCAAGCTTTGAGCATTGCCGATGCAACCTGCCGCAACTAAATGCCTCCGATGTAATCACTGCTCTTGCTGGTAAGCTACAAGAACACGTAGAATTAGTAACAAAAGCAGCCCTTTTCCATAGAGAGTTTCCAGTTGTATATGGTTTAAACTTACTCTATGAGCGAAGTGAAACGAAACGACAAAGCAATTAAGTAATCAAATATTCCACGCATACCAGACAAATTGCAGAACAAATCAAATGCCCGCAAATATAGATATGCTCGATTATATATTTGCTTGGCAGGCCTCAATATAGAACTTCTACCAATCACTAATCACCATGACAGCAACTGCACCTAAACAATTTTCCTACAGCCGTCCACCAGTTATTGTCAATACAGAGACGTGACACGCTATTCACAGATTGATTCATCAACATCTAGTGAGATCCCGGGAAACAATTATATGTAAACAAAATAAGTGGGAAATTCCCATCTCCAGTCTAAATTACAAATTCAGATCCTTTGACAGGCTTCTGGTGATTTCTCCATCAACTTCATGCGGAGGGAAAAGCCTGGGCCTCTTTGCAGCTTGCTGTTCATCTGATTCTACTAATATCACATGATCACCAAACATTTGCATATCATTCTCTGTGGCCTCAGTCTTTTGCAAATCTTGATGTAATCCATTCCCTAACAAAGCATGGTCTTCTTGCAATGATGCAGATAAATTTTCCTGACACGAGGCAAGGTTACCGTTCTCATTGCCATGACCAATCCTGTCAGTGTCATCAATACCTTCAAGGTTATGTATACCTTCAATTGTTTGCATATCATCCTGAGTGACCTCTGCCACATTCTCTACCAAGTTGTTGTTCTCATTGCCATGACCAATCCTGTCAGTGTCATCAATACCTTCAAGGTTATGTATACCTTCAATTGTTTGCATATCATCCTGAGTGACCTCTGCCACATTCTCTACCAAGTTGTTGTCCTCTTGCAGCGGTGCTGAGAAATTTCCCTGACAAGAGGCGAGACTGACATTCTCATTGCCATCGTCAATCCTGTGACTGTCCTCACTACCTTCAAGGTTTTGTATATCTCCAAAGGCAGGATTCTCAAGCATCTCACTAGAGGCAGCAGCAAGGCTTGTTGTCAAACACTCTATGTTTTCCATCAAAGAAGATGTTTGTTGATCAGATTTCTCTTTCTGACATAGACCTACATCTTCCTTAACTGGACAATTTTCAATGATTCCTACATCTGAATCATCAGAGGCACAGTCTGATGTTTCTGAAGATGAACCATTGTCATCTGCTTGCAAAGAAATCCCTGGATTCCAGGAATCATCAGCCCCAAAGCCTCTAAAAGAACATGATATAGAACCATCCTGAGGAGGTATTCCTGCAATTTGCTGAAAAACAGCCTCTCCAGAAGAGAAATACACAAACTGCTCGCCAGTTTCTGTATCATCCTGCTGCAAAACCAAAAAAAGTGTCAAGCATAAAAAATCAAAAGAGACCGTTGGCGGACCTCTTTTACCACTTTCAAGTTTCAACAAACAAAAAGAAAGCACTGTAAATTGCATGCCTACGAAACCATTTAGCTAGAATAATAGATAAGGTCAATACCTCTATCTGTGACATAGTATCATTAAGGTGGTAATAAGACGATGACTGGTCAAAGGATGGACAGTGTGTAAGTAATGATCCAGCAGCAACTCCTGGCTCAAAAAATTCCCTGAGAACTAAGCCAGAATCATCAACACAATGAGAATTCCTCACAGAAGATGCTTCCAATAGAGTAATTTCAATGCCCTGGCCAGGATCAGAACTTGATAAATTAACATGACAAGCTCCAGCAGGTGTGCATCTCTCTGAAACAAGCCCCAATCCAGATTCTTTCCCATTCATTTCTGAAAAATCAGACTGAGGTTCATTGCTGCAACCACCAGAAGAAACTTCCCGAGAACGATTTTGAAGAAGCTCCGAAATTAGCCTCTGGATAAGAGTACGCTTGAGAGAAGCTTCAGCAGGAGGAAACCAGTCCCCATTAAGCTGTTCATTCAAGGAAAAATCAAGAAAAGTAAAGTAACTGTGTACAACTAAACATATGAAAGGCTGAACAAACAAATAATCAATTACAGTATCAATATTGAAACAGTCTGTGTCTAAAATAAAAATGTTCAGGCCTTCAGGGTGCTTTGCTACATAAATTAACAAAAAAAAGGGTTAATTATCAACATAGTTCAAGGTTTAGGGGCAATATAACTCCCATGTATGCCAGGATTCACTCCCATGTATTGCCAGGATTCACTCCCATCTTGCAGAATTCAAAATGCAACTTTCTACCATGTTCAGACCCTTGGCTTTGGAAAAATAGAAATGCAATATCTTTCAGAGAAACATCTGATGGGGTGAACTTACAAACTTATTGAACTCGTTTATTCTGAATGGGCTAAAATTCACAGGGGCCTCTACCAAAAACAGTTCCAGATAGTGAAGCAGGAACAAGCCACAATCAAATGAATTTTCTTGCTGTGGCAGCTGATAAGACACATGAACAAAATGTAAGAACAATCACAGTACACAAACCCCAAACAGATCATAAAACCATGCATCAGACAAAAACATACAGGCCGAAGCTTATAACATAACAATGCGGCAAATTACTGCACAAATACACACTATCTTATCACAAAAAGCAATACAAAATTGCCTTTTCTTCATGAATTTTTAAGCATCATAGTAATAATATATCGTTAGGCAACAACTTTCAACGAGATCTGATTTACTTGAAAATGAGGAGCAAGCAAACAAATCCCAAAACATGTTGCAGTCAGATTATATTTGCACATAATGATATTTTCATTTATATATGAATTGTGGATTCTAAACATAAAAAAGCCACCTTATATAATGCTAGAAAAGAACTTCAACTGAATGAAACTTAATCCATGAAAATACTTTCCTCTATTTACTAGATATCATATCCCATTTAAGATAACACAAACAGTTCCATAAGCTTAAAGTGTTGGTCATCTGATTTAGCTATTCATACTAAAGGGAGATCATGATCCATAATGTATGTGCAAAGAGGACCTGAAACTCCCTTCACATTTTTCCTTCTCTATATGCCCAGATAACAAAAGATAGCTTCTATTGGAACTGTTCTGCAGTAATACACTCTGAAGTAGTTAAATTTATTAACCAAGACTAGGCAAATACCTCAAGAGGGACAAACCGCAAATTCAAGAATTTTGAAGACATGTCTTCTGATGTGTCCTTCTGCCTCACTTTCCACTCTTCCCATAAATAACTGTCATTTCAGTGAATGAAAGTGACATATAAATAACAAGGGGTTGCTTTCAGAAAATTATACAATAAAATGAAGGTTTTCAAGGAAAAGGATAAAAAAGAACGAATGGGAGAGAGAGAGATGTGTGCCATAAAACTTGCATTGTTATACATGAGCAAGATGACGGTTGAAAAAATAATCAACATGGAAACATGATGGTTTATCCATGTGTGACAGGCAAATTGACAAATTGAAGCGACATGTCACCTTCAGTGTGATGGGGGGTGAAGATGGACAACAATGGGAATCACTATTTGATTGTTAGGAGTTTCAATATAGTATGATTACTCTATTTTTTTAGCAGTCATACTATATTGAAATTCCAAAATAATCAAATACTAATTCCCATTGTTGTTCCTCTTCATTTCCCATTAGTGTGTCCAGAAATATGCATGCACAGATATGTTGACAAACAAAAAGGTACAAACAAGTATAAAAGGTAATACCTTTGAACTAGATTTTTGAGACCTGCATGAGTTCCTTTGATAGAATCCAAGTGCAAAATACATGGTACTATGACAGATTTTGATGTATCTTCATCTGAAATTTGATGCAAACATATAAACACAAGGCTGATCACCACTCAACATCATGCATTCCACCAAGAACTCACCTTTCACACCAGCTACTTCACCAGGATGGCATATGACTAATAAACTCCAGTGAAGACTGTAATTAAAACATGCATACAAATTACACTAGCAAAGGAATAAAATCACATTGTAAAAGAAAGGTGTTATTTTAACTATTTTCTTACTTGAAATTTACAGGGATGAAAATGTAATCTTTTCCAAATATATCCACTTTTCTGGTCCATTTATGAACGCGTAAAAAAGCAGCTCTGCCATCTTTCACACTGGATGGATCTTTGTCTAGATCAGCAAGCTTCCTAAAGAAAAAACTATTGAAAAAATGGTATCTGTGCTTTTCCTCAGGAGGAATCTGATTCTTCAAATACCTGCGACCCAATCATATTTTTTTTTTCATAAAAAAAGCACATTACTGTAAAACCATAGCAAATTCTAACAGATGTAGGAGTATGAAATAGTAATGGAGTTGCATATATAAATTAAAAAAAGCACGTAAAAACTCGATCCTCAGTTCTTTTCAAAATTATCTCACCAGAAACAAGTTATGTGACACAACCTTAACATCCTAAGGACTAGAAATGGATTGGTTGCAACTAAATGAAAACGTTGCATGACATAGACTTACTTAATGTAAAAGTCAATAATTGTATCATTGATGAAAGTCTCTGGTTGTAACAGATCAACATCTCTCTTGCTAATGGAAACTGCATCTGAATCCCCTTTTGGATAGATAACATCTTCAAACTCCACATCAAAACTGTGAAAGTGCCAAGATTATTCAGTAACTTACTATAACAACTACAGCATATGTGTTTGTACTAACAGCAAAAGATTTACATATCCCACTGGTGCAAAGGAGACAAAGAATATCTTCTCTGAGGATTAGAAATCAATGAATATGCACACAGCGCACAAGCACACGAATAAAAACTTATATTATCGGTTTCAAAATTATAGAAGTCCAGAACCTTCATCTAAAAGCACATTCTGCAAAGCGGATGAAACTCAGATGGAAAATTCTGTCAAATTTTTCTTATACAGTTTTCATATTAACATATATCTCAAAGCACACTTCATTTGGAGGTTAAGGGGGGAGCTTGCATGTAAATCTTCTGGGACAATAATAAATGTTTACATGGTGGAAGAAAGGAAGAAAGAACACTTGAGCCCAAGGGCCACTCACCTACTGCTTTAATGATTAACACTAATATGTTCATCAGCAATAGATAGAAAATCTATCCCACACAACCAAAGATGAATTTGTTTTGACTGAATCTTAAGATGGTAGGAAAGATCAAGAACTATGATACCTAATTTACCTTTATAAACAATAAAAACAGCCCCAGGATGTAATTGATTGAATTTGCATAATTTTAATGCAGTTTGATCCATAAGTAAAGTGGAGAATATAGAGACATGAAACCACAAAGGAATCTGGAACCAACAGATGAATTGAAGCAGGGTGGCAAGAGAACCAAGAAATACATTTCATTGCCCAACACTAAGGGGGCTATTACTCACCTCGGGAAATAACGCCTCTGTTGAAGTAAGTCCACTCCTCCATCCATTGCACTATCCATACTGCAAGCAAATGGAGAAAAGAAAAGGCAAGAAAAGTAAAATGATATAATAACAGGGCAGCAATAAAAATTCACCAAAAAAAAAAAACACGGAGAGAAGAGACTGCCAAGCCAGCCTTCCTCAACATTTAGCAAACACAAATCTTTCTATCCTTGAGCTAAGTAATTTTTAGTATATCAACAGGATGGATAAGTACTCAAAAGTTGTGGCCAAGCAACAAGCAAGTTTTTAGCCAGTATAAACTGGCACTACATGGAAAGCAAAAGAAGTTATTTAATGGGTAAAATAGTACCTTCATTGGAGGCATTGGCACAAGCCTCCAAGTGTAATTTAAGCATGAAGCATAGAAAATTAGATGAAAGCTAAATTGTAACAAATAACTTCAGATGGCAGCAATTCAGCAAACTTACTCATGTATAACGCTCAGTAGAGCTGAGTACTTCAAGTTTAAAGATGAAATCTCTTCCCATTTCCTGGACCAATTTGGCTCAACAACTGCAACCTCCAACTCCTCCACACCTACACCGACAAATAAAATTAGCAAATTAAGAGCAAGGAACTTTAGTTGTGCATGATATAATCATACCAAAAAAAAAATTTGCAACTCATCAGATCAATGAACTCAATATTGAGGCAAATCCACTGTACATGTGTCACCAATTTCACAAATTTGCAATATTGTGTTCATATATATTGTGTCTGAAATGCTAGAATAGCAATTAGCTGGGGAACTTTAAAATACTTTTGGCTGCTCACGTGAATTGCCTCAATATTGAGCTCATGAATACATGAAAACAAAATATGAAGCACCAAACCACTACAAGGCTACTAACCTGACATGCCATGTGTGGTATCAGCTTGTACTGCATCCTTTGAAAGTATGTTGAGCTTAATTGTTACAGTTCCAAACTGAACACGTAATAAATACAACTTATTAGGCATGCTAAAATAGCACAAGTTATATTCCCATAAGGTAGCTAAAACTTACTCTTTGAAGATTCTGAGACTCAATACTAACAATGTCTTCAATTCCCGCTTCAAAGCCAAAGGTTCCTTCGTCTCCATGTGCAGTTGCACCATTTATTTTAACACCACCATAAGAAAACGTCATCACACACCCAGAACAATGTTTACCCCGGTATACAACATAATCAACAAGAAGATTAATCCCCCCCTGCAAATCACACAAAAAACATATAATTACTAATCTTGAAAATTCTTTCTGAAAAGATGTATAAAACTGAGCCAGTAGCCATTTGCTCATTGAACAGCATACATAAAATGAGTGGGGAAAAAAATCCCCACCAAACCAAATATGAAATGGATTGATTGATTGATTTTAAAACATGAAGCACATGTCTGAGGTTCAATACTAACTGGTTATTCATTTTTACAAAATGCAATTAGCATAGCTTAACAAGTAGAAGAAGAAACAAAACTTGGATGCAATACCAAAAAGGTGGAATTGCCATGGAAAAAGCTTTGTAATGTCAACCTTCAGCAGCTAAACGCATTAGCCTGTAGTGTCCAAGACACTCAAGCAACAAATAACACTCAAATAGGAGTCTTGGTATGAGGTTGGAGAACATATAAGCTAATACAAGAAAATAACACAGGAATAACAACCTAGAAAGCCAGACTAAAATCAGAAAACCTGCAATTGCTAAGTGACTGAAGTCACCGAACACCTTAAAGCAAGTATGATACAGGATATCAAATACAGGATAAACTTAATAGAAACCTGTCTCGTTCCTGATTCAATATAAACTTAATTAATTCATGACAGAGAAAATTTTGTACCACTTCTGCGTAGCTGAAACAATTGGTTGGTGTGGGGCCATTTAAAATAACTGTAATCACGCAGAAAACCACAGTAAGTTAGAAAAAGAAGAGAAGGAAAAGAAAGAAAGAAAAAGAAAACCCCCACAGATAGCACAATATCCAGTAAATGATATCATGAGAAAATACCGCTAGCCTCTGTAATATCAGGAGTGGGGCTTGATGGAGAACAATCCTCCATGTGGTCATCAACATCTAATTGCCCATCATCAGCCTCACTCTGTAGAATTTTCAAACAAAGCAAAGCAAGACTTCATAATCAATTTCATGATTGAAAACATAACTCGTCAGCCATAGGAGAAGCCAACATACACTGGACGGTGGAGAGTCTCTATGACCACGGTTTAATTGGCTTTCCCCAGGCAAAGGTGCTTCATGGCATGAAATTATCCTCTCGTCTTCACTGAAAAGCCTTTTCGACTCAAAATCATCGACCCGAAAACAAAAGCCTTGATCATGACTTAAAGAAGTGAGTAGGGGAACAGCATCAGAACCAGAATTTCCTTCTTCAGTGATTAAGTCGTCTCTAACAGTTCCGGGCTGAACACAAGTATCAGCATTATCACAGCCAATAGCATCAGCATCTACACAAACTAAACTGCCGGATTCCTTTCCAGCAACATCACATTCCTGGGCAACTGGAACACACGGTTAACAAAAATCAGTAATATCAAACCTAAAATTAATCTCCTAAAACAATAAACACGCGCAAATTCTACTTGTACTTCAATCAGAAAAGAAAAATATCCCTAAATAATCAAAACAATTCGAACTCCCAATTTAGAATATTAGTACTACGGCATAACTAATTTCTTCTTCAATTACATGATTTTTACTATAATTTTCCATAAAAGGAAATAAAAAGTGGCTGCAAGTACAGCATTCGAGAAACTGGTACTCGGAAATGAAGGGATTGTCGAGACTAGGGTTTTTGAACTTGCCTAAGACTTTACCAGCTGCTAATTCAGCTATCTCGTTTTCTTCTTTGAAATCGAAGACTTCGAGTCCGTTCTTCATCGTCGCTGCCGGGAGAGATCGCTATCAATAGCGAGTGAGTCAATACCGGAGTCAGCTAATCAGAGAGATTTTTCCGAGACCCAGTCGCTTATGAGGCGTTATTACGGATTTTTAATTTATTGTAACAAAGAGAGACCTAAATTTTGCAAAGCCAATTAAAGGGAAACGTCAACCGACTTGCTGGGAGAAAATATAAAAGGTCATTTGTTAGAATTTGGATTGGCAGTTCACGCTCCAATTCAGCGGATGAAAGGCACGCGTTGATCGTGGGAGCTCTGTTTTTTTTGGGATCTGATGTCTGGATCCTGATGGCAAAGGGGTCCACGCTATTGATAGCGCGTGTTGTTTGAGAGTTGTGTTAGGTAAGTGAAAAAATGATTTTCTGTTGAAAAGTAATAAAGAAGTAATAAATAATTTGGCAGAAGAAGAAAGAAGAAAAGAAGGGGGGAATGCTCGCTCTTCTGCATACAGTTCAGTTCGATTCCTAAATTTTATTTTATTTTTCAATCAATTTTTTCCGGTAATCCGGGTTGTCTAAACCAAGTTACGCGCATCATAACTAATTCTCGAACTCACTGAACACCCTGCAAGCCCAGTAGACAGGTAAGATATCGCGAGAGTGATAAGCGTGCACGCTGAGACTCGAACCCAAGTGACAAAAACAAGAAAACATTGCCTCTACTGCTGGGCCACAAGCCTAGTGTTTTTTTTTTTTTTTTGTAAGTCTTTGATTGTACAAATTAATGGTTTAATGTTGCAAATATTCAAATTATATGTCCAAAAATTGTTTGATGTCTTTTATAACTGGCTGGCCGGAAAAAAAACTAGGATGACGCAGGTCATAGAATCGATGATGACACGATGGTTCAGCTAATAATAAGGTGTTTTCAAAGGTAATAAATTTTGATTATCAAAGTGTTTTAAAAAAAATATATAATTTTTTAAAATTTATTTTTAAAA
>Ga0307515_10025987_pt1 | contig 10101 bp, 4 predicted proteins | sample 17_EM_MG_FD_194513 | JGI IMG/M metagenome (GOLD analysis project Ga0307515, IMG submission 194513) | Populus trichocarpa ectomycorrhiza microbial communities from riparian zone in the Pacific Northwest, United States - 17_EM | ecosystem: Host-associated > Plants > Roots > Unclassified | place...
CACTGATACCAAAGTCTTCCAGGCTATTGTTGACCACTGTACCAAAAACACAAAAAAGGAAAAAATCCAACAGAGATTTCGCTTCAACTCCATTATTGTCTTCTCTTGAACCGTTCTTCGCTCTGTGCTATTACTGTAACAATATCTTCCACATCGCATCTCATTACACCATTCTCTGTTCCCAGTAAATTATTTCTTAAAACCATATACTCTTCTCTTGCCTGTGCTTTCTGCTCTCTTTTCTTTCTGAATACTGCTTGAGCAAAGCAGCTCTTGCAGGGCATCTTGAATCCAGGTAAAGTATTTATACTTCATCTTCTTCGTCTTGTTGGTGTTCTCCTGCTTGAATCTTTTTAAGTAAAGGACAGGTTGTTGTAGGATAACGATTACTTATTTTTTAATTTAATTATTAGTTAGATTTTAAAATTTTTAATTTAAATTTAAGCTTCCACGCTCTCTCCCGTGCTTCTATTTATTTATTTTCTTTCCCTCGATACCTTCTCTAAACCATTCTTTTTTCTTAACTTTCTGTATGATTCCAGATTGCTTAAGCAAAGCAGTAACTACAAGGAACTTGGAGAATCGTTTTTAATTTGCAGGTAAACTATATTTATGATTTTTTTTACTATTTTTATTTTTTATTACTTGACTCAAACAGCATGCGTGTTGTTTATTTGCTAAAAATAATTAAAATTGTGAGAAAAACTATACTGTAACTTTTAATTTCTTCCCCACTCTGTGCTATTATTTTATTTATTTATTTATTTATTTTTCTCTATCACCACCATTTCTAATTTCTAAACCATTCTTTTCTCTCAGATCTCCCTGTTCTTTCCTGTTTGTTTAAGCAAACCCGTGACTATATACACTTAAAGAACCTCTTTTTGTATGCAGACAGGTTCAGGTAAACTATATATATATTTTTTTGTTTTTCCTATTTTGTTTTTAATTGCTTGATTCTTCCAAGTAAAACATCATATTTGTTATTAAATTGTTAAGGTTGTTGATTTTTCGATATTATTTAATCAAGTTTTCTCATAATAGAAAGTTATTTTCCACCAATATTTAAAAGATTTGCTATAGCTGAGTGGTATTCCATACTAATTAAGTTTTCTACTATCTTTATATAAATATAAAGACAAAAATAAAAGGAGAGAGTAATTAATTAATTAATAAAGCTCGGATTCAGGTTTATTAATTAATTAAAAAAAAACTAAAAGGGCTCAGGAAAACATTGTAGCCACTGAGTGTAATTACTGTGGACCGAAGCAGTTCTTATCGCTTGAAGATCTGTGGTTTTCTCGCGCGAAGTTGTTTTATGTGGTTTTCTCGCGTGAAAAATTACTGGAGATCTACTTCCTTGTTTCTATACTATTTTTCATTAGAAAGTTTTGATTTGTCACATGTAAAATAATTTAAATCATATTTAAAATAATTTTTTATTGGTTTTTGATTTGCTAAAGACCTTATAAATACCCTCACAGCATATAGAAATCAATTAATCAAGAAACTCCAAAATGACCTCAAAACAAGAAATCAAACAGGGTTAGAGAATGAAGTCTAATTCCTTTACAATAATTTCAAGAAATAATTAAAATGGTATAAAAACACCTAAGGAGATCATGTGTATATATTTGGATAGATATTAAAATAAAATAGTAGAATTAATTGTTGATTTTCCAATAAATTTACGGATTGTTTTTTTATTTTTTATAGATTATTGATTAGATTTTTTAAAAATTATATAATAAATCACATAGAAAAAAAAGCAGTTGAAAACCTTTTAATAAATCAAGTTTTAGAATCAAATAATATCGACTGTTAAATTAGACTAAATTTACTTTCATAATAATAATAAATGAAGCTTTCATATAATTTAAGCTTCATTACGGCTCGATAACTTTGTGCATTTCCACAGGTTTTCAAAGTTCCAACAACAATTGGGTCCACACGTTAACATTCAAATCTAGAGGTTGGTGTTGGAAGGTTTTTTTATTTTTCTACTTATTTTTTAATTTAATTATTTGTTAGATTTTAAACTTTTTAATTTAAATTTAAGCTTCCACACTCTCTCTATGCTTCCAAGCTTTCAATTTAATTCCAAATTGTTACTTTCATATATATATATATATATATATACACACACACTCTGCCTCGTCGAAACCATCATGCAAATCGCATGTACTTTTATTTATTTATTTAGATTTGATAATCTTAATTTGATTTTTAAATCAGTTTAATTACAATATAGATAATTTTTATTGGTTATTTATTTGCTAAAAACCAATTAGAAAAAATAATTAAAATTGTTATTATTTTTTGTTACAGACCTAGAAAAATAAAGAAGAAAAAACTCTAATTAAAATAAGATTTTTATCTTCTGACAAAACAAAACATAACATTTTTTATTTATTATCTTCCTGAAAATATTTTATGATATTCAAACTTGTAAAATATTTATAATATAAGAGAGACAAATATAATAAAGAGAGAAAATTAATAATTTTTTTTAAAGAAACTGGTTTGTGTCTATATCTCTCATATATTATAAGTCCATAATGATGTATTTGCCCTTAAAACCCAAAAACATTGAACCAATTATTGGGGCAATTAGATCTTTTCACAATATGCATAATTATTATTAGATTAATCAAAAATAAATATTATTATTTTCATTTTGAAAGTACAGTGCAACAAACAAAATGCAGCAAAAAATTTAAAACTGGTGTTCAAGGGCTTTTTGTATTTTCACAATAGTTTTTTTTTTGTTATTATTAGATCAACCAATGAGCAATTTAATATTCGAATATTAAAAAAAAACAAAAAATACATTGAAATAACTAAAATGCCATTAAAAAAAATTTAAAACTAGTGTCCAAGGACTTTTTTATATTTTAAAAATGTTTTTTTTTGTTATTATCAAGTCAGATAAAGAACAATTTATATAACGACCCGAACTTTTCATGCAATTATTTTCTTTCCAATTGTATACATGAAATTTAGGAGTAATATATATATATATATATACAATGAAAGTCTCTGGTTTGCCATCCATTAATTTCATCCACAATTACATTGATATACATTTTGACATAAACAAATAGTAAGGTTACAAAACTTTTTGATAATATATATAAAAAATTTATTTACAAACTTTTATTAGACATTACAAAAAGGTCAATCTTAACCTATTTATATGTTTATTTGATCAACAGAAATCTTCAATTTCAAACTTCAATTCTACGTAATATTAATTTCTTTCAACACCTATTACGTTATTTTTTACCAACAAAACTTTTATTAATTCATTTTGACTCTCATGGTCTTAATTATAGCTTATCAACAAAAATCTTCAATCTCAAACATCAATCCTACCTAATATTCCCACTGTTACGGCCAAATTAATTTCATACATTTTTAACCTATTTATATGTTTATTGATCTCATTTCATACCTTGAACTAGGGGTGAGCAAAAAAACCGGAAAACCGATTAAACCGAGAAAACCGGAAAAAAAATAACCGAAAAAACCGAACCGAAAAAAAAACCCGATTAAACCGATTAAATTTTTGAAAAAACCGGCCGGTTCGGTTTCGGTTTTATAACCAAAAAATCAAAAAAACCGAACCGAACCGAAACCGACAAAAAACCGAGCCAAACCAGAAAAACCGCGCCAAACCGAAAAAACCGAGAAAACCGAGCCAAAACCGGAAAAACCGAGCCAAATCAGTTTGAACCGGTTTTTGCCCTAAAAAAACCGAACCGAACCGAAACCGGTCGGTTTGACCCGGTTTCGGTTTTTTTTTCAAAAAAAAAAATTTCGGTTTGGTTATTTTTTTTGATAAAAACCGAACCGAACCGAAAATGATCACCCCTATCTTCAACTAAAAATAATTTATTTTTATTTTTATTTTTATATGAGATGGAAACTAAACACTAAAAATTTAGTGAAAAAAAATAAATTAAGCTTCGTTTACTTTGAATCCTCTGAACAAAAACTTTATGTTTGGCGAGTTTCAATACACATTATAACCCTTTGTTTTGCACACTCTTTCTCTATAAAATGTATAAAGAACAATTTTTTTTAATTATTCTTGTAATAATTAAAAATAAATAAATAAAACGATGGATGCTATCTTTTATGCCATAAATTAATCAATTTTGTGAATATTATTTCGAAGCTAGATTCCACAAGTTAGCGTGCTCACATGTGGTCGAGTGATTAGAATTTAAAGGGTGGATATTAAAAATTGGTGTGTGTATATCATGATTGTCTCTTTCTAGATTATAATAATAGATAAAAAAAAACATGGGTTAGTTAAATATAAACAGTTAACAAAGTTAATATAATGAACAATTAACCAAGTTAAATGTTAGTTTTTTTTTTTATTTTTATCTTTGGATTATTTTTTAATTTTATTATTTAGTATTGATTTTTTTATTGAATTTTATCATTAAGTGTTAAGTTGATTTTTGTGTTATTTTTTTTAATGTTTTTATGATGTAATAAAATATATAAAAAAATTAATTTAACTCAGTAGAATCCATAACTCGATTTACAGGTTTGGTGGATTGACTAAGGTGAATATATCTTCTTTTTTTCCTTTGATTTCCTTTTGTTTTGACATACGTAAAGTTATATCATGACAACCCTCACATGATTTAATTTAAAATTCAAACTAACTAAAGAAGTAGGACGAGATTTTTTAAGTTTAAACTTTGAGGGTGTTTAAGAATATGGTAGCGGTTGCTTTTTAAAGTATTTTTTTATTTAAAAATACATCAAAATAATTTATTTTTTATTTTTAAAAAATTATTTTTAACATCAGTATCTCAAAAGAATATAAATTTTTAAATTTTCCACTGTGTTTTTAGTCAGTCCCATTATATAGCCAGTACAAACTATACTAGTTAGTTATGAAAGGTAAGAGGTGGTGCGAGGTATCGGTTGTCTTTATGATAATATTCTACAAATCAAATTCTTATTTAAAAACGAACGGAAGAAAGAAAAAGCGAAAAGCTTTTTATGTTATGAATGCAGTAATGACTCCACTTTATAAATTCTCCATTGTCGCCTAGCGGTTAGGGTATAGGAGACCCAGTTTTTTTTTTTTTGAAACAATTAACTAAGAAAATTGATAAATACAAGAGTCCAAAATAAAAAAAATATTTAAAAGATAATAATGTAGCAATTCTTTTTCTTTCCTTCTATTTCTGGAATCAATTTATTCTATCCATGGTGATCTCTAAAATTCCAATGGACATTATAGTTTAAGTTATTTATTTTTGTGGTTAGAAAATGTTTTTCTAAAAATTTAATTTATTTTGCTTCAAGTTAATTTATTTAGAGTGTTTTTAGACTATTATAATGTGCTAATATTAAAAATAAATAATAAATAAAAAATATTATTTTAATATATTTTTAAATAAAAAATACTTTTAAAAGAACGAGGTTAATATCCCTTCATAAAATTTCTTTTTTTTTTAAAAAAGGGAAAATTCTTCCCCTATTTGAGATGTCTATTGTTATCAATGGTGGCAGGAACTCCTTAATAATATATAATACTCACTACTATAGCCTAAGAAAGATGCCATGAAGTCTCAGAGGGCTCGACCCAATCAGCCCAGAAGGAATTCAAAATTCGAAAATGCTGCTGAATCCTGCAACCCCACCTCGAGAAAACAAACAACAAGAAATCCACAACTGCAACCTGAAAATTTGAAAATGGGGTTCTTATTGCGCCTCTTAACAGGCAAATACATGTAACTGTTGGTGGACCTTGTTGCCTGTAAATTAATCACGAGCAACTCACTGTTAGGCCTTCACAGAATGAACGGAAAAGAGTTTTGGAGCAGTCAATGTCAAAGAGTTCTTTCAGCTTCACATCACATGGTATTCTCCTCTTGTCAGATGGATTCTTCAATCAAACAGAAAATGGTTTGAGGCACAATTTAGATACAGTTCGAAATCAATCTCAAAAGATCATAAAACAGCACCGTGTCCAAGTTTCTTTATCTAGTAGTTCATAGAAACTACAAGACCAAGCCACGATGCTATGAATTCTGAAGGGAATGCTTTCTTTCACATATATTCCATCCAATTTGCAAGCCACTGCAAACAGAGTTGGAGCCATACTTGAAGAAGGTGTGAAATCTGAACACGATGGAGAACCAATTCCTGACTATCATGCGGAGTTATCTTTAAGAATAATTAGGAATGAGAAAAGTGGGCACGATACTACATTATCACCATCAAGAAGTCCATTATAGACGCAGTGGCCCCTCATAAGGTTATAGATGGTCAAAACAGTGGAAATGACACTGCTGACATGCTAATTGACACTCTCGATCTTATCTTCTCAACTTGTTCCTATTTGCTCTGCAGACAAGTCAAGGTCCAATTTTAAGGGAAAACAATCTGGGCTGCCCTTATCAATCTAATAATTTCCTTGGTAAAACCTTTTCATTTCTCCAGTTACCACTACTCCATCTTATACAGATTATATATCCCATTTTGTTTTGCAAAGCCTAGCAATCCTGTCTGCATCCCCAGAGATGGATTTAAATGAGCATGTATGGTGTGATTCACATCAGTTTTGGCAGCTGGAATCATCTTTAATGGTTAAGTTATACCTGTGCAGCAGTAGGTGTTTGAAAACACAGGCCTTTTCTTCACTTATTAGCATACGCCACCAACAACTATGAAATTATGACATAAGATTTCACTGAGCACAGTAACCACATACCTGGAGATTGTTTTGCTTTATGCATTCCCAAATTCTCTTGACAACATCAGATCGTGATAATGAACTTTTTCCAGTACCAAGGAGCTTTATTAAAGCATATGAATATTGAAGTGGGGCAAGAAAGCCTGAATTTCCTCCCTTATGCTTCTCTTTTTCCCGTTTGGCTCACCTTCCTCTGAGATGTTATCACCATAAGATTAACAAAGATTATGATGTTCAGGAATCATGTAAATGTGTACAAAGTCCCCGTTGATTTACTCATAACTCATAACTCATTTGAAACATGTTGATGGAATCGACACCGAAAAGAGCCTGCAATGGCTTTTCACAATTTATATTCCGTCTATCACTCGGATCTTGCAAATTCTTCTCCCTTATGTAGGTCCAAAGTTGCTTGACAAACCAGAAAAAACTTAAAAAGTTCACACTATTGATAATCCCACATTCCAGATTATACGATGGGAAATTAAAATAACTTTCCCCTAACTTTTAAGGTGTTCCTCTGTCCTGGCCATTTGAGGCACCCACAATGAATTCTTGAAGCTGAGGAGACAGGCTAAATAATAAGCTAAAACCACCCCCTCTTTTCTTGCCTCCCTTGTTATTCTTGTTGGATCAGGACCACGTTTCTACAAAAACTTGTAAGCATGCACAGCAGCACAAAATGACAGCAGCTGCCTTGAAAAATCCTAAAAAAATGATGAAGACTGAAGAGAGCCACTTGTTTGGTATTTCAAATGCACAAGAGAATGCATAAAATTTGTTTTAGAAAAACCCTTACTGTTGTTCAACATTAAATGAGCAGCAGATGCATAGCTTGAACTTTGGAGGGGCAACAGCAAAATAATAATAATATATCATAAACGGGAAATTATTGCTAAAATCTGTTTCTATATCATTTTTCCATTTTCACAAGTTAAAAAACCTACAGCATCAAAGAACACACACCAAAAAAATAGAAATAAAAAAATCTGCAAATCCCAGAACTAAGAATTATTCAGTGATATACAGGAATTGAGATAAAAGTACCCCTTATATTGATAAATACATATGAATATAACACACACATGTACGTTTATTCACAACAATTTGAATTCTCTTCACAAGCATGTAATCAGAGTTCACTTTGAACGTTAATATGAATATACCCATTTCTTGAGATTCATGATGGGTAATAAATAATATCCGAAATTTTTAAAAATATAACAAGATATGATCATATATTTGGAGGGAGCACTGAAAGTAGTGTTGATCAATAAAGAAACATAATTGTGAAAGCTATTTTTAATATTTATTTTTGAACGCAGAGTCTTTTATCTTTTTGTAAAATTTTATCATCAAGAACAAGTACACCACATCTTTGTAGATAAAGCTGCTTATTATTTGTATGAACCACATATAGATATATATATATATATATAGTTTTACAATTTAAATTTATATTATATTTTCATGCCGTGTAATTTTTTTTTGACAACCTCTCTATTAACCCTATTTATCATTGTGATTTTAGTGAGTTCTTTCTTTTCTAGGACCAAATTGAAGATGATCCATGCATGTACTTGTTGATTTTCTATTGAAGTCAAGTGATTATATTTTTCTATTCAAAGGGTTTTTTTTTTTTAATTTTTTTTATTGAAGCATTTTATTAGAACCTGCTTAAAAATCGTTGATGTAGGATAGTTGGTATAAAAAATGAGTCTCAGTTATCAAGCATTTCATGAGAGTTATTGATTACAAAATTGGTTTTTGTTTTGGTTGAATTTTTCTTTCATTTGAGTGCTTGCAGTCGTTTATTTTTTCATTTGAGTGCTTGAATTTTTTTCATTTCAGTCCTTATATTCGTTTATTTTTCTATTAAAGAGTTTGTATTATAAAAAATCAATCAATTGAATATTTTTTAGGTGTTTTTCTCATTTATACCATTTTTCCCCCAAACTTTGTCCTTATTTTGAACATTAGTTTCTAAATAGATTAATTAGACACATTACAAATATTTCATTTTTTACGAAATTCATAAATTAGTAAAAAGAATGGAACAATATTAAAATTAAAAATTAAAAATTAAAAAAATAATTAACATCAAATAAAGTTAACAAGAGGAACCAAGGTTAGTATTATAATTAAGAAAATAATTTTTTTCTTGAAAAATCAAACCAAATCAATCTTATTTTTCTTCACCACCATTCAACATGATATATATATATATAACACTATGTACCACCAGCTACGATTCCTCTAATAATCATATTAACCATCTAATAGGTAACTTATTGGTAAGAGCTTGAGATTAAGAGGTTTTTTTTCCCTGTAGTTTCAGGTTCGAGCCTTGTAGTTGCTAATATGATGACCACTAAAGGCTTACATGGTCGTTAACTTCAAGGCCTGTGGGATTAGTCGAGATACACGCAAATTAACCCGAACATCCACGTTAATAATAATAATAATAAAAAATCATACTACAAACCACCCCAAATCGTTTACGTGCGTGATGCATGATCAGAAGTCGTTGGTGCTTAAACGAAATATTGCTCGACCTTTAGGCGATAACTAATGGTAATAATAATAATAATAATAATATTGCACTTGAGGGTCTAGCTGCTGTGGTCAACCGTGTGACTTGTTCCGCCCCCGTCCCGGGTTCGACCCTCTATGTGCACGCCTGTCACCCCCGCGGTGCCTTACCTGCTCCTGGGCTTGCAGGATGTCCAGTGGGCCGTGGGGAATAGTCGTGGTGCGCGTAAGCTGGCCCGGACACCCCACGTAAATCAAAAAAAAAAAATAATAATAATAATAATTTGATCATGTGATTTAGGGACAAAAATTACAAAATTAAGAATGCTAATCCACGTGGGGTTGTCCTTAATAAAACCAAGCCATGTCATGAATAAAGCTAATAACATCAACAATTAGCAGTTGGTGGTGCTAGGGTGGCCTTTTGCTAGCTGGTAGCTTTAGTAACTCATTCATGTAAGAAATAATAAAGTGTTTGAAGTTAAAATTTAAATCTATTAAAAAGTGTAAAAATTAAAAATTCATGTTGTATAGAAAACTTTTAAAATGAAAACTTTGTTTCATTATTTTATTTTATTTATTTATTTAAAGTTAAATAATTATTTTTAATTTATATTTGTTCTAGTTCATTATACATTGTTAAAAAGTTTATTTTATTATTAAACTTATGTTAGTTGATTATTAATTTAAGCCCATTAGTTTGTAACTCAAAAATAGTCTATTAAGGTTAGTTAAAGGAGATTGTATTATATTTTTTTGAGCTGCAAATTTCAGGAGCAGGTTAAAGAATTAACGTGGATTTTTTTTTTGTTTGTTTGTGACAAAACAATATTTTTTTGCAA
>Ga0307515_10025988_pt1 | contig 10101 bp, 6 predicted proteins | sample 17_EM_MG_FD_194513 | JGI IMG/M metagenome (GOLD analysis project Ga0307515, IMG submission 194513) | Populus trichocarpa ectomycorrhiza microbial communities from riparian zone in the Pacific Northwest, United States - 17_EM | ecosystem: Host-associated > Plants > Roots > Unclassified | place...
GCTCTACTGGAGCGGCTGGCGCATGGACGTGTCGATGAACCTCTTCGTGCTGGCCATGCTCGCCACCTGCCTCGCGCTGGTGACGATCTTCCAGGCGGTGAATGGGCTGGTCGGCTTGCCGCGACGTGCACACGAATGGCGCGTGGCACGGCGCGATCGCACCGCCCAGGCTGCACTGCGCGATGCGCTGGCACAGTACTTCGGCGGGCGCTACAGCCGCGCACAGAAGTCCGCTCAGCGCGCCCTGCTGATTCAAGCCGACACGCCCGACCTGATTCAAGACAACGAATTCACCGTGCTCGGCCACCTGCTGGCTGCCGGCAGCGCGCACAAGCTGCAAGACCGCAGCCGCCGAGACGATCAACTGGAGCGTGCGCTCGAACTGAGCAGCAGCAGCCTGCTTGCTCGCTCGGCGGAAGAGGGCGCGCGTTTGCTGGCTGCCGAGTGGGCGCTCGACGACCGTGACGCCACGCGTGCGCTCAGCCTGCTTGCCGCCTTGCCGCCCGGTGTGGCTCGTCGCACGCATGCGCTGCGCCTCAAGTTGCAGGCCAGCCGGCTCGCCCGCCAACCGAACGAGGCCTTGAAGACCGCGCGCTTGCTGGCCAAGCACCAGGCCTTCTCCAAAGTGGCCGCGCAAGGTCTGCTGCGCTCGCTGGCTTTCGAGTCGCTCGACGGTGCGCGCGATGCCGACCAGGTGCGCAGGGTCTGGTTCGCGCTCGACAACGCAGACCGTCGCGACCCCGTCGTGGCTGCGCGCGCCGCCACCCGCCTCGCCAGCCATGGCGCCGCGGCTGAAGCCCGCGGCTGGCTGCGCCCGTTCTGGGACCGTTTGGGCGACCTTACCGAAGACGAACGCGCTGCCTTGGCCCAGGGTTTCGTCGCCAGTCTGGCCGGCCTCGGGCCCGAGTGGCTGGCGCGTCTCGAGTCGGCCAGCCAGACGTATCCGCGCGAACCCGCGGTGGCGTACGCCGTGGGCTGTGCACTGGCGGAGCGCGAACTGTTCGGCAAGGCGCGCCTGTTGCTGGAGCAGGCCGCGGCCGCTCCGGACCTGGCGACCGCGTCGCGCCGCCATGCGTGGCTGCTGTTGGCGCAGCTGGCCGAGAAGCAGTCCGACGTGGAGCGTGCCGCTTCTTGCTACCAGGCCGCGGCCAAGTTGTAGAAGGTCAGGAATTTGGTGCTATAGTTCGAGGCTTCGCGGCTGTAGCTCAGCTGGATAGAGTACTTGGCTACGAACCAAGGGGTCGTGGGTTCGATTCCTGCCAGCCGCACCAGAACAACTTGTTCTAGAACAACAGCTTGGAAACTTCGGTTTCCAGGCTGTTTTTCTTTGTGCGCAGCTTTTTCCCAACTTGCGATTGGCGACCTGTTGCAAGCGGTGGCCGCAGGTCTCGATGACCGTTTGGTTGCGTCGACCAGCCGCTGCCCACGGCACGTCATGCAGCGCTGTGGCACTCCGTCGCACGAATGTCCCGTCGTTCGATGCGGCGCATTTGCCGGTGTTAGATTATCGATAATCCTTCACGACAATCGGAACACGCATGCAATACAGGGAACTCGGCCGCACCGGATGGCAGGTGTCGACCATCAGCTTCGGGGCCTGGGCCATTGGCGGTACCTGGGGGCAGGTCAATGACGACGAATCAATGGCAGCGCTGCACCGTGCGCTGGACCTGGGCGTCAACTTCATCGACACCGCCGACGTCTATGGTGACGGCCACAGCGAGCGCCTGATCGCCCGCCTGCGCAAGGAGCGAAGCGAACCGTTCTACGTCGCAACCAAGGCAGGCCGCCGGCTCAGTCCGCACGTGGCCGAGGGCTACGACCGCGCGAACCTCACTGCATTCGTCGAGCGAAGCCTGCGCAACCTCGACACCGAGGCCATCGACTTGCTGCAGCTGCATTGCCCACCCACGCCGGTCTTCTACATGCCCGAGGTGTTCGAAGTGCTCGACGACCTGGTACGTGCCGGCAAGGTTCGCCACTACGGCGTCAGCGTCGAGAAGGTCGAAGAAGCGCTCAAGGCCATCGAATTTCCGAACGTGCAATCGGTGCAGATCGTCTACAACATCTTTCGCCAGCGCCCGGCGGAGCTGCTGTTCCGCGAAACGCTGGCGCGCCGTGTTGGCATCCTCGCGCGGCTTCCGTTGTCGTCAGGCTTGCTCTCTGGCCACCTCAAGCCCACGACGCAGTTCTCTGCCGACGATCACCGCAGCTTCAACCGCGACGGCGCCTCCTTCGACAAGGGCGAGACCTTCTCGGGGCTTGACTACGACAGCGGGCTCCAGGCTGTCGAGGCGCTGCGCCCGCTGGTGCCGCCCGGCCAGACGCTCGCACAGTTCGCGCTGCGCTGGATCCTGCTCCAGCAGGCCGTCACCTGTGCAATCCCAGGCGGACGCCGGCCGGCGCAGGTCGAAGAGAACATGCGCGCCGCCGACCTGCCTGCGCTTCCCGACTCCACGGTACGCGCCATCGAGGCCGTGTACGAACGGCATGTGAAGCTGCAGGTCCACCAGCGATGGTGAGCGGGGCTCTCCCTCGCTACGGCTGCTCCGCCGTCGCCACCTCGAGGTAGCTGCGCTTCGCCTGTTGCAGGTGTTCGACGCACAGCCTGGCCAGCGCCAGGTTGTCGCGGCCCTTCAGCAGCCGGATCATGCGTAAGTGCTCTGTCGCTGCAGCTTCTGAATGGCCGGTCTCGGCGGTTCGCTTCGCGCGCACTGGCAGGCTCAGCCACATGTAGTGGCGGATCGACTCGACCAGGTACGGGTTGCCGCAGCCGGAGAAGAGCGTCAGGTGGAACTCGTCGTTGACGCGGTGCACGGCGCCGTAGTCCCGCGCCTTCAGGTGCTGCACAAACTGTTCGTGCAGCGTCTCCAGCGTTTGCACCAACGCAGGCTCGGCCGGCAGCGGGATCTGCATCGCGGCTTGCCGCTGCAGCAGCTCGCGCACCTCGTAGATCTGCAGCACCTGGCTTGCGGCAAGCGCACGCACGCTGGCGCCCTTGTTCCTCTCGCGCACCACGATGCCGATGCGCTCGAGCTCGGCCAGCGCCTGCCGCACGCCATGACGCGTGGCGCCGAAGCGCGCGATCAGCTCGTCTTCGATCAACCGGCAGCCCGGCGCCAACCGACCGAAGATGATGTCTTCGCCCAGCAGACGCACGACGGCATGCATGTGGTTCGATACGGTGCTGGCGGGCGCATCAAGGGGGAGGTCCATGAGGGCCGATTCTGCCAACGGCGACGCCATAAGACTCCCTGGAGGTTTGTGCCTCCAAGGCGTTTCTCTATCGGAGCTGTCGTCGCTCCTGAGCCGCGTTCAGGAATCGAACGCGATGCGTGGCCCCGAACCTGGTGGCGTGCAGGTGTACGTGACCTCCTGCCCCGAAACCGTCGCCAGCGCGCGGACGGCCGCATCGCTGCGTTGGCTGCCGTCCGAGGCGATGAAGGCCTGGGCCGTCGGGTTGTAGACCAGGCCGCGCGAAACGCCACCCTCCACCACACGGGCGACCAGGCTGCACTCGGTCGTGGCGCCGCCCAGCTCCTTGGAGACGAAGGGTGTTTGCGCGCGCTGCAGCAGCAGGTTGATGCGGCCTGACACCGCCGACGCATTGGTGGCGGTCAGCGTGATCTGCTGCCCGACGATCGGCGCGAGGTCGCTGTCGAAGGCCATCATGAAGTCGACCACGTCGCGCCTTGTCGCATCGGGGTTGAGGATGGGAAAGCCGGTCGTGAGCTGCGGGTCGAAGACCTTCGCAGTGAAGAAGCGGAACAGCGTGTCCACCGCGCCGTCGTTCACGAAGCCGAAGCCGCGCACCTGGTCGCCCACGAAGCCGGTGTCGGGGGCACCGAAGAAGTTCACTTTCGGTGAGCCGAACATGCCTACCTTCTGGTACATGTTTCGCAGGTGCGGGATCTTGATGATCTGCGGGATGCCCTCGAAGCTCGCGCGCCCGCCGGTGCCGAAGAAGCCATTCGCCGGGTCGAGCCGGTGGCAGCCTTCGCAGGTGAACGCCGTCTGGTTGGGCACCAGGCCGCCGAGCGGGCCCACGTCGATGCCGTCCGACGGGCGCGAGCCGCTGTAGAAACTGCGCCCGCGCTGTTGCGACGCGGTGAGCGAGTTGTCGAGCTTGCGGATCGGGTTGGGCGGCAGCATCACCGGCAGCTGGAAGTCGGCGAACTTCTGCATCTCGGCCTCGGTGAGCGGTGCGGTGCCACCCAGCAGGCCCTCGAACGCCACAGCGAAGTTCTTGAACGACAGCGTGCTGTCGGTGCCGCTGCTGCCGAAGATGCCGGTGGCGCGGTCGCCGCGCCAGTGCATCGCGCCGGCGTTGCGCATGCCGCGCAGCGTCTGCGTCGTCATCGGCCCCTTCATCGGGTGGAACTCGTTGGCGTTGTCGCTGCCGTTGATGGGCGAGGTCACGCCGAAGAGCACCTTGCCCAGTGCAATCTCCAGCGCCGAGGCGAGGTTCTTGGTGATCGGGTTGTTGGTGACGCGGTCGTCGGGGTTGCCGAGGTCCCAGGCCAGGTCGTCCATGTCGCCGAAGGTGTGGCAGCTGGCGCACGAGGCTTCGCCGTTGGCCGAGAAGCGGCGTGCGTCGTAAAGGAAGGGCCGGCCGGTCACGACCGACGCCGGTTCGGGGTTCTTCATCGCGACCGACGACAGCGTGGCGCGCGAAGCCAGGTCGACCACCTTGACGGCGTTGTCGAAACGCGTGGTGACGTACAGCCGGCCGCGCGCTTCGTCGAGCACCAGCCCGCTCGGGCCACCGCCGCCCACTTCGATGTAGCGGCTGCTTGCCGTGCGCGGGTTGAAGCTGTCGTTCTCCAGCTCGGCGGTGTCGAACACGCCGATGCGGCTTGAGCTGAAGGCTGCCACGTACAGCGTGCGGCCGTCGCCGGTGACCGCCATCTCCAGCGGCATGGCGAGCGAGTGGTCCTTCATCGTCCAGTCGAAGCCCGGCTGGCTGGGCAGCTTGGAGTAGTCGATGTGCTTGTTCAGATGGCGTGGCGAGACCGCCCCGCCCGAGATCACCGTGATGCGTGTCTGCGCCAGCTTGCCCTGCACGGTGTGGCCGGCGTAGTTGCCCGGTCCTTCGAAACGCGCCTCGTTGATGGCATCGGTGTTCGAGACGTACACCTTGCCCGTGACCGGGTTGGTGACCATGTTGAACAGCACCGTGCCCACGCCGGTGTGGGCGGCCTTCTGCGCGAGCGTGTTGGCATCGACCGCAAACACGTCCTGGTCGGGCAGGCGGAACTGCACCGCGTTGTTCCAGTTGCGCCGCAGTTCGTCCTCCCACTTGCCGGTGGCCTTGTTGAACTTGACGATCAAGCCGACCTCGGGCGCCTTCTTGCCTTCGAAGTTGGTCTTCGGGCCGGGGTTGCCGCCCGGCATGATCTTGCCGTTCTGGCCGATGCAGGGCAGGTTGGGGTTGAAGCCCTGGCACACCAGCGGCTGCAGCACGGTGGTGGTCTGGTTGCCCGACTTGAAGGCCGCCACGTAGACGGTACTGCGGTCCGGGCTCACCGCCAATGCGCGTGGCGTGTCGCTGAAGAAAGTCATGATGCGTTGCGGCAAACCACCCACCGCGCTGCCCAGGTTGGTGGTGTTGAACACCCACACGTCGGCCCGCCCGATGCTGGGTGTGGTGAGCTGCGCGTCGCCGGCACCGGGCACGTTGGCAAGCGACGGGTCGCTGCGGTGCTGGCCGCGGTGTGCGGTGGTGATGAAGGCGCGCTCCGGGTTGCCGGCGAAGACGACGTCGCGCGGCTCGTCGCCCACCAGCAGCGTGCGCACCACGCGCGGCGTGCCGCTCAGGTCGACCACGCTCACGCTGTCGGACAGGTGGTTCACCACCCACACCTCGGTGCTGCTGCGCGCAGCCACCGCGACCGGCTCCAGGCCCACCGGCACGCGCGCGACCAGTTGCGGCGCGGCACCGGTGATGTTGAAGACGTCCAGCGTGTTGTTGGGCGTGTTGGCGACGAAGAGGCGCGTGCGGTCGGGCGACATCGCCATCGGCCGCACCGGCCCGCTCTCGAACTGCATGAAGGACGGCGACTGGGCCGCTGCCGGCCCGATGAACAAGCTCAGGGCCAGGCCCCAGACCCAGCCCAGCAAGGGCAGCAGCAGGTTCGCCAGGGGCCTGCCCCGGCATGGCATCGGTAGCGCGTGCATGGTTGTCTCCTTCTCTCTTGTGGTGATGCGGCCAGCGTGTGGCGCCGGCTCGCAGAGGCATCGTAAGAAGCACACCCGTGCTGCGCCCCCTCCGCCGGGAGGGGGCGGCGGAGCAGTTGCGGCTCGCCCAAGGCATCGGCAGCCTCCGCTACACTCGCGCGCCTTCCGGGGACACCCGACCGGCGCATGCCGGATCAGGGTTCACCCTCCCCGGGTTGCCCGTGATGTCAGACACGACGATCGAGCCACCGCTGCTTGCGCCTTCCAGCGTTTCGCGCCCCGCCCTGATGGCGCGGCTCGACGCTGCCTCCAAGCTGCGGCTGGTGGTGATGGCGGCACCCGCCGGCTCGGGCAAGACCACGCTGCTCACACAATGGTTTCGACGCAGCCGGCAGCGGCGCGCTGCGGCCTGGCTCAGCCTCGACATCGCGCCCCAGGGCCCCGATGCGCTGGCAGTCCGCCTGCTGGCGAGCCTGAGTGCCGCGGTGCCCGATCTCCAGCCGCATGCCATCAGCCCACCCGACGGAGAGCGCCCGGCGCAGGCCCTGCAAGCCATCTTGGCGCAGCGCAGCGGCGACTTGCTGATCGTGATCGACGACATGCACCGAGCCCAGGACGCGCCCTGCATGGCCCTGCTTGATGCCTTGCTGGCGGCGTCGGCCCCTGGTGTGCACTGGGTGCTGGCCGGGCGCTGCCTGCCGGCGCTGAACCTGCCGGCTTGGCGGCTGCGCGATCAGCTCGAGGTGGTGGACGGTGGCGACTTGGCGTTCGACGCAGGTCAAGTCATGCAGCTTGGCCGCAAGCTGATGGACGAGCCGCTCAGCCGCGCGCAGGCCGAGCGCCTGCTTGAAGCCACCCAGGGCTGGACGGCCGGCGTGAAGCTGGGCCTGCTCGCCGTCAGCACCTCGGCCGCGCACCCACAGCAAATCGACGCTGCGCTTGCCGACTTTGACGGCGGGCACGTGGACATGGCGGCGTACCTCGAGCGAGAGGTACTGCAGCAGCAAAGCACGCAGCTGCAGGACTTCCTCCTGTCCACGAGCCTGGTCGACACCATGACCGGCGAGCTGTGCGATGCACTGCTCGGCCGCGACGGCTCACAGGGAGTGCTGGAGAAGCTGGAGCGCAAGCAGTTGTTCGTCACGGCGCAAGACAGCCATGGGCTCGCCTTCCGCTACCACCCCTTGTTCCATGCCTTCCTGCGCAGCCGGCTCGCTGCCGAACCGGCACGCCAGCGTGCGCTGCACGAACGCGCCAGTCGCTGGTATGCGGCGCAGCTGCGCTTCGCCGAAGCGCTGGCCCATGCCTTCAAGTCGGGCGAGATGGGCTGGTGCGCCGAGCTGGTGGAACGGGCTGCGCTGCGCTGGCAGCAGTCGGGCGACATTGCCGAGGTGGTGCACTGGTGCGAGCGGTTGCCGCACGAACAGCTGCTCGCGCGCCCCGCATTGGGTGTGACGTACACCACCTGCCTGGTCCTGTGCCGCCGCTTCGACCAGGCCCACGCGATGCTTCGCCGTCTGGCCGAGAACGGCACCGCCTCGGGCTTTCACCTTCGCACGCTGCAGCAGATCCTGCAGGCCCTGAGTGGCGAGCACGAAGCGCTCGTCGACGAGCCGGCCGCGGCCGACCAGACCGACGGCGACGCCCAGTTGCGTGGGCTGCATCTCGTCAACCGCGCCTACGCGATGTTCTGCGCCCACCGGTTCGACCCGGCCTGGCGGCTGGCCATGCGTGCGCGCGAGATCCTGCAGCCGATCAGTCCCTATGGCGATGGCTATGCGAGCAGCGTGTTGGCGCTCGTCGAGCGCGCGAAGGGCGACTTCGGCTCGGCGGCACGCCGCGTGGAGCAACTCTGGGCCGGGGTGCGCAGCACGCCGCGCAATGCGGCGTGGGCCAACGCGGCCACGGCGCTAGCCGTGCTGCGCTACGAGACCAACCGGCTGGCCGAGGCGCGCGCGCTGTGCGAGGAGTTGCTGCCGCTGGTCGAAGCAGGCGGCACCTACGAGACGCTGGTGGCGGCCACACGCACGCTGTCGCGTGTGCGCGCGGCAGAGCGTGAGCCCGAGGCCGCCATGCGGCTGCTCGACTACCTGCATGGCATTCTGGAAGGCAGCCTCGAGCGGCGCTTTGCCGCGCAGGTGTGCTTCGACAAGGTGCGGCTGTGGCTGGCGACGGGCGAGCCCGTGCGGGCGCGCGATTGCGCGGCCGAATTCGGTGTCGTCGACGACAGCGCGGAATGGCAGGCGACACGCCCCTACGACGAAGCCTGGGAACGGCGCGGCATGACCCGGGCCGCACTGCTGTCGCACGCACAGCGGCACGAGGAGTCACGCGCCATCCTCCAGGTGTTGCACGGCAGTGCCGAAGCGGCAGGCCATGTGCTTCGCCTGCACGCGGTCGAAGCCGCGCTGGCCAGCACCCTGTGGGAAGCCGGCTCGCGCGACGAGGCCCTGCAGTGCCTGCACCAATCCTTGCTGCGCGCACGTGGCCACGCGCCTTCGCGCAGCTGGTTCGACGACAACCCCCGCTTCCACCAGGTGTTGGTCGCGGCGTTGCAGATGCCGCAGATGCGCCGGCTGATGCCCGAGCACGTACTGCGTGTCTTCGGCGCGGCACTGGGGCGCACGGACTCCCATCAGGCATCAGGTAAGCAATCCGTCGGTGGACGGCCTGCCCACGCAGTCGATACGCTGACCGCGCGCGAACTGGAGGTGCTGGGTTTGCTGGCCCAGGGCCTGACCAATCAGCAGATCAGCGCCCGCGCGCAGATATCGATGACGACCGTGAAGTGGCACGTGAAGAACATCTTCGCCAAGCTCGGCGTGGGCACCCGCGTGGGCGCGCTGGTCCGGGCGCGCGAGTTGCGGCTGGTCGAGTGGGGCGAGCGGAAGGGCGTAGGTCACGGAGGGCGATAGGTGAGGACTGAAAGGACAGTCAGCCGACCGCCCCGACAGGCTGGTTCTGATTACCTGGCATGCAATTGATGGGCAGCGGCGTCGACCCTAGTCTTGGTGCTCGCCATCCAACTTTCGCCCACGACATCAAGAGGTACGCCATGTCCAACTTCCCGCTGCACACGATCGAATCCGCCCCCGAGAAATCAAAGCCCGTTCTTCGGGCGCTTCAGCAGACCTTCGGCTTCATTCCGAACGTCGCCGCAGCCATGGCGGAATCGCCAGTGCTCATCAATGGCTTCATCGGCGTCTTCGAAAATGTCCACGCCGGCAGCTTCACCGAAGCACAGATCCAGACCTTGCTGCTGACCAACGCCGTCACCAACGCCTGCCCCTGGGCAGTTGCCTTTCACACCGCGCTGGCGCTGAAGCAGGGTCTCGACCCCGCCGATGTGCAAGCCATCCGCGAACGCCGCGTACCGACTGACGCGAAGCACGCGGCTCTTTCCACCTTGGCAAAGAGGCTGATCGAGAAGCGCGGGCGCCTCGCGGATGGTGACCTTCAGGCGTTCTTCGCCGCAGGCTTCTCCAGCGAGCACGTGTTGGAAGTGATCACCGTCGTCGCTGCCTCGACGATCACCAACTATGCGGGGAACGTCGCCGCTCCACCCCTGGAGGATGCGTTCGCGGCGCATGCCTGGAGCGCGTAGCGCCCGCCTGCGGCGTCGCGATCAGGTTTCGTGATGCCGCTCGGTCGCCTCGTCCGCCGGGAACATGCATTCGATGCGAAGCTCCTGTGCGGCAACCGTTTGGGGTGTTCCGACGGTCGTGATCATCGAGTGGTAGCTGAGCGTCACGCCGTCGTTGCTGAACGCAATCGGGATGAAAGGCATCGACGATGCTTGTGGCATCACGTTCAACGCCCTCGGGTTCTTCCACTCTGCATCGATCCCCGGATACGCCATCAATTGCGAGAGCAGTTCCTTGGTGCCATCGTCGATGACACGATCCACTGACTCCCGATAGACGC
>Ga0307515_10025989_pt1 | contig 10101 bp, 1 predicted proteins | sample 17_EM_MG_FD_194513 | JGI IMG/M metagenome (GOLD analysis project Ga0307515, IMG submission 194513) | Populus trichocarpa ectomycorrhiza microbial communities from riparian zone in the Pacific Northwest, United States - 17_EM | ecosystem: Host-associated > Plants > Roots > Unclassified | place...
CTATAATAACGGAACCGAGACTTTACTAGCTTCTTTTTGGAATTTTTAGGCCTTATTAGTAAACTAGATTAGAATAAAGCCGCTAGAGTTACTACTCTCTATTAAGCTATTTTAGACAAAATTAGAGTATAGTTAGTAAGTAGAGAACTGCTAAAAGACTTACCTAAATTTGCTATAATATGTTAATAAATTAATAAAAACCTCTAATATAATAAATAGACTTATTCTCTAAAGCTAACTATATCTTACGTCTAAAACTCTATAAAACTAATATATACTTTAAAGCGCGATCTATCTTTAAGACCTAAAAGCCCTATATATAACTCTATAAACCTTAACGCCGCTTAATCCTATATACCCTTAAAAACTAATAAATAAAGAATATAAGCTATAAATAGAGAAGATTTTAGATATAGAAAAAGGGGATCTATTTAAAGGGATTGCTAAACTTACCCTTTTAAAAAGGTCTACCGTAGCTTCTCTTAGTCCTTAAGTTACACTTATTCCATAAATTATACTTATTTTATAAATTATACTTAGTTGCTATAAAGTATCTTACCTTTAGTTAACTTAGAAAATAAATTATCCTAGGGCTAAGTTACGCCTTAAAATAAGAAGTAAAAGAGTATAAGTATCTAGGCTCTTCTAGCGCTAATATAATACAACTCCCTTAATATACTTCGCAAAATTTAAATACTTAGAAAATAGAAGAAAGTATAAATCCTTATAGATAGCGGAGCTACTAGTATAGGCTTTATTAATATAAACTACGCGAAAACTTAACGCTTAAATTTAAAGAAACTTAATAAGCCCTAAGGCCTATAAGGCTTTAATAGTAAGGCTTTAATATATAGCGAACTAACGTACTATACTCTTATAAAAATGCAGATAGGCGAATATCTTAAATACGTTTCCCTATTTATAATACCTTTAAAGTATTATAAGGTAATACTTAAATATAGATAGCTAAAACAACACAACTCTTTAATTAGCTAGGTTAAAAAAATACTAAAATTCCGTACAACCTACGAAATTATTATTTAAAATACTACTTACCCTATAAACATACACACGACTATTTAAATTTAATATAATATAAATTACCCTTACTATAAACCTTAAACTAATATAATAAAGTTATAACAGCTAATTACGGTAAAGAATGCGAAGATAATATATTAAAACCCCTTAAATTTTATATAGTATAAGCTGTATCCTTTTATTTATTAGTAAGAAAATAAAACTATAAAATCTTTACTATAACATTAAAAGATATTAAGAAGGCGTTAGAACTAAAGCAATATATTAACCCCTAACCTTTTATACCTAAAGAATATTATAATCTAATTAATATGTTTAAAAAACGATTCGCAAACTAATTACCCCTATATTAAGATAAGTACGATTTTAAGATAGAACTTAAACCTAGTATAATGCCAAAGTTTAGCCCGTTATACGGTATATTATAAAAAGAGCTACTTATAATATAGTAATACCTTAAAAAGCACCTAGAAAAAGGATTTATTCGCCCTAGTTAATTACTATTTACCTTATTTATACTATTTATTAAGAAACCTAAAGGAGGCTTAAGGTTCTATATTAATTATTAAGCCCTAAATATAATTACGATTTAAAACTAATATTTAATTCCTTTATTTTAAGAAATACTTAACTACTTAGTAAAAGTATAATACTTTATAAAGCTTAATATAGTCACTACTTTTAATCAAATCCATATTTATAAAGGAGATAAAAAGTATATAGCTTTTTGTATATAATAGGGACTTTTTAAATACCTAGTAATGCTATTTAGTATAAAAAACGGTCCTGGTATGTTTTAGTAATACGTTAATAATATATTTTATAAATTCCTTAATATATTTATTACCGCGTATATTAATAATATCTTAATTTATTTATGTTTACTTTCTAAGTATTAAAAGTATATTTAAATAGTCCTTAAACGCCTATAAGACGCAGGCTTATAATACGATATTAAGAAATATAAGTTTTATATATTTAAAGTTACGTACTTAGGCCTAATTATATCCCGTAATAAAATTAAAATAGATACTAAAAAAATCGCTATAATTATAAACTAGGAAAGTCCTAGTAGTATATAAGATATCTAAGGATTTCTAAAATTTGCAAATTTTTACCGTTAATTTATTAATTACTTTTTAAAAATTATTTAGCTATTAGTAAACTTAATAAGAAAGAATATAAAATTTAAATAAACTACTAAATATAAATAAGCTTTTAATAACCTAAAATATTATTTTATAACTACTCTAATTCTTACCTACTTTAATTTAGACCTTAAATATATTATTAAAACAGACTCGTCTAACTATATACTAAAAGGAGTATTATTATAATATAATAAGAACGGCGAGTTACGCCTAATAGCCTTCCTCTTCTAAAAACCTACCCCTATTAAATTAAACTATAAGATATATAATAAGGAACTACTTATAATTATTAGATGCTTTAAATAATAGCGCCTAAAACTTAAAGGATTGTTATTCCTAATACGCGTATTAACGGACTATAAAAACCTATAGTACCTTATAACTATAAAGTAATTAATATAACACTAAATTTATTAAGCCGAATACCTTTTATAATTTAACTTTAAGATTATATACTAATATAGTAAACTTAATTAGAAGCCTAATTTATTAATATAATAATTATAGGACTTACCTATAAACGCCTCTAATAAATAGATTATAAATTAATTATAAATTCTACTACCCCCTAAACGCTTTAAGAAACTACGCCCTATATTTTTTAACGCGGAGCTTAATAGGAATAAATTAGAAATTAATAAATGGGATATAAAAATTAATAAATTAATAGAGTACAAATATAAGAATAACTCCTAGATAGTAAATATAATAAAAGCGATTTAAATATGGAAACGGTAATATAAGGATATTACACTCGCTAAATATAAAATCTATAATAATTGGTTATACTATTAATAGAAGATAGTAGTCCTAAATTCTAAACCCTTATAATTTAAGATGCTCGAATTTATATACAATTCCCTTATAGTAGGGTATCCTAGCTATATAAAGACTTATAAGATTATCTAATAAGTATATTACTAGCCTATAATATACAACTATATATAAAAATATGTTTAAGTATATAAAATATACGTATATAGGAAGACCTCTTATATAAAGAAGTAAGGAGTACTTTAACCGTTGCCAATTCCAATATAAAGATGGCGAGATATTTTAATTAACTTTATAGTTAATCTACCTAATAGTAATAGGTTTACGAATATTATAGTAGTTATTAACTATTTTATAAAAATATAATATATAATTCCTATAGACTTAATTAATACAATATTAGTAGCCAAATGTTTTATTAAGTACGTCTTTAAGCTATATAGACTTTTTAATTTAATAATATCTAACCGCAGAAGCTAGTTTATTTTAGACTTCTAGTAAACCCTATATAAATACAACTCTTAACTACATTTTATCTAGAAATAAATAGTTAAACTAAAATTACAAACGCAATTATAAAATAATACTTATTAATATACTACTCCTACCTATAAGATGACTAGGAAAAATAGCTACTATTAGCTAAGTTTACTGCGAATAATATAAGAAACAAATTAATAGGCGTAATGCCGTTCTACGCAACCTATAGATAAGACCCTTAACTTAGATTTAAACTATAACCCAAAATTAATATAATAGGACCTATAATTAAGAGGATTTAACTAATTAACATATATAACTTTGCTAATTAAATAAAGCAGTTAACGGAACTATTATAAAGTAAATTAGCGTACGCTTAAACGGTATAGGAATAGCATATAAATAAAGAATAAGCTCCCGCGTAGGACTTTAAGAAAGGTAATATAGTTTACCTAAATATATAAAACCTAAAGACTTAACAACCTTTAAAGAAACTAGACTAGAAGTTTACGGGCCTATACTAAGTTAAGAAGAAACTAAGCCCATATACTTATAAATTTAAACTATTAACTAAAATAAAAATATATCTAATGTTTTATATAAACTTGCTGCAACCCTTAAAGGGTAAACCTATAACTCGCAAAGTACTACCGCTACCTCCCATAATTATTAACAATGGTAATAGTTCTTACTTTATTAACTTAATTAATAATATATAATAGAAGATATAATCTAAATAATTTAAACTTCTTATTAAATAGGAAGGATATAAAATATAAACTTAGGAAACCTATAACTAGATTAAAACCGATACGCCTTCCTTAATAAAAGAATTCTATAAGGACTATCCTTTATAGCCTATTCTAGCTAGATAGACACGATATAAAAGTAAATAATTACTACCTAACATAAATACACAAAACACACTAGTGGGAAGCTTAAAATTAAAAAAGACTTAAAATATATTATAATGTTTATAATATAATTACGTAATATATAAGATATTAAGGAACTTCAACCGCTAGTTAAAGTTATTTAATTAGTTAGATCCGCCTTGCCAAGACCTATTATAAAGATATTAGTTTTACTTACCGCCTTAACTAAGTTAATAGCGATTTTCTATCCAGGGGATAGAAAATCCTAATTAGTCCATTTAACGATAGAATTAGTAAAACCCTATACTGCCACCTAACGCAAAAATATAATACGCAATAAGTTATAAGTCTTAACTAAAATTAAATTATTTAGACCTTTGGCTAAAAGGGGGGTACTATAACGGGACTAGCCTAGTTATAGTAGGCATGTCTTAGTGAAACACTTAACAGATAAATTCTAACGCTTTAATCAAAATCTGCTAGATTAATCAAATTACTAAAGTCCGTTAAAGACCGCGTATATATATACGCATGCATTAACCACAAAGCCCCTAACTATTTAATTATATAATTCTCTTATTATTTCTTTCTCTTCTTTACGCAACGTCTTGTTCTTAGCGAGAGCTATATACCCTTAGATTTAGATAGAATTCATATCATTCCTTTAAATCTTCCCTAAAGTCTCTTTACGTCCTTACAAAGATATGTAATAAGAAAGCTTAAGATAAATAGCTTCCTTAATACAGTTAAATAACAACTTTAAGACCTAGAAGAAATCCACCCAATACTAAACAAGCGAGGCTTATTAGCTACCCCTAAGGAAATTAACCAAAGACTAAAAAGGATTTAGGTAGCAATTAAAAACGGGCTAAAAGAGTACTGCCCGGTCTTAAAACCGGGCCCCTATACGCGATATATATAGTCCGTATAATGCGCAGTTCTTATTACTAGCTAATAATAAGTAAAAAGAAAATATATAAGTAGCTATAATTCTAAAGATAAGAGATAATATAAAGATACAAGAAACTAGCTAAAGAATACCCTAAAAAAAGAAGTAAGGAATAGCTAGAGACGGTTTATAAATAAGCATACTATTAACCCAAGACTCCCCTATAATAAAGGTCTTTAGAGAATAGCAAAATAAGTAAAGAGAAAGGCGGGACGTCTAGTAGAAAACCTATACCTTCCGCCCCTGTAAAGACTAGGTAAATTACTAACTATAAGCAATAATAATAAAAAGGCAAAGATCCTTATAGAAAGATTTTTCCCTTAACCAGCTTTAGTAGACCTTAGCGATATTATAGGCGAAGCACTAGTGACTCGCCTAAAGGTCAACAGCGATATAATAACTAAAGAAATGGCCAGAACTATTAGCCGCCTTTTAAATAATATAGTACTAGGACTAGATAGGACCTAAATAAAGCCTAAAGACCTACGGACTACTAGTAGCACCTTAGCTTACGGATATAGCTAGAGTATACTTTATAATAGGCTACTACCTAAGACTTAGAAGAGCTATAATAACGTTTATTCTACGTAAAGAAGGTAAAGCAGACTACTTATTTCTAGGGAGCTACCGTCCTATTGCCTTAGAGAATACCCTTAGTAAGATCTTAGAAAGGGTAATAGCGGACTATATAGCAGATACGGCTAAGGAATACGCCCTACTACTATAAAGCTAAATAGGGGCAAGAAAGAACCGCTTAACACTATTAGCACTTATACTACTCGCTGCCACTATTAAATCTATATAGGCGATGCGAAGGGACTTTATAGTATTAATACTTAGCCTAGATATTAGTGGCGCCTATAATAACGTCCCCTATAAGCGTCTCCTATATATCCTTAGGGTAAAAGGCTTCCTAGAATAGATTATATAATTTATTTAAGAGTTTATAGGTTAAAAAGAAATATTACTAGTCTTTAGCGGATACTAAAGCCCCCCTATTATAGTTGTAATAGGAATACCATAAGGATTACCCCTCTTACCTATACTTTTCCTTTTCTTTATAAGCAACCTACTTAACTTTTTTAAGGAAGGGGCAACCTAGGAGATAGGCTTTATTAATAATATAAACCTAATTATATATAGGCTAACAGCCGTAAAAAATTACAGAACACTAGAGAAAGCTTATAATACCTATATAGAATAGGCAAGATAATATAGAGTCTAATTCTTACTAGAGAAATACCAGCTAATCTATTTTATAAGAAAACGTAACTAATCTGTAGATCTTTAGTATATAATCCGTATTTAAGGCTTTAAGGGTTAACTAGTTTAAGGCCTAAAAGTATTAGGAGTATAGGTAGTTAGTAAGCTCTAGTAAAGCGTATATGCGGTATAAGCGGCCTATAAGGGCTAAGTATAGTATATTATATTATCTAGGATTATTAATTTTATATAAGGCCTATACTTTTAAAGGTTACCCCTACTATATATAGTAGTAGTCCGGCCAACTATAACATATAGGTCCAGTATTTGGGCTATTAGAGAATCTAAAAAAGGCCCCCCTAAATCGCTCCTTAAACTACTCTAAAAGGTCTAAATAGCCTACCTTTAGAGTATAATAGGCGGATATAAGCGAATGGCTATAGTACTGCTTAAGAAGGAAGCTAATATTCCCCCCCTATAACTATATATTAAAGCCGCTATAATATAAAGGGCGTAAAAGAAACGTAACTTTAATATTATAAAGTATATTAAAATACGCCTAAATAAACTATAGAGGGACTTTAAGGCGCCTTATAGGAGAACAAACTAATAACCCTAAAGTAGGGAAGATATATTAGAGAAACAGGTAAAGAAAGTAGAAGAAGAATAGTGCTGCTTTAGGGCCTAGGCCTATATAGAGGAGAAAGGGAGACGCGTAAGAGGCCAGTAAGAATAATAGTAAGAGAGAGAAAGGAGCTAAAGTAGAGTATAAAAGAACGCTAGGAAACTATCTACTATAATATAATACTGGCTAAACTAATACTAGAGAGGTGTATAGGAGTTAAAGGTATAGAGGCTAATTAAGGCAAGAGGAACCTAAGCCGTAGTATAGTTAACGCTATAGGGGGTAAATACTCTAGGGCTCTAAAAAGGCCTAATAAAGGCAGAAAATATAATGGCAATACTCTTAAGAATAAGAATAATAGAACTAAAAGACTAACTTTACTAGGTAGGTGTCCTAGTAGGTAGCCTAAGATGTAAATATAGCTGGTTAAGATAGACACTAAAATACGTAATACTATTATACCCCTTACGCACTAACTAAGAAGTAATACTCTTAGTAGCTGGTATAGAGAACTATAAGACACTACTCTTGATATAAAAAGGCCTTAAGGCAGTTACCTAGTAGCTTATTATCTAAAATATACTAAACCGGTTCTAGGTTATAAAGGAAATAGTAATAAAAGGTAGGGGGGCGAGTAACGGGCGCCCCCTAATAACTCTATAGTAGTAGAGTAAAGTTTATAATACTAGCGCGTCTATAGGCTTATTACAGCAGTAGTAGTTCCTAAGGAGGTTAAAAAGTAAGGTAGTAGGAGCACTATAGGCGACTTGCAGGCGCCTTATAGGCGCCCTATAGGCGAGTCCTAAAAGGCAGGAAGATAGATTATAGGGTTTTCTTAAATAGAGTTTTCTCCCTATATGTATATAAGGAGTAGTTTACATAGGCCTAATAGGGATCTAAATCGGACGTTAAGCAATGTATTATTATTATATATTAGCCTACTTAATAAATAACTTAATAAAGATAAATAGACGGAAATAGATAGTTTTATCTATAATAGGAACTACTACTAAAAAATAATATAAAAGCCGTTTTATAATTAACTATAGAGCTACTAACTAATTTATAAATACTTAATTTATACGCACTTATAACCTACCTACCTTACCCCTTATTAAAGCCCGCGCCTTATAATTTGCTAATAGTAGTTATATCGTATAAAAGATTACCTATATAGTATAACTCTACTTAGATATAAATAGGCACTAGGAAGAACTCTAGGCCTATATTATTCTACTTACTAACTACCCTATTATTCTTAGAATAAGCTAGCTTAAATAATATAACCCTACTATTAACTAAAAAAAGAAAGAAATAACCTTTAACTCTAAATACTATAGAGAGACTTACCTAGGACATAGCCTAGCCGCTTCTATTTACTTACTAGGATATTAACCTAAAAAAACCCTTATTACCCTACCTATGATTAATTGCTACTATATAAGTGCTGTGGCCTTTTACTATATAGTATATAGGAAAGGCTAAACCGTTACTATAGCTTCCTATTTATAACTATATAAGCTTAATAAAGAATAGAACTACGTCCTCTATAGTAATAAGGTAAATATAGTTAACCTTTTAAAAGACGACGCCCTTATAAAACTCTATAGACTTTTACCTTTAAACTTTAAGAAGTTTATAAAGCTTAAAAAAGGACTTATTAATAAAGAACTCTATAAGCTCCTCCCTAAGAGGTACTATAACTTTATTAATATATACTTATAAAAGGGCGTAGATATACTTTCCCCATATTAACCTAATAACTATGCTATTAATATTAAATAAGGAAAAGCGCTACCTTATAAGAGACCCTACCTAATATTAAAAGATAAACTTTTAGTTATAAGAAAGTATATTAATAAGTACCTTAATAAAGGGTTTATTTGTCCTAGCATATTACTAATAGCCGCCCCTATCCTTCTCGCTAAGAAGTTAAAAGGAGGTATTTAATTTTATATTAACTATAGAGGACTTAACGCTATTATAATTAAAAACTAATACCTAGTACCACTTATACGGGAGACCTTTAAGCGGCTTAGCTAAGCTAAAATCTATACTAAGCTTAATATTATTACCGCCTTTAACTATCTCTAAATATAGAAAGGTAATAAATAGAAAACCGCATTTATATTACGCTTCGGCTAATTTAAATATACTATTATACCCTTTAGCGTATATAACGGCCTAAGCACCTTCTAAAGCTATATTAATAACGCCTTATAAGACTATCTTAATAACTTCTACTCTGCGTACCTAGACGATATACTTATTTATAATAATAACCCTTTTAAGCATACTAAGTACGTTTAAAAGGTCTTATAGCGCCTTATGGATATAGGACTCTATATTAATTTAAAGAAGTGTAAATTCTTAGTTATAGAAGTAAAATACCTTAAACTAATTGTTACTACTAAGGGTATCTATATAGACCCTAAAAAGGTATATACAGTTACTAAATGGTAAGCCCCTAACTATATTAAGGACGTATAAGCCTTTCTTAGTTTTACTAACTTCTATTAAAAGTTTATATACAACTTCTTAGGCGTGGTAGTACTACTTATAGTAATAATGCAAATAAAGGGCCTTTTTATAAAAGAAAGAAAAATATATTTATGCTTTACCTAAACGCCTAAATATAAGAAGGCGTTTTAAAACCTTAAAAATACTTTTACTAAAGCACTTATCCTAGCTTACTTTATACTAGGATAATAACTTTACCTTAAAACTAACTCCTTAGACTATATTAACATAGGCGTCCTTTTTTAAATAGGTAATAACAGTCTTCTTTACCTAGTTGCATTCTACATATCTAAGCTTATACTATAAGAGTATAACTATAATGTCACGGAACCCCACCGCAGGGGCCTCTATAGGAAAGCCCCGTGCTCTCGCGTACACCTCGCGTACAGCTTATGTCAGCTACGCGTAGGTATATCACCTCCTTACGCCCTCGACCCTTACGATCGATCGCGCAACGTCTTGTAGACTCCTCAAATACATACG
>Ga0307515_10025990_pt1 | contig 10101 bp, 9 predicted proteins | sample 17_EM_MG_FD_194513 | JGI IMG/M metagenome (GOLD analysis project Ga0307515, IMG submission 194513) | Populus trichocarpa ectomycorrhiza microbial communities from riparian zone in the Pacific Northwest, United States - 17_EM | ecosystem: Host-associated > Plants > Roots > Unclassified | place...
CTCGCGGCGGGTCGGCAGCGTCGAGGGGAAGACTTCGAGCGACTCCAGGATCTCGACCTCGGCGGTGGCGTTGTGCCGCGCGCGTTCGAGCAGCACCGGCAGCGAGCCTATGTTGTGGGTGCCGAACACGACGTCGACCCAGGGCGCGCGCTTGACGATCTCGCCGCGGTCCTTCTGGGCGAGGCAGCCGCCGACGGCGATCTGCATGCCCGGGTGGGCGTCCTTGACCGGCCGCAGGTGCCCGAGGTTGCCGTAGAGGCGGTTGTCGGCGTTCTCCCGCACGGCGCAGGTGTTGAACACGATGAGGTCGGCGGACTCTCCCGTGTCGGCACGGGCGTAGCCCGCGCCCTCAAGGAGACCGCCTATGCGCTCGGAGTCGTGCACGTTCATCTGACAGCCGTACGTGCGCACCTCGTACGTCTTCACACCAGTTTCCACAGACACCAGGCAAGAGTAGTCGGGCGTCCCGTGCCGGTACGACAGGCCGCGGTGGCGGGCGCCACCGTCGCGCTTCGCGCCCGCGCCGGGCCTCGCGGGCCTAGGCTCGCCGACATGACGAGTGACGCCTTCGACCGTTTCGACCACGAGGCCGCCCGCATCGACGCCTTCTACGGCGGCCTCGACACCGCCGGATGGGCATTCCCCACGCGATGCGACGGCTGGGACCGCAGGGACCTCCTCGCGCACCTGTGCGGGATCGAGGACTACGCCCGCGCCGGGCTCGACGGGACCGTCGGCGCCGGGCACGAGCCGCACGTCGGCTATGAGCGGCTCAACGAGATCCGCGTCGCCGAGCTGCGGCCCATGGGCGCCGGGGACCTGCTCGCGAAGTGGCGGGCCCAGGTCGCCGACGTGCATCCCGCGCTGCGGGAGCGCGGCGGGGACGCGACCATCGACACCCACGCCGGGGCGTATCCGCTGGGACGGCAGGTCTGGTATTTCGCCAGTGAGCTGGCCGTGCACGCCGACGACGCGGGGGTGCCGGTCACCGCCGAGGAGCGGGCCGAACGGGACGGTTGGCGGGTGTGGTTCGCGATGGACGCGCTTCAGGAGGTCGCGCCGGCCGTCGAGGTCAACGGCTCGGAGGGTTCGTTCACGGTACGGCTGGGCGAGGAGTCGATCGAGCTGACGGCCGCCGAGCTGGTCGACGCGGCCGCGCGCCGGCTGCCTAAGGCCAGGCTGCCGGAGGAACTGGGCCGGGCCCTCGTCGTGCTCGCCTGAGCCGCCGACGCCCATACCGCGACGACGCCGTCGAGCGCGGCGTAGGCCTCGCGGCGCTCGATTCCGTAGAGGACGCCGAGGGTGAAGGCCTCAGCCGGGTCGGTGACGTCGTCGAGAGCCTCGCGGAGGTGCGCCATGGCGATCTGGCCGTCCTGGAACCCGCCGAGCGCCTCCTGCATCTTCTCGGCGTCGCGCGCCATGAGCTCGGCCGGATCCCCAAGGACCGGTTTCGCGGCCTCGGCGGCGTAGCGGGCCTGCTTGGCGAGCTTGCGGGACTCGTGGCGCTGCTCGTCGGTCGCGGCCGACTCGTAGGCGTGCGCGAACGTCGCCCACACGCGCCCGGTGCGTTTGCGCAGCTCCCCGGGAGCGTCGCGCTCGGAGCGCGGGGTGAACGGCGGGACGGAGACGAGCGCGTCGAGGCCGTTGAGGACGGTCAGGTAGCGGCGTCCGCTGAGGGCGTCGTTCAGGCCGCGGTAGGCCTCGGCCTCGCGCCGGTCGATGTCGGCGAGCCACCTCGTGGGCCGGGTGAGCCGGGCGTCCAGAGTGGCCAGGCGCGCGGTGAAGCGCATGCGCAGCACTTCGAGGTCGCGGACGGTGCCGAGCTCGGCGGCGAGCCAGCGCAGCTCGCCGCGCAGTTCCGCGGTGCGCTCACGGTCGATGATCTTGCGGTAGGACTTCAGCGTCGAGCGGATGCGGCGGACGGCGACGCGCATGCGGTGGACGGCGTCGAACTCGGCGCGGCGGGCGAGCGGGTCGTAGGTGAGGATCGCGCTCAGCTGGCGGGCGAGGTAGGCGGTGACGGCGGCACCGGCCGTCTTCGGGCGTCCTGCGGGACGGACGGGGCCGGGCACGTCCTCGCCGAGTGCGCGGGCGAGTTTGGAGCTCTTCCGGGCCCGTTCGGCGCCCGCCGTGCGCAGGTGTCTCCCGACGGCCTTGAGAACCTCGGTGGGGCCGTGTACGAGTTCGACCTCGATCTCGCGCCAGCTCGTCGCCTCGCGGCCGGCCGGTTCGGCGCGGACGTCGTCGTCGGCGAGCTCGGCCAGGACCCGGCCGCCGCCGTCGAAGAGGTGGCGGACGGTGCGGACGGTGGTGAGGGTCGCGACGGGTTCGAGGGGCCGGCCGCGGGTGTGGGCTAGGACGAGGCCGCCGAGCGCGCCGGGCGGGCCGGTGTTCCGGTCGAGGGGTGCGTGGAGCTCGACGCGGGTGTCCTTGGCGGCGGGGAGTTTGAGGTGCCAGCCCTCGTCGGGGCCGCCTTCGCGGCGGCGGAGGGTGAGGCCGCCGGCGGCGAGGCGCAGGTCGGCGGTGTCGTGGTAAACGGCCCGGAGCGTGAAGGTGCGCGGTTCGCCGACGGTGGCGACCCCGGACAGGTCGGGGACGGTGAAGCCGGATTCGACGTCGTATTTGCGTTCGGTCTCGACGGTCCTGGAGCTGTCCGCGTCGGCCACGGGTCGTCCCTTCGCCGGCTTCGTGAGTCAACGCTACCGAAACCGGGGGTGCCCGCACCAGGGGCGGCGGATCAGCGGACGAGGTCGCGTTCGGTCGGGGTGCGGAATCGCGGGGTGACGCGGATGTCGCCCAGCCATGCGGCGAGGCGGCCGGCCTCGGCGTCGACGGCGGCGCGGGCCTCGGCTCCGGCGTCGCGGAGGTGATGGATGGTGATCTCGCCGTCGGGCCGCTGGACCCAGGCGCCGATGATCTGCCCGGCCCACCAGACCGAGGCCCCGATGTTGCCGCTGCGGTCGAACATGGCGGCGCGGTCGTCCGGGTCGAGGAACCAGTCACGCGCTTGGCGGCCCATGGGTGCCGGGTCGAGCGCGGGAAGAAGCGCGGCCCAGGGCCGCGGTGCGGGGACCTCGGCGACGTCGCCGGGGAGCACGAAGCCGGGGCCTTCGTCGACGGTGACGGCCTCGGCGCCGACGGCCGCGAGGGCCTTGCGGACCTGGCCGAGGGGCCAGCCGGTCCACCACTTGAGGTCGGCCTCGGTGCCCGGGCCGTACGCGGCGAGCCAGCGGCGGACGAGCTCCTCCTGGGCGTGTTCTCGGGTGATGTCGGCGGGCTGGGCGGCGAGTTCCCAGCTGAACCGGCCGCTGGTCCAGCTTCCGCGCGGGCGGCCGCGGACGATGCGGCCCTCCATCGCCAGCAGCGGCACGAGGCGCATGCCGAGGGTCTGCTTGGCCTCGTAGGCCTTGCCGGCGCCGTAGACGAACTCACGGCGCAGTTCGGGCAGGGCGGTGCTGAGCTCGACGCCGGTTGCCGGACCGTCGGCGAGGACGGCCAGTACCGCCGCCTCGGCCGCGGCCAGCTCCTTCTCACCGAAGCCCTGGGCGGTCACGAAGGAGACGAGCCCTTTGCGCTCGGTCCGCGCGACGGCGGCCGTCGACGAGGCCTGCACGACGGGGACCAGGTCGGCCGGGATGACGAAGACCGTCCGGCGCATGCCGTGCATGCGGACGAGGCTGCGGCGTTGGTAGAGGGCGCTTTCCACGGCCGTGGAGTCGACGCCGTCGGTGCGGGCGGCGACCGAAAGGAACACCGAGGCGGGATCGGAGCCGTGCAGGGCGACGAGGGCCTCGGCGACCGCTTCAGGAGCGCTCGCACGCAGGCCGGGGGCGAGCAGCTGGCGGATGCCCAGGCGGGCGCGTCGCTCCTCAGCGGAGATGTGGCGGGGGCTCACTCCTCGGGCTCCAGCTCCATCTCGGCGGCCTCATCGGCCAGCATCTCGCGGACCACGGACATCGCCACGCCCGGCGGGTAGCCCTTGCGGGCGAGCATGCCGACGAGGCGGCGCAGCTTCGCGTCCGGCGCGACGGCCGCGCTCATCCCGCGCAGCTTGCGGGCGACCAGCTCACGCGCGGCGGCGCGCTCCGTCTCGTCGTCGAGCTGTTCGAGGGCCAGGGTGGCCAGTTCCTTGTCGACGCCCTTGCGGCGCAGCTCCTCCCCCAGCGCGCGCCGGGCGAGGCCCTTGCCGCGGTGGCGGCTGGTGACCCAGGCGTTGGCGAAGGCCGCGTCGTCGATCATGCCGACCTCGGTGTAGCGGTCGAGGACCTCGGTGATGACGTCCTCGCCGAACTCGCGCTTGGTCAGCGCCTCGGCCAGCTCGGCGTGCGTGCGCGGCCGCAGGGAGAGCAGGCGGAGGCAGACCTCGCGGGCGTGTTCGCCGTCGAGGGGCTTCTTCGGGCGGGTGTCCTCATCGGACTCGTCGTCTCGCCGGCGGCCTCCCCGGCGGCGGGGCGTGAAACCGGTGTTCCCACCCGTGCTGTTCCCGGGCATGAGGCGACCTCCAGGCGCGACGATGACGTGATCACGATTCCACCACGCGGGTACGACATACGCCGGAGGACGCCCCGGGTCAGAACCTTTCGGTGCCCTCGACGACGTCGCGCGCCAGGTCCGACAGGCGGATGTTGCGGTTCCGGGCGTTCGAACGCAGACGCGCGAACGCTTGGTCCATCCCGAACCCGTGGCGCTCGGAGAGGACGCCCTTGGCCTGCTCGATGATCACCCTGCTGTTTAGAGCGGTCTGGAGCTGCTCGGCGAGCGTCTCGTGGTGCCGGATCGTGCGGGCCTGGAGGAGGCCGATCGTGGCGACGTCCGCGAGGGCCTGCGCCACGCGGAGCGTGTCGGTCGGCAGCGTGCCGGACTGTTCCATGAACAGGTTCAGTGCGCCGATGACGGTCAGCCGCAGCCGCATCGGGATGGCGTGCGCGGCGGAGAAGCCCACCGACAGCGCCTGTGTGCTGAAGCGGGGCCAGCGCTCGGTGACCTGATTCAGGTCGGGAACCGCGATGGGCTTGGCGGCTTGGAAGGACTCCGGGCAGGGGCCCTGGTTCGTCTGGACTTGGAGGAGCTCCAAGAGGCGGGACTGCTCGCTCGACGCCGCCGCGACCTGGAGGGCACCGCGCTGGTCGACCAGGAGGATGCCCACCGCGGCGACGTCGAGCACCTCCGCGCATCGGGTGGCGACCTGGTGCAGGAAGTCGATCACGTCGAAGTCGTCGACGAGGGTGTCGGCGAGCTCGACGAAGGCCTCCGCCAGCAGTTGCTCACGCATCATTTATTCACCTTCAACTTCACATGGGCCGGGTCATGTTTCCAGCTTTGCCGCGTTCGTTCAGGTATGCAAGGAGTTCACCCGACCTCTTCGCCCTCCTGCCGAACCTCCGGGTCGAAGCGGAGCCGGCGCTCCACGACGTCGATTGCCACCTCGCTCAAGGGCCGGTTGTGGGCATAGGCGTAGGCGCGCAGGCGGGCGAGAGCCGTCTCGGCGTTGACGCCGAGCTGGACGAGCACCATGCCGGTCGCCTGGTGCACCTGGATCTGGTGGGCCGAGCGGTCGTCGCGGTGCCAGGTTATGTCGGCGGCGGTCCGCGTGCCCTCCGCGTCGGAGAGGAGGAGCGTGCACGCGGCGTCGGCGAACGCGAGGGCGTCGGCGACCTGCCGGGCGTCCATCGGCCCGGACACGCCCCGGTACAGATTGAAGACGCCGAGCCGGATCGCGCCGACCTGCAGAGGCAGCGCGAAGACGGCCTTGACGCCGCCCATCGAGGCCTCCGTGACGAATACCGGCCACCGCGTCAGGGCGTCGAGTGAGTCCATGTCGGGGACCAGGACCGGCCCGCCCTCCTTGAACGCGTCGATCGTGGGCCCCTCACCGAAGTCGAGCTGCCACTCCCCCAGCCGCTCGGCCACCGCGTCGGTCGCGTAGAGGGTCTGCCACACCGACGCGCTCGCCATGAGGGTTACGGCCGCCCCGTCGACATCGGCCTCGGCGACGGCCGCCGCGCACACGTGCTTGACCGCGAAGGGCGCACCCCGCGATTCGAGGCCGATGCGTGTCCAGATCCAGGCACCGCGGTCACTGTGATCGACGGCCACCATGGGCCCCGATCGCCTGGTGATCGGATGTGTGAAGACGGATTCTGGCATCGACCGGACCGGTTGCGGGCACATCTACGTAGACCACAGCTCCTCCAGTCATTGCACGGGCACGGCACCAAGGGCTGGAGCAACCGCTGGCTTCACTCTAGACGCCCGGAGTCGTGTGGTCACCGGGCGGTGACTACAAGGGAGTGGGTCCGGTGCGGGAGGCCCCCACTCCCCACCCCGAGAACACGCCAACGCCCGGTGTCACGGACACCGGGCGTTGGTGCTCATCTCTCACCGCATGGCCAAGACCGGCCGGGGATTCCCTCTCGTTCACCTCGGCTGACCGCGTCGCCAGTGGCCGAAGCCCTGGCGGCAGCCGGGTCGAGCGTGGCCTCCCCTGCCGCAGGCGTCGTCGGTTCGGACGCGGAAACCGGCCGGCCACCACCGCTGACCGGTTGTCCGCGCCCGTCGACGCCGGTTGGTTCGATCGACTAGAAGTCGACCGGTTCGGCTTCGACGGTGGCTTCGTCGGCCGCCGGCGCGGAGCCGGTGATCCCCAGCTTCTCCAGGATCTTCTTCTCGATCTCGTTGGCGAGGTCCCCGTTCTCCTTCAGGTAGGCCCGGACCTTCTCCTTACCCTGTCCGAGCTGGTCGCCTTCGTAGGTGTACCAGGCACCCGACTTGCGGATGATGCCCTCGTCCACGCCGACGTCGATGATCGAACCCTCACGGCTGATGCCGTACCCGTACACGATGTCGAACTCGGCGACCTTGAACGGCGAGCTCACCTTGTTCTTGACGACCTTGACCTTCGTGCGGTTACCGACGGCGTCGCCGCCGTCCTTGAGGGTCTCGATACGGCGCACGTCGAGGCGCACCGAGGCGTAGAACTTCAGCGCCTTGCCGCCGGAGGTCGTCTCCGGGCTGCCGAAGAACACGCCGACCTTCTCGCGGAGCTGGTTGATGAACACCGCGGTCGTGCCGGAGTTGCTCAGGGCACCGGTCAGCTTCCGCAGCGCCTGGCTCATCAGGCGTGCCTGGAGACCGACGTGGCTGTCCCCCATCTCGCCCTCGATCTCAGCGCGCGGCACCAGGGCCGCCACGGAGTCGATGACGATGATGTCGATCGCGCCGGAGCGGATCAGCATGTCGGTGATCTCGAGGGCCTGCTCACCGGTGTCCGGCTGCGAGACCAGGAGGGCGTCTGTGTCGACGCCCAGCGCGGCGGCGTACTCGGGGTCGAGCGCGTGTTCGGCGTCGACGATCGCGGCGATGCCGCCTTCGCGCTGGACGCTGGCGATGGCGTGCAGGGCGAGGGAGGTCTTACCGGAGGCCTCCGGGCCGTAGATCTCGACGATCCGGCCGCGCGGGTAGCCGCCGATGCCGAGTGCGACGTCGAGCGCGATCGACCCGCTCGGGATCGCCCGGATATCGCTCTTGGGCCGTTCACCGAGGCGCATGACCGAGTTCTTGCCGAACTGCTTGTCGATCTGCGCCAGCGCCAAATCGAGCGCTTTGGTCTTGTCGATAGAACCAGCCATGCCCGACCCTCCTGAGACTGGGAACGAGTTGGTCTTCTTGGTCAGCGGTGGTTGTTTAGCCATGCCGGTCACGGTAGACCGCGGGTCTGACAAGACTGCGGCGGCGCGACCGAAGTGACCTTACCCGAACTAACGTTCGAGAGACATGGAGGTTACGGGTTCGTTCGACAAGATCAGCCCACTCGTCACCTGCGGATACGCGCGGGTACCCGCTCCCCGTACGCGACGCATACCGCGCGCCAGATCTCGCCGATGTCCTCTCCGGCGGCGATCGCCTGTTCGATGGTGCGGCCCTGCAACTGCGGCAGGACCTGGTCGGCGGCGACACTGGCGGCGTATCCGGGCCCGAAAGTCTCGCCCATGCGCTCCCAGAAGTCGGTCCGTCGCATGTGTACTCCTTCGTCATCTTCTCCGCGTTCGCAGCGCGGTCACGGCGACAGGCACCGTCGTCGCGGCGGCGCACAGGGCAAGTATCGGGTATCCCGCGGCGTCCATGACGACGCCCGACAGCGCACCTGCCACAGCGCCCGCGACACCCATGGTGACATCGGAGAGGCCCTGCGCCGAGGCGCGGCGCGCGACGTCGACCGACTCGGTCAGCAGCGCCGACCCGGCGACCATCGTGCACGACCAGCCGAGCCCCAGCAGGATCAGCCCGACGGCCAGCTGCGGCGTGCCGTCGCCCGCGGTGCCGGCGGTCGCGCAGGCGGCGAGGAGCAGCGCGATCCCCGACAGGATCACCGCCCGGCGCCCGAAGCGGTCGGCGGCCCAGCCCACGATCGGCGAGAAGGCGTACATCCCCGCGATGTGCAGGCTGAGGATGATGCCGACGACTCCCTCGACGCTCATCCCGTGACCCTCGTGCCCCTCCATCGTGTGCTGGATGTGGACGGGGGTCATGACCATGACGCCGACCATCACCAGATGGCCGAGGGCGACGGCGGTGAGGCCGAAGAGCGCGTCGGCGTTTCCCCGCACGGCCCGCCATCCCGCGCCCAGCCCGCGCTCCGACTTGAGCATCGCGGGGGCGTCGGCGGCCTTGCGGGCGACGAGCAGCGGGTCGGGACGCAGCATGAACCACAGCACGAGCCCGGCGAGGGCGAAACCGATGGCGCTGACCAGAAACGGCCCGACGTACTTGGGTGCGTTCAGCAGGTCGTCGGCGGCGGCGTCGGCGCGGGGCATCAGGACGGGCCCGGCGACGGCGCCGACCGTCGTCGCCCACACGATCATCGACAGCTGCCGCCCCCGTCGCACGGGCTCGGCGAGGTCGGTGGCGGCATAGCGGGCCTGGAGGTTGGCGGCGGTCCCGCCGCCGAAGAAGAACATGCCGAGGAACGCCAGCGGCACCGACTCGGTGACGATCGCGGAGACCAGGACGAGCGCGCCGATGACGCCCGCGATGTAGGCCAGCGCGAGGCCGGAACGGCGGCCGTGGCTGTTGGTGACACGGACGACGGGGATCGCGACGAGGGCGCCGCCGATGACGGAGAGGGCCTGGCCGAAGCCGGAGAGACCCTCGCCGCCGGTGAGGTGGTAGAGCAGCAGGGAACCGACGGAGACGCCCATGGCGACGCCGACTCCCCCGAGGATCTGGGTCGTGGCGAGGAGGCGGATGGTGCGGCGTTGCAGACGGGGAATGTCCACGTCGGGGGTTGTGGCGGTCACGCCGGTGACTCCTGGGTAAGGGGCGAGGTTGGGGTCGATCCTTATCTATCCGGGCGGGTCGCGCAAGAGTCGATCATCACCGGAACGAGGCGGCGGAAGGCGTCTTGAGGCGTGCGACGGTGTCGGCGACGCGTTCCAGGTCGCCGTCTGCGAGGAGAGAACTCACGGTGACCCGGATGCCCGGTGCCGAGCGGAGGCGGTTGACCGCGCCGGGGCTGACGGCGTAGCCGCTGTCGCGCAGGGCTGCGACGGCGGCCGTCTCGTCGGCGACGGGGATCCACACGTTGAGGCCGGTGTGGCCGGTGGCGGGCACGCCCCGGTCGGCGAGCGCGCCCAGGAGCGCCTCCCTGCGCGCCCGGTAGGTCTCGCGCGCGTGGACGACGGCGGCGTCGGTGGCGGGGTCCTCCCAGAGGCCGAGGACGACGTGCTGGAGCAGGGTGGAGACCCAGCCGGCGCCGAGGCGCATGCGGCCTTCGACGCGGGCGACGGTGGCCTCGTCGCCGGTGGCCACGGCGAGGCGGAGGTCGGGGCCGTAGGGCTTGGAGACGGAGCGGACGAAGAGCCAGTGCCCGGTGCCGCCGACGACGGGGTGGAGCGGGTCGGTGGCGAGTTCGGCCCAGTGGTCGTCTTCGATGACGAAGGTCCCTGGGTGGGCGTCGAGGAGCTCGCGCAGGAGGGCGGCCCGTTCGGCGCCGACGACCGCGCCGGTGGGGTTCTGGGCGCGGCTGGTGACGACGACGGCGCGGGCGCCTTTGCGGAGGGCTGCGCGGAGGCCGTCGACGGTGGGACCTTCGGTGTCGACGGG
>Ga0307515_10025991_pt1 | contig 10100 bp, 2 predicted proteins | sample 17_EM_MG_FD_194513 | JGI IMG/M metagenome (GOLD analysis project Ga0307515, IMG submission 194513) | Populus trichocarpa ectomycorrhiza microbial communities from riparian zone in the Pacific Northwest, United States - 17_EM | ecosystem: Host-associated > Plants > Roots > Unclassified | place...
CGATCGTAAGGGTCGAGGGCGTAAGGAGGTGATATACCTACGCGTAGCTGACATAAGCTGTACGCGAGGTGTACGCGAGAGCACGGGGCTCTCCTATAGAGGCCCCTGCGGTGGGGTTCCGTGACATAACCTTAACCATAAAAGGCTATTTCTCTCACTACTTTTCCTCTTATCCTCCATCTTTCCTTTCTCCTAACGCTGTGCCTCCTCCTCTTCTTACTACTAGTCCCTAGCATAGTTGCATTAAGGCATTTCTGCCGTCCCCTTAGCGCTTATACATATATACGTTTAGCCCACTTATTCCTTTATTCCTCTATATTAGACTAATAATTAATATAGTTAATTACGGCCTTTTTAATAGGTAACTCTTTCTTCTACGTTAATATATAGACGACTATAGCCTTCTAATTACGCCTCTATTACCGATGGCTTTAATTATTATTAAGCTCTTTTAGCGCGGCCTTATCCAACGAGCGCGTATATACCTTTACAATCCTCTTCTCTCTTACTCTTTCTCCTTCGGCCTCCTAAATAACGCTAGCCCGCAACTGTTTCATAGAAAGGGGGTTAGGGGAATTCCGTAGTTACTAGCCGCGTCAGCACCATCGTCTTATTTAACTTAGCCCTATATCTCCTTTTAAGCTAGGAGAAATAAGCATATATATCGCCCCCTTAAGGGCTTAAGAGAGCTTACGTCGCACTTATTTTAGTAACCTACGTTTCTCTCCTAGGATATGTTATTAGTTAGATGGCCCACTTTAGCGTTTACTAATAGCTAAAGCCACCTATATTACGACTTATATACCTACTAAGCTACTTAGCGGAAAAGCAGCTAAGAATTACTAATTTAAGCGACTATGCCGTGCGGGGCTATATTAGGCATTATTTAAACGGACATTATATAGAGTATTACTTGGGTCGCTATGTATACCTTCCTAGTAGTATAGTTACATTGCCATAGATATTTTAGTAACGTCGTTCGATCTACTAGTTTAGGGCTAAGGGGCTATTAGCTTTAGCTGCCTTACTTAGTAATAGAGTGGAGAATTAATAATCTAGCCTTCTAAGCTATGGGGCTATAGTAGGAACCACTTAGATTAAAATTAGAAGGTTATAGCTTTTAAGCGCATAATAGATTAATAGTATAGTAGTACGGCTGCGTAGAAATCTCTGATACTAGCTAGCTACGTTAAGAAGGGGAATTATAGGTTACTAATAATAATAATAAGAAGGTAAAGATCCTTATAGAAAGGTTCTTCCCCTAACCGGCTCTAGTAGACCTTAGTAATATCACGAGTAAAACACCGGTGACTTGCCTATGGGTTAACAGCGACATAATAACAGAGGAAATGGCCAGAACTATTAGCCGCCTTTTAAATAATATAGTACTAAGACTAGATGGGATCTTAAATAAGGCCCTAAAGACCTATAGTCTACTTATAGCACCTTAGTTTATAAACGTAGCTAAAGTATACTTTATTATAGGCTACTACCCACAACTCAAAAGATCTATAACGACGGTTATTCTATAAAAAGAAGGTAAAGTAAACTACTTAATCCCAGGGAGCTACCGCCCTATTGCCCTAGAGAACACCCTTAGTAAGATCCTAAAAAGGGTAGTAGCGGACTATATAGCAGAGATAGCTAAGGAATACGCCTTACTACTACAAAGTTAAATAGGGGTAAGAAAGAACCACTTAACACTATCAGCACTTACGCTACTTGCTACCACTATTAAATCTATATAGGCGATGCGAAGAGACTTTATAGTATTAATTCTCAGCCTAGATATTAGTGGCGCCTATAATAACGTACCCTATAAGCGCCTCCTATATATCCTTAAGGTAAAGGGCTTTCCAGAATAGATTATATAATTTATTTAAGGGTTTACAGGCCAAAAAGAAATATTATTAGTCTTTAGCGGATACCAGAGCCCCCCTATCGCAGTTGCAACAGGAATACTATAAGGATTACCCCTTTCGCCTATTTTCTTCCTATTCTTTATAAGCAACCTACTAGACACCTTTAAGGGAGGGGCAACCTAGGGGATAGGCTTTATTAATAATACAAACCTAATTATATACGGGCTAACAGCCGTAGAGAACTGCAGAATACTAGAGAAAGCCTATAACACCTATATAAAATAGGCTAGACAATATAGGGTCCAATTCTTACTAAAGAAATACCAGCTAATCCAATTTATAAGAAAACGCAACCAATTTACAGACCTTTAGCATATAATTTACATTTAAGGCTTTAGGGGTTAACCAGTTTAAGGCCTAAGGGTATTAGAAGTATAGGTAGACAGTAAGCTCCGGTGGAGTGTATATGCGATATAAGCGGCCTATAAGGGCTAAGTATAGTACACTATAATATCTAGGATTGTTAATTCTATATAGGGCCCATGCTTTTAAAGGTCACGCCTACTATATACAGTAGTTGTCTAGCTAACTATAACGTATAGATCTAGTATTTAGGCCATAGGAGAAACCAAAAAAGGCCCCCCTAAATTACTTCTTAAACCACTCTAAAAGGTCTAAATAGCCTACTTCTAAAGTATAATAGGCGGGTATAAGCAAACGGCTATAGCACTGCTTAAGAAGGAAGCGAATATTCCCCCCCTATAACTATATATTAAAGCCGCCGCAATATAAAGGGCGTAAAAGGAGCGTAACTCTAAGGTTATAGAGTATATTAGGATACGCCTAAACAAACTATAGAGGGACCCTAGGGTGCCGTATAGAAGAATAAACTAATAACCGTAAAGTAGGGAAGATATATTAGTAAAACAGGTAGAAAAAGCAGAAGAAGAATGGTACTGTGTTAGGGCCTAGGCCTATATAGAGAAGGAAGGGAAACGCGTAAGAGGCCAGCAAAGATAATGGCAAGAGAGAGAGAGGAGCTAAAGTAAAGCTTAAAAGAATACTAGGAAACCCTCTACCGTAATTTAATACTGGCTAGACTAATACTGGAGAGGTATATGGGAGTTAAAGGTATAGAGGCTAACTTAGGAAAGAGGTACCTAAGCTATAGTATAATTAACGCTATAGGGGGTAAACACCTAAGAGCTCTAAAAAGGCCTAATAAGGCAGAAAATATAATAGCAACACTCTTAAGAACAGGAATAATAGGACTAAAAGATTAGCTTTATTAGGTAGGTGTCCTAATAGGTAGCCTAAGATGTAAATGTAGATGGCCAAAACAGACACTAAAACACGTAATACTGTTATGCCCCTTACGCACAAACCAAGAAGTAATGCTCTTAGTAGCTAGCATAGAGAACTATAATACACTGCTCTTAATATAAAAAGGCCTTAAGGCGGTTACCTAGTAGCTTATTAGCTAAAATATACTAAACTAGTTCTAGGTTGTAAAGGAAATAGAAATAAAAGGTGAAGGGGTAAGCAATAGGCGCCCCCTAATAACTCTATAGTGGTAAAGTAAAAGTTTGTAATACTAGCGCGTTTATAGGCTTATTACGGCAGCAGTGGTTCCTAAGAAGGTTAAAAAGTAAGGTAGTAGAGCACTATAGGTGACTCGTAGGCGCCTTGTAGGCGCCCCGCAGGCGAGTCCTAAAAGGTGGGGAGACGGATTACGAGGTTTTCTTAAATAGAGTTTTCTCCGTACATGTATATAAGGAGTAGTCCGCGTAGGCCTAATAGGGATTAAAATCGGACGTTAAGCAATGAATTATTATTATTATAATGCTTATAGTATATAGCCTTATCTTTATATAGTAGCTAGTTATATACCTATAGCTTAAAAGTCTTTTTTATTAGGAGTTTAATATAGGTATAAAAAGTAATAAACCCGCGTTAGAAGCCATTATTATAATAACTATATATATAATATTGCAGTATAAATAAGCTAATATTTGCCAATACGCGCTAATATTAATTAATATTAAAAACCACGCTATGCCTAACGGCTACCCATTTTTGAAATTAACGTTAAACTTTATTTAACCGAGCTTAATGCATAGTTTAATATATATATTTTCCCTTAGAGTCTATTTATTAGTACTTTAAATAGTTATAAACTTTTATATAGCCGCTAAGATCGAACCTAGCTACCTAAAAGGTTTAATGCTATAATATAGATCCATACGGCATTGGCCGTCCCGTTAATAGCCTAGGGTATTAGTAAGAAATACCTAGGCTTTAGAGTAAAATATATAGAGGTCTTATAAATCTAGCCTTTAGTTATACTAGTAATACTTTTTATAGTACTAGATATAAATTGGCCACCTCGCGTAGCGAGGTGGTAAGTCTCGCAGTTAGCTAATATAAGGTTTATCTTATAAATTAAACCCTCTATAGAATCGTTGGGGCGCACAGAAATCTATACTGCTCCTTATTTAACGAACTTTTCACGGAGAGTTTAAGAGCTTATGGGTGGTAACGGAGCGCCAAAATACACTAAAAACCACTTTCATTACCGTATCTCGACCCTTTTATAACGTCTAGTTATTATAAAAATACTACGAGGTAGGAGCTCTTTAGCTTCTCTATCTATTGCATTTAATAGCGATATTATAGCTGGATTAAATAAAAAGTTGGACATGGGTAGTCAGTCGCGTTATAGCCAAAATCGCGAAAATCTAACTTACGTTTTACGACGATGTATTTCGCCCTATACCAGTCTAAGTATAGGGCTATAATATATATTTATAAAAGCGCAATTACCTAAAAAATTCATTATATTAAGAATATATTATACCTATTGTAGTTAGGACGTAGCATATAAAAAGGGATAGAAATCAATTTTTAAAATAATGCGCTATTACTAAAACTACAACCATGAGCTCTTAAACTCTTCGTAGAGAATTTCGTCGGTTAATAAGGAGCAGTTTATCCGTACACACTAACGATCCACAAAGGGTCTAATTTATAAGATAATATAAATTAGACGCTTCGTAGTAGAATTTTAACTAAATTTAGTTAGATTAGTACGTGTACGGTTACATATTAGGTATACTAAAAATTGCTTATATCTATTCCCTGTATTTTAAATTCTGGTATAAAGTGTCTAAGAGCTTATAGGCGTTCTATAAGGCATATTGCCTAAGTATATAGTAGGGAGTAGGTAAGCTAAGTATAAGTTATAAAAGATTTAATAAAAGAGGATGGTATAGTAAAGAGTAGATATAGTAATACCCTAGTATAAAGACAAACTAATAAGGGAAGGGCTATAAGCCTAAAGAGCTTATAAGGAGGTGCTAAGCCTAGCCTTTAGCTAGGCCTTAACTACCCCTAAAAGCTTCTAGGCAATATAGCTAAGTAAAGAGCCAAAAGATCCCTTATATTGCACCCCCCTTTATTAGGGCTAGTTCCTAGCCTATATACCTAAATAAATAAATTTCTAGATATAAAAGGGTAAGTAATGCCGAAATATTACTTATATAGGAAAATAGAGAGAAAGATTAACTAAACAGCCTTAATAAATACCTTAACCTATAACTAAAACCTAGTTAAAAAAAGGTCTTATTTAGGAAGAAAAAGAGCGTGTATTAGTAAAGGGTTAATTATATATAATCTTAAAGTCGCCTCCCTCTTATGTGGAGTATAGATCTTAAAGTAAGCTATAGCTTAAATGACAATCGTTATAAGGGATATTATTGCAGTTACCTTAGGTTGCCCTTAATACAACCCCCGGACGCCTTTTAGATAGTTGCTAGTTATATACTAAAGGTGTATACCCATAGTATATAGTCTCTACAATCCTAAAGGCTTTACCTTCTTAAGGATTTGTCTCTCTTACTAACCTATTCTATTCTATAATCGTGTCCTTATAATCCCCTATCTATAAAGTCCCCTTATATTTAAATTCTTTTTACTTTATTTAAAAGGGCGGCTAGCTTAAGAACTAGATTATTTATTTACATCTTTTATTTATATCCACCATCCTCCCTTAAAAAATCTCGTAATAACTTAAATAGAAACTCTACGGATACCTTATAGAAAGCTGCCGCGCTAAGGTAAAAAGGTCCTTTTAATAGCGAGAGATTATAATATAATCCTCTAGGTAAGATGGCTAAATAAGCCTTAATACCTAAATGCGCTAGGAGCTTAACGACTCTTATATACCTATAGTTACTACTAAAAAAAACCCTCTATAATGGTTATAATACTACTAAAAAGTAGCCGGCACCCCTCTAGCCCTACTTAGGCTAATTAGAAGATTAAGCGCTAAAAGTAACACAAAGATCTTCCCCTAAGCTAAAAATACTAAAGAAATATACTAACACTTTTAACTAGGAAATTAACTAGAACTCTTCTAGAAGACTACTAGTTTATAATTAGTAAAGTAGTAGTATATAGACTGTTTATAAGCTAAGTAGGTCTATACCTTTAAGTAACCTAACTTAATTATTAACTTAAGACTTAAGCCTTATAGGGAAACCTATACTAGCTACTAGTACTAATACTACCTTTATAGCCAGAGCTTCCTTAAGGCTAAGGTTAGAAAGTTAAGAGCCCTAAATTAATTTTCTTTAAGATAGATATTGGGAAGCTGCTATAAGGCTCTTAGAAGCCATATAGGAAGAAGCCACTAATAAATATATTAGAAACCTTTAGGAGTAGGTTTAAATCTAGTAGAGCTTAATCTAGGCTAAATAAAATCTTTTATAACTTAGCTAAGACTAAGGGTTTTTTAGGGGCTACCTAGTACCTACCTAAGGAGGTATAGAAGACTTAGAGTTATTTATACTATAAATAGAAAAGAATATAAACCAACTAGCTAAGGCCTTTAATAGTTTAGAACTCCGCCATAGACCTAATGCCTAGTAGTTAGACGATTAGGTTTAAAGGTAAACAACTTCTTTAAAATACTAATAATATAAGATAATACCAAAGAATATATATATTAGATTATTGTAAGATTAAAGACTAATTACTAAACTAGATTGCACTTAATTAACTTAATAAAGAGCAAATTACTATATAGTTACAGCTGTAAACCTTTTTAAAGAAATATATTTAAAATCTATATATTATATAATATAATAATATAAAGCTATTCTAGAATGGGATACAGCTTAACTACTATAACTTTCGCCAGTTTATAAACTTTATAGAAACTTATACTTAATAGATAAATTTAGAGCCCTTTAAAAATGAAAACGATAATATCTATAAGAAGAAGAAAATCGGGTTTATTTAGGCTAGAATTAAGCTAGCAATTTATAATAAAATAGAGCGCGTAGAAGTCCTATTGCGGATTATTATATATATAGATTTTAAATAAGTAGTTCTAAACGCTAAAGATATAGTAAGGAACTAGACCTCTTTTAGTAGAAATTTAAGGGGTTACTAAAGGCGCGCGCACTTTAATAGTAATATAAGGCAGACCTAACCTTTAAAGAAGCCGTTTTTTAAAAGAACTTTAAAAGGGTTAAAGTTAGGGGCCTAAAGTAATAGAAAAGACTCCTAGGGCCAACCTAATACCTATTTAGCACCTTTATAGAAATACTTTAAAAAGTTAAGAAAAAACCCTAAAGGTAGATCCTATTAGAAAAATAAGTGGGGTAATAACCGCACTAACAATCTAAAAAAGAAAAACCCTGGTTATAGACCTTTTTTGGCTATAATTAGGGCAAGATATAGAAGGAAAAACTTTCTATATTATTATTAGGCTGAAGACGGTACTCCCTATAGGCAAGGTATATTAGTTCTAAGCACTATATAATAGTAGCGCTAAAATTAATCTTATATAATATAATTTAGTAAAAGAGTATAAACTTATTCTATTGTTAAAGTGGCGGAAACCTATTATCGGCTTCCTAAATAAGTATTAGATTAAACTATATAGTGCCTATAAGCTTATAGTATTAGTGGCCGATATATATAACTATACTAAGGTAGTTAGCCTATAACCCTTTTAGGCGGCTAACTTTATAGGTTATAACCTTGTTTTTAAATACCCTTAGCTTATAAAAGTAAATCTTAAAATATACTTTAAGATAGGAACCTTTAAATAGTAGAATAATAAAGATTTAGAAGGGTATATATTACTAATAAGCCTAAAGGATATCCTAGAGGATATAGCTTTAAGTAAAATAGTATATGCTTTATACCTGTTAGGAATAAAGGCAAATGGTCACCATATAAGGCATATTGCCGTCACGTGTAGCAAGTTGCCGTTACGTGCGGCAAGTTGCCATCACGTGCCGCCGCGGCACTAGCGTGGTGAGGAACCTTAAGTTCCTTACCCCTTTCTCTAAGAAGAAGAACAGAATAATTATTATACTATCTACAAACCGTAGCTATATAATATTACCTTATGTAACCAACACTAATTAGTGGTTAACTTTACTATTATACTATAGAGCAGCTAGGTATTCCACTAAGAAGAGACGAGCTACTATACTAGTGCTACTCGTGCTAAAGGAAGCTGTCTTTTAAGGTCAGAACTGGTCCTAAACCTTAAATAGAACTCTTCCATAAATCTAAGGATTTAAAGGCCAGAACTGGTCCTAAGCCTTTCTAAGATTACGGATTCTTGCGTCTATTACGCAGAATAATACGCTTTATAAGTCTTTGCGATTTAAGGCTAGAACTAGTCCTAAGCCCTATAATCGCAAATATACGTCACGAACGCGTACTAAACAATAAATATATATCACGAACGCGTACTAAACAATAATCCCTACACCAATAATACTTCCCTCCCTCCAAAAATATGGCTACGCCTACTTTAAACAACTAGGAAGACTCCTTACTACTAGGGGTAGCTTTATACGCGAAACTTATTAATAAAAATTAAGACGAATTTACCTTTAATATAATAACTTATACCGCAAAATAAGTTAATAGCTTTCTTCTATACTATATTATATTCTACTAAAGTAAACACTACGCCAATATACAGCTGTAGGAATATTTTAGGGAGGATTTTATAGGATAGACCGCTAACACCTAGGCACTTAGTAATATTAATATTATTTAGGATTTTTAAGACTTTCTCTATAGGAATAGGGTATATATTACTAAGAATAGTAACCCAATTGCTAGTAATATTTAGGCCGTTATTACTAGTATAAAAGAACTAGTATAGACGAAAGCTAAGATTATACATTAACTACGGAAACCTAAAACCAACCTATATTCTTTAGAAGGCAACTTTAATTTGGAATAAAACCCCCAAAACGCTACTCTTCTACCTAGAGGTGCTCTCCCACCTAGAGGTACTCGTCCTCTACCTCCGCCGCCTTTAGCTCTCCTACTCTAGCTAACCGGTAACCCTCTACTATAAGAAGTTACGAATCTAATAAAGGTATATTTAGATATAAAAAAAAGTTTAAAGGAGAACTGTATAACATACTTAGAGTAAAACTATAGGTTTTCTATAACTGTTATAATAAGGTTAGAATTTAACGCCACCAGTACTACTACGCTTTCTCCATTATATTAAAGGGACGGGTAGTAATATTCTATTACGACTATATTACGGGTAAAAACTATAGCTTTAATATAATGCTTTAGCTTACTAGAGCCCACTTTAAAACTAATAAGAATTGCTAGCTTTATATATCTAAATAGCGAGAGACTATATTCTAAAGAGTTATCGCTTCTAACCTAATAAAGACTTATTTAGAGTGCCTTTAACTACTCTTTAATAAACTTTAGAAAATCTAATATAGCCTTACTAAAACTTACTAAAACGAGAATAGCCTAAGGGACTAGGTTATCTTAGTATGCCATAGCGTTCCTAAGTGCAACTTAGCGCTATATAAACCTGTGGATACGTTTAAAGGAGTATATACTAAGCTACGCTCCGCTATAGGTATTATAATACAAACATAAGAATCTTAACAGTTCTATACCGAAAACCCTACCTAACTAAGTATTCCTAACTAATATGATTATAATTAGACTAATTAAATATATAGTGGCCGTAGTAGGGAATACGGAAGAGGGTATAATTAACGTTAACTATAAGGCAACCGTGGAGATCCCGGTGGAGGTTTATTTTAAAGTAATTACTAGAAGAAATGCTACGTTTATAAGAAGCCAAATTACTAGTTAACTAGATACTCCCTTTATAAGCGAAAAGAGGTATATAATAAGTTCCATTAAAGTATAAGAAACGTTAGAAAT
>Ga0307515_10025992_pt1 | contig 10100 bp, 4 predicted proteins | sample 17_EM_MG_FD_194513 | JGI IMG/M metagenome (GOLD analysis project Ga0307515, IMG submission 194513) | Populus trichocarpa ectomycorrhiza microbial communities from riparian zone in the Pacific Northwest, United States - 17_EM | ecosystem: Host-associated > Plants > Roots > Unclassified | place...
ATTTACACAAAAAAAACACATATATATATATATATATATATATATATATATATATATATATATAAACATAAAAGTAGGTTTAGACTTAAAATTTATTGACTTTAAATGATAAATAACATTTTGTAGTTTTATTCCTTTTATTCTCTCTATTGCCACCAGAAAATTGAAACATAATGACAAAATATTTTATCGGCAACTAAACACCATTCCATCAGCCATTTATATTGCCAACAGAGTTACTAACAAAAACATGTTGTCGGTCAAAGTTTTGTCGCAAATTTGTTATTTATCGACATTATAAATTATAGACAAAAATACATATGAAATATTGGCTCTAAAAAAAATGACTAGATTTTGTTGGTCTTTCTATCAGTAAATCAATTACTAATGAAATATTCTGTCACAAATTCCATCGGTAAAATCTAAATATTGCTAATAGATTAAGCGACAATATTAGCGACAAAATATTCATCACTACACTATCGGAGATTCTAAAACTTCTTAATTATTTTGTAACTTTATGATGAAATAGGGTTTTTATTATTGATGGAATCACTGATGATATTTTTTGTCTATTAGTGAATCCATCAGAAAATTACTAATTTTTTTTATAGTTGTTAAATTAAAAACCAATAAAAATCACAATAAAACCAAATATTATCAATTTTATTGAACATCAAAATTTTATTAATTTCAATATTAATTTTACAATAATATATACACCGCTACACAGAATCTCTTAAAGAAAGGACTCCAATTCCACAGCCCGAAGTGGATGAGCCTCGGTTGATATCGTGTATATTAGGTGTCTCTTCATGATTGATACCTAAATTAATAACATGATTATTTACATCACCAACACTATTACTAGTTGAATCAACAATAACAATAGATCTCTTTGAACTTTTTCTCGGTATCTCTAAATATTATGAGTTAATTTTCAATTTCAATATAATAAATCTACATTCTACATTGAATAATGGAGTACACATCCCAAAATAATCTACATTTTAAAAACGCACTTTCGAAGTCTAACAAGTTATTCCAATTATTCAATACTTTATACTACTACTAATATCATCATCGTCTTCATCATTATCATCTAGGGCTTAAACATTTAATATAACAATTATGTTTAGGTTTATAACAACAATAATAATAAAATGAATTATATTAATTGTCAAAACAATTACATACAAAAAAATCAAAATAAATATTAAAATTATAGAATCATGATTAAATTTTAATATAATGCACAACATAATTGCCAACAACAATAATAATTACTCAAATTTTAGTATGTTTATTGTAGGAAAAATACACACACAACAATAACAATAGCAATTACAAATAATTTAATGCACAACACAAAATTAAAAGCATACACACACAATAATAATATTCTATTGGCAACTACAAACACTTTAGAGACTGAGAGACTTACCTTAGAGAGATTGAGGATGGGCAATGATGAGAGAGAGAGAGAACGAGGGTGGGCGATGATGACTTTCTCAGCGATGAGTGCAGGATGGCAAGAGAGAGAGAGAGAGAGAGAGAGAGGGGTGACAACTTTTAGGATAATTATAGCAACAAAGATGAAAATGGAAGAAAAAAGGATCAAATTATAATCTACAATCACCAATGAAATTTTCATTGTTGATTCGTCGGCAAATTAACATGTTAACATATGTTGACATAATCACTAATGGAAATTTAATTATTATTTTTTAATATATATTTTTCAATTACGTTGACACTTTTGTCGCCATTTCTAAAACCTATAAGACATTTTTGACAAAATCACATTTATTAGCGATTCCATCACCATTTCTTAAACCTCCTAGAATTTTTCAATAAAATTGCACATCCATTACTCAAACCTTTTGGAATTTTTTATGAAATTGCATGTCTATTGGTGATTTCTTCACCATGCACAATTCCATCAGCGATTCCATCACTATTTTTTAAAATAGAAATTTCTTGTTATAGTATTTTAGCCAACCTAAATACACAATAGCAACAATACCAAGCATTTTAAAGCCAACTATTGCCAACATTAAACCCAAAACCACAACAAATATAATACAATGCATTATAGAGTTGCAACAAATTTATATGATGATTGTATTACATCTAAATCAATGTAATATCGTTTAATTAGAATCCTCATTTTCATTTTTATCATCTTCTTTGTTGAATTCAAAGTTTGTTGATCTCATCATCTTCCTCTACTTCATTATATCTATTAGTACTCAATATATCATGTCACTCGTCAACATCAACATCAATATAAGTATTCTAAATGACATGAAAATTTGTATTTTCCAACTTAGTAGAAGGAGCAACTCGATATAAATCAACTATCTCAAATATTTGAAATACATCATCCCACTTAGATACTTCATTGTTATCATCTTCAATAACTTCAACTTTAACGCGACTGCTAAGTTTAGTTTTCACAATGAAAAATCTATCAACTCTATTATGATCATTTCTAAATAAAGCAGTGTATGTATAATACACTTGTTATCATTGTTTGGAAAAAATAAAAACATCATTGATGTTGCATAGTTGATCTCTTTTATTTACTTTAACCATACCATGTTGAGGATCTACGCTAATTCCTCTATCGGTATCATACCACTAGCATTTTTAAATAAAGCTATTATATATTGTTCACTATGATATCACAATTCAATAACCTTTTGTAACATGCCATAATAATTAACTTCAATTTTATTGGAAGTTAAACCCTTAACACAAACCCCACTATCAGAGCATCTCTAATGAGAGATGCTATTAAGAAGAGTCAAATTGGTAATATGGCTTTTTAAATAGAGTAAATATAGTTTTTGTTTTTTCTTATGTGCACTTTAATTGTAAAAAAAAAAAAACCATTTAGAAGAGACAATTGTATTTTAATATATTTGATACACAACTATTTTAACAACCTGATATGATTCAGTTGACTTGACAAGTCTAAAAATAACCAAAATAATTTTTAATCAACTCAATATTAAAGAATAAAATTGAAAAGAAAAAAAAACAAAAAATAACCTGAGTAAATATAGGTGAACTCGCAAAACTCATAATATGGATCATAAGATCAGAATAATCTCATAAAAAACAAACTAAAAAAACATAGATTTAAAAAAAAATCAAAGGAAAAAAAACTAGTGCAAAAAAAATAATTATTGCAATAAATAGTGATTTAACATTTTTGCAAGATATGTAGGAATAGTATTTTTTTTTTTTTAGAAATGCTAAAATAAAATTGTTTTTAGCACTCTCGTTGAAGCATGTAAAATAAGCATTAAAAAGCCAAAATAATATATATATATATATATATATTCCTCTCAGCATCTCTATTGAAGATGATCTTATATGTTTTTTGACCCTCACTATACTCCAGTATAAAAAATATATTCATTGATGAATTATCCATTATAACACTAGATCTTTCTTTGAGGATCTAGAGAAAGGAATTTCAGTTTACCAGCATTGCCTCTGATTTGAAAACCTGGTTAACGTTAATTAATGACCATTAATGGTTAGAGGAAAAACATAAGTAAATCTTTTCTTATGAGTTATGAATTATTAAATACTTACATGTATTTTAAATCACATGAAAAAAAATTCATAATGTAATTGGAAAGTTTGAGCTTCAATTTCCATGGCCTGATCTCTTAGCCATAAAAATAACCTCAACATCTTTTGTATTTTTACTAAACAAAAAGAAAACTTATAGTTATTGAAATGTTAAATTTGTTTCTTCCAACAGACACCAATTATATAAATTACAATAAAAGATCACTCTTGATCACAATAATCAAGATATAATATGTATTTAATTGTTTCTTCCCTCATTCAAACAACATAATCCTAAGAGAATTGCAAGGGTTAGATTTGAGTTATAAAGGAATGAGGGGCATTGACATAACCAATTGACAAGTATAAATAGGATGGGTTAAACAAAAAAAAAAGAAAAAAGAGAGAATACAAAATTAGAGAGAGAAAACCAAAATGAGAGAAAGAAAGAAAAAAGAAGAAATAAAGAGAAGGGAAAAGGATTGGAGAAACTAAATGTTTAATGTAAGATTTGTGTTTTAATGTGTAATTATGGTAATTAGCTTTGAATTTGGTTTTGTTAAGGTTTAGGGTTTTGAATTTTATATTTTAGGGTTAGATTGATGCATTAATTGAAGTGTTATAGGTTAATTTTTATCTGTTAAACTGTTATGGGTTGATTATGTTGGGTTTTGAGTTGGAATTTGAAATCTATCATTGTTGGGAGATTAGTGGATTAGGAATCTAAAATCTTGATCAACCAGTCGACCAGTAGGCTTATTGACTTTAGTCGATTGGTTGGTGAATTTCAGTTGACCGGTTTGCCTGACTAGTTTCGATAGACTTGTTGGTAGATTTTGGTCGACCAGTTGATCAAACACCGGGGGTTGATTTGTTCTTTTTTGTTCAAAAGTTTAGGAAATGTTTGAGATCGATCGGGTATATCTGTTTCGTTTTTATATTTATGTTTGGTCTCAAATCTTAGAGATGTAATCTTTTATGTTTTATGTTTCGAGTCATTTTTTAGTACATCTTCTTTTATATTCAGATACTTCTAATACTCTACTTGTTGAGCATCAATACGACTTCCATCGATAACTGCTTTTGAGTCCTAACTACTTTTGAGTCAGGTGAGTGGATAATATTTCATATGTTAAAAGAGTAGTATAAATATTTTAATTATTAATATAAAATTGATCATGCTTCTTGGTAATTTATATATTGCTTATTATCACTTGTCTATGATAAAACATGATTATTTTTTTAAACTAATTTATTGATATGAGCAATTGTGTATTTCTGAATTGACAACTTCTCATTTGATTGATTGTATGAGTTGAACTTTTAAGAAATGATTATGTTTTGTTTAATTATGACCCTATGATATGCCAATCAGAATATTCTTGCTAACATGGTAGTGTTAGTCTTTGTGCACATCATAGTTCTGAACCTTAGTTGGTCGGCGGAGTCACCAAATTGTGGCGACTGATTGTCCTATATTCTGGAGCATCATGCTCCTTGCATTTTGATTTTCTCACAAGCCTTATGATATTTCTTGTTATGATCTCTTTGTAAAACTCTATGATTAAAACATAAGCCGAACTTATATATATATATATATTCATCATTGATGTATTCCCTTATATGTATAAATTGAATGTTATCTACTCAATGAGTTGTTCAATTCATCCTCTTGTTATTTTTTTAGGCTTATAGCTTCGTTAATAGGTCGCTTTTGTGGACTTTCAGAACCTACTCTTTTGTTGCAATTAACATTATTCCGTTATGTCTAGTTAGAGCTCCACAATTACATAATTTGTATTAACTTTTGTATAAAGATGTTGATTTATATTGTTATTATTGTTCCGTTACTCTAATTGAGTTAATAGGAAGAGAAGTTTGTATGTATGCTTGTGTTTGCATAGGGAAAAAACTTGGTGTGGGCCTTGTCTATGTATCGGTTATGGATTCAAGGATCGGGTCATGACAATTGACTTCCTAAAAAAAGCATGATTTATAATCAATTGTATAAAAAAGAGTGTTCTATTATTAAGACTCGACTAACTAGTTTTCATATACTAGAAAATGCAAACTTTCTTTCTGCACTTTTTACCAGGTGGGGTGCTTCCAATCTAATAACTTGAGTTACAGGTTTAGAAAATTGATGTTGGTTGATGTTTTTTTTCCTACTTATTTTCTTTTCTGATTTCGTTATTTGACATTGATTTTTTTTAAATAGGATTTATAGTTTTTTTTGTTTTTTTTTAGATTATGTTATTTTCATGATCTGAACCATGAATTTAACAAGTTATCCGAGATGACTCAGGACTTTTACAACCCCGCAGCAGTGCAGGTCGACATTAGCGCAACAGCTATTTGAAGGGTGTTTTATTTTTTTCCAACTTGTAAAGTTGTGTTAGAGTTAGTTTATACATTAACTGACGCTAAATCTTATAAATCTTTTCTCGAGAGATCTTAAAAACATATCCTCTGTATCAATCCTAGTATATTTAATAAATTTCAGTACATGTTCGTCTTAAAATTTGGAGCAGAACAAATAGTTAGAGTGGCTATTTGAAGTAGTGAAATGGTAATAATAATATGACAGACTTCTACTCTTTCTCCATTGATCAATGAATTAATTCATTCATAAAAAAAGATAAATTCATGTACGTGCAATAGATCTATGGGTCAACTTCAGTGAGCTGTTAAGGTTTTACTCCCTACCCCCACTTGTACTGCTGTTCATGCCATATAAGGCTATTTCCACTACTCTACAAGCTTGATAATAATGGAGATCGCTATGCGTACAGGCCTGATTAATTCATTTACTAGCATTACAATGCTTTTGGTTTGCATCTTCTTACTCTTTTTATCACTAGCCTTTGCTACACAAGACAATATCACTTCCAATGAATCCATTAAAGATGGCGAGAGTCCTCTAGTTTCAGCAGGTGGAACTTTTGAGCTGGGTTTTTTTAGCCCAGGAAATTCAATGAATCGATTTTTGGGAGTATGGTACAAGAATGAATTGTCAACTCATAAAGAAGTTATTTGGGTTGCCAATAGAGAAATTCCGCTTAAGGATCGTTCTGGATTTCTAAATTTCACCCAGCAAGGAGTTTTGCTTCTTTTCAACGGAAACAATGAAAGAATTTGGTCATCCAACAAAACAACAAATGTTGAGAGTCCAGTTATGCAGCTATTGGATTCAGGAAATCTAGTTGTGATAGATGGGAAGGATAATAACTTCATTTTATGGCAGAGTTTTGAATATCCTTGTGATACGTTTCTACCAGGAATGATGATCGGAGGGAATTCACAAACTGGTGTGGATAGAAACCTGATATCATGGAAGAGCGCAGACGACCCTGGTCCAGGCCAATTTTCATTTGGGATAGATCGTCAGGGGTTTCCACAGCTAGTCATCAGGAATGGAACTTTGAAGCACTGTAGGCTGGGTTCATGGAATGGAAAACGATTCACCGGGACTCCTGATCTGCCTCGAGATCAGTTCTTGAAGTATGATTTTATTTTGAACAAGACTCATGCAGATTATAGTTATGAAATCCTGAGACCGGGTGCATTGTTGACGAGGTTAATTGTGAATCAGTCAGGATTTGTGGAACGCTTTATGCGTCCAATTCAAAATAATAATTGGACAAGTATATATTCGGCACCAAGAGATCTATGTGACAATTATTCAGTATGTGGTGCACATATGATTTGCAAAATGGTCGATCAATCCCACAATTGTACTTGCTTGGAAGGATTTGAACCCAAATCTCATACAGATTGGAGTAGAGGGTGTGCTAGAAGGAGTGCATTGAATTGCACACATGGCATCTTTCAGAATTTTACAGGGCTTAAGTTGCCGGACACTTCCCTTTCCTGGTATGATACAAGCATGAGTTTAGTAGAATGCAAGGACATGTGTCTGAAAAACTGCAGTTGCACGGCATATGCAAATTCAAATATCACAGGAGAAGCCAGTGGCTGCATACTCTGGTTTGGTGAATTGGTTGATATGAGAGAGTTTAGTACTGGGGGCCAAGACCTCTACATAAGGATGCCACCACCTTTGAAAACAGGTATTTATCAATATTCTTTCCATGATTCTCAAGCAGGGTATTTTTTTTCACTCTTTTTCTCTGTTTGTTTTTTTTATTTTTGGAATGAGGAAGTTGTATGTTCCTTAAATGTTTTCCAAACTTCGTGTCCTCATTTCCTCATTCTATTTACAAATAAAACAGAACTCCTTTCTGTGTTTATTGTGGGTTTTCAGATCAAACTACGTCAAACACAAATTCTGGTAAGAAGAAGCTTGTGGGAATCATACTCGGTTCCACAGTCCTTGCTGGAGTGCTTATGGTAGGACTAACCTTCTATATATGGAGAAAGAAACAGAGAAAGCAAGGTAGTGTACTCTGGACAATTCTTCTTATTCCAGAACATGGACCTTGTTAATATATATAGTATGCATGGTAGATTACTAATATTGTAGAATTTTATGTTAGTCATCGATAACAAAATGAATCATTTGTTAGATCATGTTGTTAGTCAATTAGCTTTGATAAGGAGAAGCTGTTCGTTTATCATTGCTGACAACTGATCAATCTTCTGCTATTCAGAAATAGAGGAAGACATGGAGTTACCATCGTTTCATTTGGCCACCATAGTGAAAGCAACGGATAACTTTTCAAGCAACAACAAGTTGGGACAAGGTGGTTTTGGACCGGTATATAAGGTATATAACAACGTGCTTCAAAGCTGAGTGATCATCTACTATGAGATATTCTAACTTCAGTAAATAACGATTCCCAGGGTACATTGATTGATGGGCAAGAAATAGCAGTGAAAAGACTTTCAAAAAGTTCTCGGCAAGGATTGACAGAGTTCAAGAATGAAGTCATCTTGATAGCTAAGCTTCAGCACAGAAATCTTGTTAAACTTCTTGGCTGTTGCATTCAAGGAGATGAAGTAATGTTGATCTATGAATTCATGCCCAACAAAAGCTTAGATTATTTTATTTTCGGTTTGTACCCCAAGAACTGGTTAGAGTTTCTTGCAGTTAGATTGCTTGTTCTATGATGTTTCATTTATACATCAGAATAACATAACATAATGATATATTGATTAGATCAAACAAGAAACAAATTCCTGGACTGGCAGAGACGTAACCTCATTATCGGTGGCATTGCTAGAGGACTACTTTATCTTCATCAAGACTCTAGACTAAGGATTATCCATAGAGATCTCAAAGCCAGCAACATATTATTAGATAAGGATATGAACCCCAAAATTTCAGATTTCGGAATGGCTAGACTGTTTGGAGTAGATCAAATTGAAGCAGACACAAATAAAGTGGTTGGAACATAGTAAGTACACTCTACACCTATTTTGTTACAATGTATAATCTCTGCACATTTAAACTTTTTTCTGATAATGTTTTTCCGCAGTGGATACATGTCCCCCGAGTACGCTGTTGATGGGCGTTTCTCATTGAAATCTGACGTCTTCAGCTTCGGTGTTTTAGTCTTAGAGATAATAAGTGGGAAGAAAAATAGAGGATTTTCCCACCCGGATCACTGCCATAATCTTCTTGGACATGTAAGGATAAAATTAAACATGTTAATTTAATTATGTATTAACAATTTTTCTCATAACAAGTTTTTGTTTTCCAGGCATGGAAACTGTGGACGGAAGAGAGGGCATTGGAGCTTCTTGACAATATGTCAGATCGCCCTTATTCTGTATCTGAAGTATTGAGATGCATTCATGTGGGTCTGTTATGCGTGCAACAAAAGCCGGAAGAAAGACCAAATATGTCATCTGTGGTTTTGATGTTGGGCAGTGAGAATTCCTTGCCTGACCCAAAGCAACCTGGTTTTTTCACGGAAAGGAATATGCCCGCAGTGGACTCTTCATCAGGAAATCATGAATCATCATCTATAAATGACCTAACTATTTCACAGCTAGATGCACGGTAGAAGATTGGCTCTGATGGTTAAAAGGAAGAGCATATATATATATTTCTAGCCAAATCCAAGGCATATAACAGAAATTAAATATTTTCTGGGCTGAAGATCTATATATTTTCAATTTCAATTTCCAAGATCAATAAAAAAGAAGGTTGAAAGTTCTTGAGTAATACGTTTCATTGACTATTATTTCTAGTAAGCGACTAGCATTCTTCGTGGCTGTGAACTCTATATATTTTGGTTACAAAAGGAAGGTTCGAACATGAGAGTTGAGAACTTTTTTAGAAGGAAGGACACTAATATAACATTGCAACATCTACATTTTGTGCAACCAAAGAAAACATTTGTACATACTGTCAAAGATTAAGTTCTAGCAAGTAGCAAGGTTCAAATAAACTGATGAGACTAATAAATAACATTTGAAGGATGCTCATACAAAAGGAAATAGCAAACTGGCGCCAAATCTTGAAATTATGTGTGCAATTATTTCACTTTAATAGATTAGCAAGCCACTTGTTAGTCCTAAAATGGAAATAACAAAGGATCCTATTT
>Ga0307515_10025993_pt1 | contig 10100 bp, 9 predicted proteins | sample 17_EM_MG_FD_194513 | JGI IMG/M metagenome (GOLD analysis project Ga0307515, IMG submission 194513) | Populus trichocarpa ectomycorrhiza microbial communities from riparian zone in the Pacific Northwest, United States - 17_EM | ecosystem: Host-associated > Plants > Roots > Unclassified | place...
AGAAATCAGATAAATAAGCAACCCACGTTTGACTCTCCTATAAACGTGGTCAACAAACAAACAATAAATCAAATGTAATCCTTGATCCTATTAACCAGGATATTATTGACTGACTTAGTCCTAACAAGCATTACATACTAAATTAAATTAAATTGGTCGAAACTCGAAATGGATAAAAAAATGATAAGGGGATAATGTCCAAATTTATTTATTTTTAATATAACGATGTTATTATATTGAACGCACAAAAAAGAGAGCAAGTCATGGGTAATTCTCTGACAATGTATTTAAACTTTTCCCAGAGGATTATTGTTTCAGTTTCTCGCGCTTCGATGTGTATCGAAGCAATTTTTTTTAACAAAACACCAAAAATAATGTGCAGGCATTAGTAGTGCTTGCTACAACATTTTAAAAAGATGAATCTACTAAGCTAAATTGAGAAGCATATGCATTGAAAAAAGTTAGTTTTTTTATGAATTTTATCCATATAATAAGACTAGATATAACCTGATTTTAGAGTGACATTTTTTTTAAAAAATTAAAACAACGGCAAACTGGATTAACATCGAGCAACCTAAATTAACCATAATATTCGTAATTTAGGTTATGGGCACAACCCTAGTGAGCTAACTCAATAGAGCATCTAACTTTTTCTTTTCCATTTCTATTATTCCCTCTCAATGCCATGCCTTCATTGGATTCGGGTTGGATGAAATCCTAGATGAAATTGAAAAGTTATAAGAGAAATAGGGATTAAATTAAAAAAAAATGGCTTGGGTTCGGGTAGAATTAAATAACAACTCAATTGAGAAGTTCAAATAGATTCATGGACCAAATTTTTTTTTAAAAAAAATCTAGCGCATAAAGAACATGCGTCAACATGTGGAAAGTGGTCATGATTTTTTGGCGGCGTGTGAGGCATCATATGGATTCCAAAGGCAATCTTTTTTGGTTTTGTTGGAAGCATCTTATCATCCCCATTATATCAACAAAATTTGATATAAAAAATTCGATCAACAAAATAAAAAATTAAATCAAAAGAATGAGTACCAAATTTGATAAACAAAAAAACTAAAGGAGGATGCAATTGAAACAAAAAAAGAAAATTTGAGAAATGAATTAAAACAAAACAAATAAATATAAAAAAATTAGGAACAAAATCAAAAGAAAAAGAGCTTGAAGGGCTGATATGGAAATATAAAGGGTCGAGGAAAGAGAGAAAGAAAGAAAAAAAATAAAATAAAAGGATGTCGGCAACTAATCGAAGGTCCGACAAGAACATGCGTTGCACAAGAAAAAAGAGGAAACTGAGACGAATCTAGTGACACGGTGAAATCAATTTTTTGACCACCGAGTTCAACGCATGTGTCAACAACTTTTAATGTTATTTTTTGAAAACACCATCATACCCTTGTAACCCAAGTATAATTATATATATAAAAAATCATTGTGCAATTATGAATTAGCCCCTAAGTTAAGCCTTAAAAAATTGAATCCAAAGGTAATAAAATAATTACACTATAGCTACAAATATGAAATGCAAAAAAAAACCCCTAAATTATAGTTAACTGATTGTTTACTTTTAAACGCAATAAAATCATTGCACTGTGCAAAGAATTAAAGAAAATATCAAAACACCTCTCAGCAATTCACAAATAACAAATCAACCAAAGAAAAAAGATCATTTTACTCCTAAAAGGCACTTAAATGAGAGTTTTTTGAAGGACGAAACCATCCATTTACTATTATAATCCATGAATGACAAAGTGATATGTATAGTGAATAATCCACATATTTTAGCTTTTTTTAAAAAATTATTTTATATAAAAAAAGTATTTGAAGTCCAATTAATCCACTGTAGATGTGTTGGGTATGCAGAGAGGAAAACAATATTTGGTGATTGCTCCTTGATCGATCATCATGATAATAGATGTACATCCCTGCATTTTTCTAATTTTCTAATAGTAAGATAATCATAGAATGTGTTTAAGAGTACCATAATAATTGTTTTTTAAAATAATTTTTGCTTAGAAATATATTAAAATAATATTTTTTTATTTTTTAAAATTATTTTTTATCTAAAAATATAAAAAAATAATTTTAAACAAATTTAATTTTCAATGAAACATCACTTAAAATTCAATTCCAACCAGTTCCATAGTTACCGGTAGTAATGAGTATAAAGTTAAACAACAAAAGATAGCCACACGTGCATGACATTGAGACATGACAATGAACGATGGAGATAGAATGGCTAAGAGCATGGGCTTCTAGAAGATATAGATTTTATTAATTAAATGGGATAGCTAATGTGGACCTGCACTCAAGTATGAGCAGGTACAAGTGGGTAGGGCAGCTGATTAATAAAATCTTTGCGAAGTTTAGCGTCCACCACCACCACCACCACCACCACCACCACCACCACCACCACCACCACCACCACGGAGCAGCTGAATATTATTCATTCACAAATAACAATTCAACTCTCCTCTCCTCTATATAACCACAGCAGCCTTCATTCATTGCTAGTATTTGCTATCCCAACCCTCAAACTGAAGGCCATAGCTCTCTCCCTGTATATATATATATATGCGCGCGCGCGCGCGTGCCTGTCAGTTTGTCCCTACATATTTTACTAGTTAAATTACCCTTCATTTTTCAAATCTTTTCTTTCTTTCACGCAACCCCATTGAAAGCATTACTCTACAACCGTCCTTATGTCTCTTAAATACAAACCGGACTTATCTCCACTAATGTCCAGCTAGCTAGCAATCTCTTCTTCTTCTTCTTCTTCTTCTTATTCTTAAAGTATTTTACTCCTTCATACAGAAAGACTTGTTAAACGTAAGAAATTGTTCACAAGAAGGGAAAAAAAAAACTTAAAAAATGGAAGAAACAAAGACTAGTATTATCAAACTACAAAAAGCAGTGGAAGACGATCAAAAGCAGCTGCAGCAGCTGATTCCAGGCCTGCCAGATGAGATTTCTATGGAGTGCCTGGTGAGAGTCCCTTACCAATTCCATTCCAATATGAAATCAGTTTGCCATACTTGGCAACACTTGATTTCCCATCCTTCCTTTTATCAACAAAGGCTTAAATCTGGCACTTCTGAACATCTTGTTTGCCTTGTCCAACCTCTTCCCCCAATAAATGACTCCACCACCACCACCACTACTGAATATGATGATAATCCCCTTGATAGCAACAACAATAAAACAACCAAAAACGAAGACAAGCAAGAGCAGCAGCAGCCCATTCATAGCCCACCTCAGTATGCACTGAGCATCTATAATATCACGCATAACATCTGGCAGAGGACAAGTCCTACAGAGGGATCGGGAATTCCTATGTTCTGCCAATGTTTAGCCCTTCCATCCTCTGGAAAACTTCTCCTCTTAGGGGGTTGGGATCCCACTACTCTGGAACCAGTCCCTCATGTATTCATCCTGGATTTCTTTGGAACCACTGGAGCTACCTGCAACTGGAGACGCGGAGCTTCAATGTCGGTTCCACGCTCTTTCTTCGCCTGTGCTGTCATTGGATCCTCAAAAGTGTGCGTGGCAGGAGGCCATGATAGTCAGAAGAATGCATTGCGATCTGCAGAAATCTACGACGTTGAGACAGATCAATGGAAAATGTTGCCTGATATGATTGAAGAGAGGGATGAGTGTCAGGGACTGACATGGGAGGGGGATTCCAAGTTCTGGGCTGTGAGTGGATACGGCACAGAAAGCCAAGGGCAGTTCAGGTCTGATGCTGAGTTTTATGATCTCTATAGTGGGTGTTGGTCTAAGGTTGATGGGGTTTGGCCTTTCTCGAGTGCTAGCCCTAGAGGAACCACAACTGCAGTTTGTGTCAACAGGGACAAACACCAAAGGTTGTGGTTCTTGGGAGGTGACCAACAGCAACAGCAGCAAAGTAGAGAAGTAGTCCAGGTCAGTGACACCATTAGACTGGAAATAGTCGGTTCAATTCCACTTCCAAATTGCATTACCGGAACAAACCCGTGTGTGACTACTTTCAATTATGTTGGCCAAGAAGGGGGGAATCATAAGAACAAGCATCGGTTGTTTGTAATGAGCGGCGGCGGTGGCAGGGGATCATCGACACTAGCTTGTGGCGAATGTGATGGGGAAGGGGCATCCATCTCCGATGGATATAGCAATGATGGCACCATCAAGTGGAACCACATCCACACTCCTGTGGAATTTTCTGGTTTTCCATACTCAGCTTCTTCTCTCATAATCTGAGAATAGACGGCAAACCACATCTTTTTTCCATATGCACTGTGGAGCCAGTTAACTAGACATCACCTTTGAACGGAGCCAATAGTAGGGAACTAAGAGTACTATGTGCTGAACATTTCCTTTTCTTTGTTAAGCCAAAAATCTATGATACGAGTTAAGTACGCGAGCATGCATGCGATGACAGATGCTAGAACATGAATGCTGCTGGTTACTTTCAAGTTACTATCATTACTATTGTGGTTTACTCCCAAATGCTAATCCATTCTTCAAGATCAAACACCACCATTGTCGAACAACACACCGCCCGTGAATGGAGGGAGGGTCTTGGGTAAATTCTCCATCTTCTGGGCCAAACCAACAAGAAGCCAAGGAAATGTTTCATCAGCCAAACGAGATCTAATTCAATCATTAACCTTACAACATTTGCAATTTTGTTAAATGTTTTTTACACCGTAAAAAAAGATTGAAAAGAATCATAAATATTCAGTGTACTTTCCACAAATGTTGAATCCAACATCTAAAAAGGAGTCGTGAACTCCTAATTGCACTGCAATAGGAGGTGCCGAAGAAAAGGATATACAATCCCAGTACAATCCAAAGGATGTTACTAGTTTCCAATCCCTCGAGTCATTTCCATTTAAAGGAGTTGCCAGTCATCCTCGTTTAAGCAGCCCTCTGCATCATTCATAGTCATTACACCAAGGGGATCATCATCTCGGACCTCACTACTATCATGCTTTGATGATTTATAGGAATTAGCCACCGTAAACAACGGGGCACCATTTGATTCGTCTGCCAGCTTGGATGCCAGTGAACAGAAATCATCAAAATCATCTGTCCACCAAAACAAAAAAAAACAAAGGCTAGTTATCAGGTTGCATTTGAAAAGCTAAAATGACAGAATCGTAAACCAATATAATTTAACCAGCAACCTTTGTCTCGACAATAAAATCCAATTGCCAAGGATGGATCAATCAAATCCAGAGGAATGTGCCGCACAACACTGCATGAATGATCAAAAACAATTAGCAAAGTCAAATAAATAAGCTGACATAGATAGTAAAACAAGAAAATGAGTCCTTGGATAAGCTCACTCGCAGTGGTAAGATGAAGTATTGGCCTCTACATCATCTCTGCTAAAATTGACCACCTGAAGACGCAAGCACCAACAAGAATATCTTCAAAATATTAATTTGAGCACAATCTATTCAATTGATGGGAAGTAAGCACCAATATCACTATTCAGCCTGATACAATTAGAATGAAATAAAAAAAGAATAGGGCACAATGATGTCAAGAGACACCAGTTTAGGATGGAAATAAATGCTTGTCTCAATAATCTTAGCAAACCACTTTTGAAGGTTAAGAAAACTCTAAATGACAGATATTGCAGGATTGGAAGAGGAAATATTTGTGGCTTATGCAAACGCCAACTGGAAAGAGAGAGCATAATATGACACTGTGTAAGCCAGGAATACGAGAGAGGAGAGAAGGAGAGGGAGGGAAAAAGGGGCAGAGGAGTAGAGGGGGAGATAAAGAGAAAGATGAACAGATATAAGAAGAAAAATGGAAAACTCAATTACCAATAACCATTCCAGCTACCTCAAAATAGTAGACTGGTGCTTTTATAAGGCACCTAAACCTAATAAAACCCTAATATAAAATATAACATATCATAAAGTCCTAATTCCAAAAAAAAAAAAAATCTCTACTGAATATCTAAAATAACCAAAAATAACTAGATTCACTAAATAGCATAGAATAACGTCTTCCAACTTTCCTACAATAAATATCACAAAGATCCTCCATCAGACTAGTATGTTAGCTCGACATTGTAAAGCAGTGAAGTTATCTACATTACAACCCTATATGCTGCAGAAATCAACTGAATTGCTAAAAAAAAGAAAATGCAGATAAATGCAACAACTTCAGTGTAAAAATCAAATCAAAACTGTTTGACTTGAATGCTGCAATGAACTTCAATGGACCACACATACTGAGATCTTTAAGAGCCACTAGCCAGATGCATTGATCACTAATTAGCTCCTAATATTCATCAAAAAGGCTAAAGTTAGATTTGTTAGAGTCATGCTCCTTTCCCTAAGGCTTAGCCTCATCCTCCAAACAGACTAATTAAGTTGATAGACTAATATGAATGCGACATGAGAAAATATTTTTCATCTCGATTTTATGTAAAATGGGTTCTGTAAATCACAGAAAATATGCAGATGATGGTTGAAGATTATGAGGCATCAGCTCCTAAGACCAAGTAACATGATCACCATGGAGAGACTAGTGTTTAAGTCTACAAAGTTTCTGAAGTGTTTTATCATGCAAGTATGAAATGCATTTGGCCCACAGTCTAGGACACTGCTATATACTTATGGTAACATGTTAACCACAAACTGGTGCACCAGACTTTTGGCACTTTTCTAACTTCAACTACCTTTCAGATTCATATCAACCCTGTCCTTTCCATTTAGGATCAAATGCATGCTCCTCCGTTGTCCTATATTAGTTGTTTAAATGCTTGTTCTGAATTGAAGTCATGATTCCTGGTTTATTTGTCATATTTGGAGGGATAACACCAGCAAGCAGTCAAAATCCATCGCAATGAAAGGGAAGCAATTGTTTTAGGTAGTAATGTTTCATTTTGAAACTAAAGGAAGCATCTCTATAATCTCATTAAACAGATTGGAAATTCAAGTGAGGTATATGGATTCAATTTCTGGTATATCATCACTATGCGATGAAGTAAGAAATAGAAAATTATTGCCATAAAATTATGGAATGACATAGTAATGAGTAAATTAGTCATCTACAATATGTGATGATAGATAGGTCAGAAAGAATTATGATTTACCGGCTGAACTTCATGTGGATCAAGATAAAAAGCATTCTCATCTTGCACACCAACAATGTAAGTTGAAGCACCAGGTTTCCCACCCAAAATTCCAAGGCTTTGGGGAAAGGTGAATGTTGCCTGCAGGGATGGAATATACCTGAAGCAGTTCAAATTCCAACTGGTTAACAAATATGACAGTACACTTAATACAAGTCTAAAATTAGGTTAGATTAGAGAATCGGGGCAGTGAAATAAAAAGTAATTTGGTTCTTTATTTTTAACGTTGAATCATTTGATACATTTTCCCATTCCCTGCGTGAATGTTGTGAAAACTTGTGCAAAACTGCCTTACACAAGAATAAAACAGGATCATCCTATTGAACCTTTCCACTATAGAAAATGAAAATATTGCTAAACCAAAATCCATTTTGTCAATGCAGCACCACACCTTTTCCAATAAAAGAAGCACCCTACAAATATAAAAAATAAAATAAATAGAAATCATAGAATACATTTTTCAGCCTATCACTAGATAAAAGGTTTGATTGCGATCTTCTTATAGCATATAAATGCTCAATGACATCCCTAGGTTCAAAGTATTGATATTTATTAGAGAAAGATAGTTAAGATAGTGATTATTTAATTCGATGACTCACATTAATTGGACCATCACACTTCTATCAAAGGCTCCTCAGAAACATTCACATCCAGCCTACCAGGTCCAATAGAATCAGTATGTTTTCATGGAAATTTAACATGGCTCAGGTAATGAACAAAATATTCAACTATTCTTAGCCCTTAAATGGTCATCACAGGTCATGATTCATGAATACAATGGATGTTCCTTAGTTTAATCACCATGAAAGCAGCAAATTAAACCAAACCAAAGAAACAGGGCAATAGAGCAAGATGAAGTTCTGCATATCAAAATAATTTGCATCAAAACAAAGCAAATCAAATTCCCAGCTCAAGCAATGATGACTTCAAAATGAAAGATAGATGTAGAACATGATCATAGACCTTGGATTTATTTTGTCAAGCCCAAGAACCAAAGGAACCAGCAGAAGAATTGGCGTCCAATCTTCTCGACCTTTAGAAAACTCTGAACAATGTCTAGCAGCATCTTCAATACTGAGAACTGGAGCTCCCCCTCGCTCCCCATCTTCACAACCAGAAACAACATAAACAGCCATTGGAAGTGTCTGGTATTCAAGATTGGTTTCCTCTCTCTTAGAGCGGGCTAGAGATTCCCAAGAGCGGCACATGGCATAAGGGCCTACCCATGATCCAGCTGCAAGTCCATAAGCCTTTCCAGCTTGAAGAAGATTGTGAATAGAGAAAGCCGATGCCTCCGAATCACCAAAAAGATGTAAGATCTCAACATAATCTCGATCCAATGGCTGCATAATTAAACGTGAAGGAAGAAACATGATCCATGATAGTGTAAGAAGATCAGATTCATCTTTAATTCATAATTGAATGATGGGAAATTTTTTTCTTAAGAATTCAAATTTCATAGGTTCACCTTGTCCACTGGTTTTCTCCAAGATCTCCCTAATCGATGAAAAAGCAATGCCTGCAGAGTTAGAAATGAGAATTCACCATTAACTGGAAGACAATCATCATAACAAAATATATAATGACCCAGGGCTGGAAAGTTAACTGAAATAACTGAACTATCATAGAAGAAAGTATTGATGTGAGAAATGCAGCAGCAATATACCTGAGCAACAAGCATCTGACTACTCCGAAGCATACAACCCCAGTTTACATCACTTGTAAGTTTTGAATCTTCAATCATATCAAAACCTACAAATGAGCAATTTAAGATGGTTCCCCATAATTATAATTACCATGCCTGCTAAAGCTTTACTTAAAGATATGCTGAAATGGATAAATAGTCATAACACAAACCTTTTCTATACATGATTAGAATTCGTGATGAAAAATCACGATGAAATGCAGCTAAAGCATTGGTAGCATCTGCATTCCCAGAAGAGTCATCTTGTGAAATCTTGTAGCGCGCTCCTAGAAGCCATATGTCACTAGTCGTGTTAGATATCCCTGTCTTGCTTGTCCCTAATACACGCTCTTGGATTCTCCTCATTGTGCCACCTGCCACTATTTTCTTCACAGATGACGTCCAACCATTACTATGTCTAATATGAGGTGCTTCGTTGTGACTAGTTGAAGACGAGTCGCGATATATATCAAAGACCGAGAAAGCAGATGCGAAGAAGCTTGACCACAAAGAAGGCTTGGAAACCTTAGTGTCGGTGGACCCCGGTTCTGAAGAATCAGATATAAAAGAACTCTTTGGGGTGTCAGTTGTAGTAGTTTTAGATGGAGAAACAGCCCCCCTATCACGAAAAACCTTCATTACCTAGTCATGGAGCAGCAGAAACGTCTCATAGATGCAACCAGAGTGTTGTCGAGAATCCAAAGAGAAACAGAAACTGTGTAGCTGAACCATACAAACATGCAATTGAAGAGAAATGTTATCACATCATACAATTGAAGAGAAGGTAGATGCAATCAACGGCCATATGATGTGCAAACTTTTGAACAACTCAATCAAGGACACAATTTTGGCTGTGTTTGGAAATGCATTTGAAAAGCCTTTTGAAAGTGCGTTTGGGCAGAAAAAGTATCAAATCGATGCCTTTTCCAGTGCTTTCGGATAATTTTGATATGAAAAGTCAAAACCAAAAAAAAGCACCCGAAAATCATACCCTCCTGAGTCTAATCTAAACCTCGTAGATAGGAAAGCTTAAAAGGAAAAGGGCAATTATATGAAAAGAAATGAGCATCTCCTCTGTTTGGGATTTCATGCAATGCATTGGTTACCAAATTATCTGATTGATTGTTGTTTATAATTCAGTTTTTTTTTTTTTTTTATTAGTAAAACTACGATTGATTGATTCAAAAACAAAGCTAGCTAATTCCATCATCCAAATAATACCGACTCTGACTGAGCTGGCACACACAATCAATCTTATAATAGAGT